>Ga0209542_10006026_pt1 | contig 23850 bp, 32 predicted proteins | sample RifCSPhighO2_01_FD_184028 | JGI IMG/M metagenome (GOLD analysis project Ga0209542, IMG submission 184028) | Soil microbial communities from Rifle, Colorado - Rifle CSP2_plank highO2_0.1 (SPAdes) (version 2) | ecosystem: Environmental > Terrestrial > Deep subsurface > Rock core/Sediment ...
GTCGGTGAAGCGCCAAGTGAACGCGCGACTTCTCTGTGCGGTTCTCCTTCTTTTAGACGAATAATTGCTCGGATACGTTTCTTGTATCCTTCGTCTCGCGTTCGCGCGAGAAGCGCGCGCAATATGTTTACGCTGTCATGCGCGGCGACAGAAAGGGGTTTTGCCATATCCCTAGTATAGACGAGACGCGATAATGTGTCCACGGGTTAATTGGGGATGGTATCACTTCTTGTAGCGTTCCATAATCTCTGCCTCAACGCCGATCCTGTCACGGCCATACTTAAGGTACGATAGTTGCTTAAGCTTTGCGATATTTCCGATATTCCCCTCCTTCGGAGCCAAAGTCTCCATGTTAAACGGCCGCACCGGCCGGCCATGTGCCAACAACCGAACATAGGCATTTCGGTTGTTGAGATTCATAACATCGCGCGCAGAAAAAACCGGAGTAAATTGTTTTTCCAAAAACTCTGCGTCTTCAGGTCCAACCCTAAATGAAGCGATCGTCCCCACGTTACCAAACACCGAACCTTTTATCTTGTCGGTCAATTGACCGATAAATTGGTGCGCAATATTTAATCCAAGTTTATATTTCCTTGCCTCGGAAAGAATGACCGAAATCGAGTCCGTCGTGACATTTTGAAATTCATCGATATATAAATAGAAATTGGGCAGAGGTGAGCCAAGAGAATCAACCCGCGACAAAGCGGCCATCAATATTTTGCCGACAATAACGAGACCAAGAAGATGCGAATTGAGCTCCCCCAACCTTCCTTTGGCCAAATTTACTAACAGAATTTTTTTCGAATCCATTACTTCACGAAGATTGAAAGAAGATTTTTGCTGAGCAATGATCGGCCGCATGATATCGTTGGCCAAAAAATTATCAAATTTGGATGTCACATAGGGCACAATGTTTTGAAGCGACGCTTCCCCGCCCGCCTTTTCGGCCACTTCTTTCCAAAATTGAATAACAATCGGATTTACGCACTTGGAAATTTTGTAATCGCGATAGGCCTTGTTCGAAAGAACCCTAGCCACATCAAGAAGGGTGCTTCCGGAATCCGGATCTTCGAGGGCGAGCAAAACCGAATTTCTAAAATACTGTTCAAACATGGGACCCCCTGTCTGCTTCAGATCAAACAGTTTCTCGAAAATCGAGAGCATTTCGTTGACCACGAAAATTTTCTGTTCGGGATAGCGCCTGTCAAACTCGAGCATATTTAAACCCATCGGTCTTTCGACATATGAAGGATCGAAATAAATCACATCTTCGTAACGCGACTTTGGAATTTGAGCAAGTACGTCTTCGATATCACTGCCGTGAGGATCGATCATGCACACACCGGCCCCCCTTTCGATGTCCTGAACAATCATATTTTTTAACAAAGTTGTCTTTCCTGTGCCCGTTTGCCCGACCACATAAAAATGGCGCAGTCTGTCTTCTTCAGTAACAAAAATTTTTGTCTCTTCTCCTCTCGCTTTATTTACTCCTATAAGCGTCCCGGATTCGGGAAGCCCTGTCGGAGCAGGAGAAACGCCGGCCTCAGCCTTTTTCAACTCCGGAGACATGGCTTTCATATGACTGGTCGGAAAATGCATAAGCGTGGTTAGTTCCTTTATATTGATGGGTATTTCTTCCCTACTCGAAAACATTCGCCAAGAAAACTCGTGCAATAATCGTCTCAACTTTCCTCCGAACATTTCCCTAAAAGTTAGCCTGTTCCACCCCGCATTTTCAAACTGTGCAAAGGCCGCTTCGATATGAGACATAATTTCTCTGGCAGAGGCCGTATCATTCGCCGAAGCAATTACCCTCACAGTAGAAAGAATTATTGGGCTTCCAATCTTAACCTTAACGTTTTCTATGGCAGTCTGATCCGTTTTTGGCAACTCATTCGGTTCATCTTTATTTTTCTTCTTTTTTTCGGTCGGACTTACCAATTCACTGATGACTTTCATTATCTTTCCTCCAACCGTAAAGGGAACGTCAACCGCAGTATAAGTCGGCACGCCTTTTTCCAGCTCCGAGAGAGCTTTCTTCCATTTGCTTGAATATTCACTTTTAGCCGGCTTTATTACAAACTGAATAGCCGCACCTTCTCCATCGCGATCGATTTTTGAAAAAGAATTCATTATTACGGACAGAGGATCAACGTCAAAATTTTCGTACGTCTTCAGCGGAAAAATAGCATTCTTGCTAAGCGCGGCATATGCTCCAACAGATACGCCCTCACTGTTGAAAATATTGTAATCGTTCTTTTCTTCTCGGATTTTCACCCCGGCGAACAAAGAATGGATTTGTTTTTCGAATAACTCTTTCCTATTGTCCCCAACACCGATATAAAACACAAACTCATCACTACCATTCGCATTAGCGATTTCAACGGTAAAATAGTCTTCTTCGGATGCGCCACCCAACATTCCGGCGTAAAATTGCTCCATCCCGGAAATAAACTTTTTCAATTCCTCTCTGGCATCTTCTTTTTCAACTTCCGGTAAAGTAATTTCATAAAGCGTCATGTGGGAAGGTTTCCACAATTCATTGTTTTCTTTAAGACCTGTCGCCGAATAGCCGGCTTTAATATACTGAACAATAAAACGATGGAAATCATCCTCGAGATGGGGATTCTTTAATTTTTCAACGAGGTGAAGGGCGTTTCGAAGACCGTGGTCATGCAAAACGCCGATCAATTTTTCGATCTGTTTGTCGTGGGTTTCAGGCGCAAGTTCCAAAACTATTGACCCGGCTTCTTCCGGACGAATGACTCTTTTCTCTTCAATGACTTCCTCATGAGGCGTAAGAGAATAATCTTTAACCGCCCCTTTAATTACTTCCTCGTTTGGCACATCTCCTATTTTCCCCGACAATATTTCCCTTTTTTTTATTTCCTGTCGCAAAAAAGAAATCTCCTCTTCCGGAGAGGAAAATTTTTTCCCTTCATAATAGACTTTGCCAAGTTCCACGATAACAATTATAACTCAAAATCACACTGACAAGCTATCACCAATTCGAGAGCTATAATTTTCCCTGAAACCAAAAGCGCTACCGTCTACCCCGAGCGCTACCGGCGGAATAAGTTCCACCCGCTGAATAAGTCCTTGAGGAACGCGTAGATTTTGGACCGACCACTCTAATATTGGCGGGCACCCCTCTCGACTGTCTCCTTACACCTGTATTATTTTCTCGAACATCCCCTCTCATCGGCCCATAAGTAACAAGGGGTTGTTTGTCTGAAGCGGAGGAATTTTGGCCAAGGTTGGCTCCAGGCATATTTTTTACATCAATTTTAGCCGGAGCGCTTTTTTCCTCCACCCTCGCTTCCCGTCTCTCAACTTTGAAATCAAACTTGCCTTTAGACACGACCTTGTCAGCCATCCGGATAATCGCCCCTATTTGCTCCAACGATTCACTAGCTTCTTTGGGATCAACCTGCCATTTTTCCGACGAAACGATCTCGTTTAGCATATTTTTTAACTGTTCACCACACTCCTTTATTAACTTCCAGTCACTCTCGGTTTTTTCCCCCGACCGACTAAATTCGCTTAAAAAGACCTGGGGCGCTTCTTTTACGAACTCAAGAGCGTCAGATGCGTTTTCAATATTATTCGTTGCGCCATGGTACTGATTAAGAAGTATGGCCGCCCAACCGCCGCCAGGACTCACTGCCTCAGACGAAACTTCCGCCGGTTTTGGTTCTGCTTTCCAATTTTTCTGCTCAAAACCCGCACCCCTCATCTGAATGTTTTCAACCGAATTGGTTTTTTCCTGACTTTCAACCTTATAGACGGGTACCGCTCCCGCGTTTGTTGTATCTTGTGCTTCAACCTTACCTTGAAGTCCGCCGAGCCCAACCGATACTGCCCCGCCAATCGACAATGCCCTCCTCGCTTTGTTTTTCAGCCTGTCCCAAAGAGAAGCTTTGGCTAAAACAATCGGCTCGGCAAACTCCTTTTCTTTTTTCGTCATTGAAATCGGCACTTTACCGCCCGCCCCCTCTTTAAAATCAACCTCTAGGTCTTCTCCGTCGGCCAAAGCTTGACGCGCTTCCTCCATCTCTTCAGATTGAACACCGCTATCGTGCCGAAAAATTTTGAAGTCTTTTTCGCCGTTTACCACATCTGGCATTGATTTTTCCGGCACGCTTTGCTCCTCATTTTCTTTTCCTTCCATATTATTTAAATGCTTATTAGTTTATTAAATATCTCTGAATATTGTACACCTTCCGGAACAGCAAAGCATCAGCCAACCATTTTGTCGCTTCAATAAAAAAGGCTTATTCTTGAACGTTAAAGAGACGTCAATACTTTCGGCCCGCTCTCTGTTACTGCAATTGTGTGCTCAAAATGAGCGCTAAACTGACCATCTTCTGTCTTGTAGGTGTGCCCGTCTTCAGCCAAATATATCTTTTCACTGCCAAGATTAAGCATCGGCTCAATAGCTATAACGAGGCCCGGCTCCAACTTAACCCCTCCACCTTCCTTTCCGTAATTAGGTACAAAAGGATCTTCATGTACCGCGTAACCGACCCCGTGTCCGGCAAGTTCTCTTATAATGCCAAACTTAAATGGTTTTACATATTTTTCAATTGCGTATCCGATGTCCCCCGTAGTATTGCCAATTTTTGCCGCCTCGATGCCAATTTCCAAAGCTTTTCTCGTGACTTTTAATAGTTTTGCCACATCCTTCTTAATTTTGCCGATCGGCACAGTGACGGCCGAATCGGTATACAAACCAGCATGAATTATTCCGGCATCAATACCTACGATGTCACCCTCTTTAAATATGCGTGGACTGCGCGTTGGTTCTCCGTGAACAACTTCATCATTGACCGAAACGCAGATTACCGCCGGATATGCTTCCTTATCATATTTACCTTTGTATCCCAAAAAAGCAGGCTTATCTCCCTTTCCTTTTATAAATTCAATCGCCACTTTATCCAAATCGGCAGAAGAAACTCCGGGCACAGCTTTATCTGAAAGCAATTTTAGAAGTTCCGCCAAATGTCTGCCGCCCTCTCGTAAAACCTCAATCTCCTTATCTGTTTTCAATCTAATAGACATATAGAGTATCTCGCTAAACAAACTAGTTAAAAATTAAAGTGTAAAATTTCGGTGTCCGCCGATGCCAGACAAATCCTAATAAAACTGTAAATTTTGCGAAGCAATATTCACTCGATAATTTTTAATTTTGATATTTGCATTTTGCATTATTTTATCACTGTACCAATAAACGGTTTGCCGTCTAAATAATTGCTTAGGTTTTCCATTCTACGGCCATTCAAAATTGCTACAATCATGCCTAGCTCTTCTGCTTCTTTCGATGCAACCGGATCAAACGGAGCATTAGCTCCAGGACTCCAGTTGGCGGGAATGATTTTCCGATACTCTGACCAAGTTATTTGTTCAATTTTCTTTGCGTTGGGATTATTTTTCGGATCACTGTCAAAAACATAATCTATGTTTGTGAGGTTTATCATACTCTTAATACCATAGGTGCGAGCTATAAGCACAGAACTGTGGTCCGTACTGGCTGTCGGCCTGTAACCACCGGCAAAAATAACACTCTTGGTAAATTCCTGTTTTTGCATCGGATCAAGAATTATTTCCGAGTTAGCATGCTCGCCAAAAATTATTCTCATGAATTCGGCATTAAACCTGGTGCTATGAATGCCGATCCAATCTAACTCGTTATTTGTGATATCGGGTTCCGCAAACTTCGCAGCCGCTTGGTATTTCCGACAAGTTTTACCCCCGCCGAGCGTTAAAATAAACCTAAACCCTTCATCAACCTTGCGAAGGATTGTTTTTTTAAATTCGGTGATAAGATTCGCGTCTATCTCGTCAGGCACAATGATAGAGCCTCCAACCGATATCAAAATGGGTTCTTGTTTAGACATCACAATCGGAGAACCTTATTTATATCTTCGTGAACGGCTTCCGGCGTTTGCTCCCCATTTATCTCTATCGCACGTCCAACACTTTTAAAATATCCGATCGCCGGATCAGTGTGCTTTCTGTATTCATCAAGTCGAAACTTGATTTTTTCCACATTCGCGTCCAAACCATCCGAACGGCCACGAAGCTGTAAACGTTTTATCACCTCTTCATCGCTTACTTTAATATCAAAAACAACGTAATCGCGGCGAAGCCAGGTAGCAACTTCATCAAAAAGTTCGGCCTCGGGCTTTTTTCTGCCGGTACCCTCAAATATCAATCCACTTTCGGGCGGGGTTGAAAGCAAGACATCTTCAAAAATATAGGAAGCAAACCAATGAGGCATTAAAAGTCCCTGATCGTATTCTTCCCTCACCCTCTTACCAAGCCAATCTTCCCTCACTCGTAAAGACCTGAATTTATCACCAGAAGAAAAAATCTTGAAGCCGGTCTTTTTGGAAAGCATCTCCGACTGTACACCTTTACCAGAGCCCGTTTTCCCCATCATTAAAATTGTTTTGATCATAGATTGACGAATATACTAATCAACTAATTAGTAACCCTATACCATCTCTAATTAACCATTTCACACGAATTCCCGAATTTTGGCTACAAAACTTCGTTTCGCGCTCGCCATATCTCGATATGACTCGCGCTCCAACTCGTTTTTCGCCTAAAATTCAAAAATTCGTTAAATGTGAAAGCGTTAATTAGAGATGGTATTAGTATATTGGTACAGTTATTGAGTATAGCAAAAAACTTTGCCGATTTCATTTGACAAATATTGTTGCAGTGGTGTTTTCGTCTAAACACCCTGCCGAAACAGGCAAAAAGCCGGCCTGTTTACAGGCCGGCTTTTTAAAGTTTTGCGTTTTAAGATTTAGTACTCCCTCATCGAAACTTGTGCCTCGACTTTTTTGAAAAGATCGACAACCACCGAAACTACGATAAGAAGAGCTGTTCCGCCGATGGCCAAAGCCGGGTTATTTGTTACAGCCTGCATCGCAAGAGGCAAAACGGCGACTAAACCGAGAAAAACCGCACCGACTAAAGTGATTCTGGTGACCACTCTTCCCAAATGTTCCGCCGTAGCCGGCCCGGGGCGAACCCCAGGGATAAAAGCTCCATTTTTTTGAAGATTGGTAGAGATAGCCTCCGGGTCGAAAGTAACAGCGGTATAAAAGTAAGTGAAAAGAAAAACCAAAACAAAGTAAAAGATGGAATAAAACCAACCGTTATTAAATATGGCTACTAGTTTTATAGCTATAGATTTAATAATTTCAGTATTTGATGTCGTGAAAAAATTGAACACCATTTGAGGAAACAGAAGAAGTGACAAGGCAAAGATAATCGGAATAACGCCCGCCTGATTCACTCGAAGCGGAAGATAAGTTGATATTCCGCCGTAGACTTTGTTGCCGCGCACACGTTTTGCATAAGTAACAGGCACCGGTCTTTCCGCCTCAGTAACCACCACAACGCCATAAACCACAAGAACAGCCGCGGCAGTGAAGAAAATGTAAAAAGGAATCTGTGCCTGGTCAAAACCAGCCGCAAATTGATACAAAACCGTAGGAAGTCGAGCCACGATACCGGCGAAAATGAGCAAAGACACACCATTACCGATACCAAATTCGGTCATAAGCTCTCCAAGCCACATAAGAAGCAAGGAACCGGCGGTAATAATGATTACATTTGTCGCCATATCAAACTGAGAAAGGTTCGGCAAAACACCCTGTCTCTCAAAGAGAATTAAGTACCCGATGCCCTGTAGAACGGCAAGAGGCACCGTCAAGAGTCTGGAGTACTGGCTAAAACGCTTCCTACCTGCCTCACCTTCCTCGTGATACAAGGCCTTAAGTTTGGGGAAAATCATGGTAAGGAGCTGCATGATAATCGAGGAAGTGATGTACGGTCCTACGCCGAGCATGACAATAGAAAGGTTAGCCAAACCACCTCCAGAAAAAATATCTAAGAGACCAAGAAATTGAGAGCCCGAAAACAATCGGCTTAGTGCGTCCGTATCAATGCCTGGAATGGGTATTGCCGAAAAAAGTCTGAAAACCACAAGCGCCGCCGCCACAAAAAGGATTCTCGCCCGAAGCATGGGGTCTTTTATCGCAAGCGAAATTTTAGATATAAAATCTTTCATTAAAATTGACCTAATTAACCTAATTTCTAATTGACCTAAAAAATGTCCGAACGGAAGAAATGTCTAAATTGGGACTTGGGCATTGTTTAGAATAATTAGGTTAATTAGAAATTAGAAATTAACTTATGCTACCTCCCGCCTTTTCTATCGCCTCTCTTACGGATTTTGTGACCTCACATCCCTCAAAATTCAAAACTTTGTCAATTTCTCCTCCGCCCAAAATCTTCACTCCCCCTTTAGCCTCTTCTCTGGAAATAATTTTTGCAACGATTAATGTTTCCTTGCTGACAACCTCACCTTTCTTGAACATCGCGGAAATTTCTCCCAACTTAAAAGTAACAGGCCTCGTAAACCTGGAAACGAAAGAATTGGTGCCTCGGCCGCGCAACTTTGGCAAACGCATAATGACATCGCGAATTTCAGGTCGCTTTTTACGACCAGAACGAGCATTCTGCCCCTTTGTACCTCGTCCTGATGTCTTACCACGCTTAGAACCACGGCCTACCGGAGCCGGCTTTTTCCACTTATGAACTCGTTTTAAAGTATTTAATTGCATTTTTTTAAGTTCTAGGCTTTGGGCACTAGGCTCTAGGGAGGAAAGTGTTTCCTAACGCCTAGAGCCTAGGGCCTGGTGCCGATTATTTTTTTACCGGTTTTAATTTTCGTAGAGCCTCGATCGTCGCTCTGGCAATATTCAACTTGTTTTTGCTACCAGATAATATCTTTGAGTTTATATCTTTGAGCCCGGCCAAATTGAAAATACTCCTCATGGCCGAACCGGCGATATTGCCACGTCTCGGTGCTGGCATTATCAATACCTCGGCACTGCCATATTTCGATTCAACTCTATGGGGAATAGACATGGTTTTGGTCACGGGGATCAAAAGCAAATTCTTTTTTGCGCTTTTCAGAGCCTTGTCGAGCGCCAACGCGGTATCCAGCCCCTTGCCGGTGCCAATACCTACGGAACCTCTGTGGTTACCAATGGCAAGAACAATACTGATATTGAACCTCTTACCGCCTGAAGTAACACGGGTAACCCTTCTAACCTGGAGAGTTTTTTGATCAAATTCAGAACGTGGCCTCTCATCTCTATCCCGTCGGCTTCTTGCCCCCCTGTTTCTTTGGTTCATACCCATGCCCTGGGGTGCCTCGGCCCTTCCAGCAACCTTATTTGTTTGTGTTTTTGTCGTTTCCATTTAAATTATCTAAAAGATTAAGCCGGCACTTCTCGCGGCATCGGCCAAAGCCTTTATTCTACCAGTGTAAACATAACCACCCCTGTCAAACACAACCTTTGAAATTTTTTTATCCTTGGCCTCCTTTGCAATCTGCTCCCCAACAGCGATAGCTTTCTCCATCATTTTCTTATTCTTTATTGAAAGTGAAGATGCTGACGCCAAAGTCACGCCTTTTGAATCATCGACGAGTTGCGCATACATTGCCTTATTTGATCGGAAAACACAAAGACGAGGCTTCGCTAATGTGCCTTGTATCTTGGCTCGCACTCTTCTGTGCCTGCGCTGTCTCTTTTCTGTTTTTGAATTTATTTTACTCATGAAAACTAAATATTACCTATGCCGTCTTCTTACCCTGTTTTCTTCTTATAACTTCATTAGAATATCTAATACCCTTACCTTTATAAGGTTCCGGCTTCTTTACTGCACGCATTCTCGCCGCAAAATCGCCGACTGTTTCAATGTCCGAACCGGAAATTAAAACGCCGTTCTTGTCGGAAACCACTTTAATGCCAGTTGGAATTTTCAAGGTAACCTGGTGAGAAAAACCAACAGACATAATCACATCCGTTCCTTTTACATCGATTTTATAACCCACGCCTTCGATAAGCAGTCGCTTTTCAAAAGGCTTGTTGACGCCTTGAATCATATTGTTTACATGAGAAACCCAAGTACCGATCAAAACAGGTGATTCAGGATTTTCCTGCAATGCCGTGACAAAAAGTTCGTTTGCTGAAATCTTTGGCTCAATATTGCGGTGAACCGGCCGAGTCAAAGTTGCAAGCGGCCCTTTGACAGAAAGAACTCCGCCCGAAAATTTTACTTCGGTTCCTGAAGGAATTGCTATTGGTTTTTTTCCTAGTCTGCTCATGAAAGTTCTAATATAATAATCTATTCGAATCTTAACTAATTACCTTAACGAATGGGCTCCCCGAATTATTTGTAAGCTTATTCGCAACATTCGTATTCATTCGTTGATTGGCATTTGCTACCAAATCTCGAATAACAATTCTCCGCCTATTTTAGCCTTCTTGGCCTCTTCCCCGGTCATAACACCGCTTGAAGTTGATACCACAAGTTTTCCATAGCCATTTCTAACCGGCCTTATTGAACTTACCCCGGTATACATTCGTTTGGCCTGACCCGAAAGACGCTTTATACCTGAAATCTTTGGTTCATCATTTTCATAAATGAGTGGCAACTCAATGAATTTCAAACGCTTTCCCTTTCGGAGGGGAGAACCTGTGAAACCGGACTTGGCCAAAGTTTGTGCAACAGACATGCCAAGCGATGAATACGGTATAGAAACCTCCGGTTTGTATGCAGAGTTGGCATTTTTTATCCTTATTAACATGTCGCTGATGTAGTCCATGATTGATTTTCTTAATGAGCTCTGCGAATTTTGAAAATCATCACCCCGTTAAGTATCTGCCCCTGGCAGATGATTTCAAAACTCGCGTTGCTCTATATTTCTTTTTTTTACTTTATATCATTATTTCTATATCTTTGCTCACTTTCCCGAAAGTTTTGAAATTACTTAACGGGGTAGGAAAAATATATTCGCTTCGCTCATTATTTTTCTCTACCATGATGACTTCCTAATACCCGGAATCATCCCTTCGTTTGCATATTCCCTGAAACAAATCCTGCACAGCCCGAAGTCTCTCATAAAACCGTGCTTCCTTCCGCAACGGAAACAGCGCCTCACTATTCGCGTGGAAAATTTCGGTTTTCTTTTTGATCTGGCTATGACTGATTTTTTTGCCATATTCTTATTGTTATCGAAAGATTATCCTAAATTGATTGATGTAAACTGTCAACTAAGCCTTCTTGAACGGCACCCCTATTTCCCTAAAAGCCGCGATTGCCTCCTTTTTACTCTTTGAAGTCGTAACGATAGTTACCGAAAAGCCAAACACGTCTTTTAATTCCTCGTCGCCAGTCTCAGGAAAAATCGTGTGTTCTCGAAGTCCAATTGTAATATTTCCCATATCATCCACTGTATCTTCCGAAATACCACGAAAGTCTTTTGTTCGGGGAATAGCAACCTTAAACAATTTATCCAGAAAGCCATACATTCTGGTGCCGTGAAGAGACACTTGGTATCCAACAATGTCGCCGAGCCTTGTTTTATAGGACGCGATTGATTTTTTTGCCCCTCTCTTAGCGGCTTTCTGTCCGGATATCTTTGCCAAACGATCGGCGACCAACTCCTGCTTTTTCTTATCCTTGAATGAACCGACGCCCACCGAAAGAACAACCTTGACCAATCGAGGCGCTTGCATGGGATTTGTGTAACCAAATTCTCCCTTCATTTTTTCGAATATTCCTTTTTCTGATTCTTTGACCGATTTCATGATTGATTTTCTTAATGAGCTTCGCGAATTTTGAAAATCATCACCCCGCTCTGTAAATTTTGCTATTCGCAAAATTTAATTTCAAAACTCGTGTTGCTCTATTTTCTGTTTTTTAACCTTTTTTCATTGTTTTATATTTACCCTCACTTTCCCGAAAGTTTTGAAATTACTTAACGGGGTTTAGAAAAATATATTCGCACCGCTCATTATTTTTCTAAATCTCTTTGCCACTTCTCACCGAAACCCTCACTTTCTTGCCTCCCACCTCCTTATGCCCGACTCTTGTCTTGGCTCCCGTTGAATCTAAAAGCATAACCTTGGAAGCTAAAATCGGAACGGCTTTTTCTACAATCTGTCCCTTCTGGTTCTCCTTGCGTCTTTTCTGATGACGCTTTTTAATATTTATTCCTTCAACCAAAATTTTACTGTCACGAGGAAAAGAAGACAGAACCTTACCCTGTTTACCCTTATCAATCCCGCTTATCACTATTACGTTGTCTCCTTTTTTAATATTCATGATTGATTTTCCTAATGAGCCTAACGAATTTTGAATATCATTACACTATTGGTAAATATAATCGCTTTTCTCATTATTTTTCTAAATAATTTCTGCCGCCTTTGAAGCGATACTCTGGAATCCGGCGTCCGCAATTTCTCTTGGAATCGGCCCGAAAATTCTTCCGCCCAAAGGTTCACCCTTTGCCTTATCAATCAAAACTACGGCATTCTCATCAAAACTAATATAGGAACCGTCAATTCTCCTGTAAGGCTTCCTCTGCCTGACAACCACGGCACGGACAACATCTTTTTTCTTAATGGCCTTTCTTGGTTCCGCCTTTTGTACGGACAAAACAACAATCTCACCGAGTTCAGCGTAACGCTTCTTGCTACCCCCAAGCACTTTGAAAATTCTGCCAATCTTGGCTCCTGAGTTGTCCGCTATTTTTACTATGGATCTTGGTTGTATCATGATTGATTTTCTTAATGAGCTCCGCGAATTTTGAAAATCATCACCCCGCTCTGTAAATTTTGCTATTCGCAAAATTTAATTTCAAAACTCGTTTTGCTCTATATTTCTTTTTTATCTTTTTGTCATTGACTCTATTTTTATGCTTACTTTCCCGAAAGTTTTGAAATTACTTAACGGGGTCAAGAATTTTATAGTCGCTTCACTTCGTTTCGCTTCTTAAAATTCTAAATCGTTTATCCCTCGAATAAGGTGGACATGCAATTATCGAAACCCTCCCTCCTACCTCCCTTTTTTCGGCATCATCATGCGCCTTATACTTTGTCCTATGCTGAATAAACTTGCCGTACTTCGGATGCTTTACCAATCTCTCGACAACAACAACAGTCGTGTGATCTTTACTTTTCACCACAGCACCATTCATTATTTGCAACTTTTTATCTTTTTTCTGACTCATGATATTTACTCTTTAACATTTCGAAGTATGGTTAAAATCCTCGCAACATCCTTTTTTATAACACCGCTCTGCTTAACATTCTTCACTTTTCCGCCGCTCATTTCAAAACGAAATTTCCTAAGTTCTTCTCTCTTTTCAGCAAGAAGTTTCTGAAGTTCGACTGAATTTTTGTTAACAAGTTCTTTCATCCCGTAGTGAAAAATGGCTTCGCTCTTACCGAGCTTCAGTCACCCCCAAATTTACCGATAATGTCATTGTGATCTTTTTCGTTATCATGTCATTTAATGTGATTAAATCAAAGCCATTTTCTACTATGGGATTCATGGTTTATTTTCTGCTTACAATTTTTGTTTTCAAAGGAAGCTTAGTGCCGGCCTTCCTAAGCGCTTCCGCGGCTTTGGCGTGATCAAGTCCGTCAATCTCAAAAATAATCCTGCCCGGCTTAACCTCGACACAATAACCCTGGGGATCCCCTTTACCGCTTCCCATCGGGACTTCTGGCGCTTTTTGAGTATAAGGTCTATCCGGAAAAATACGAATCCAAATTTTTCCAAACTTACCAGCGGATCGAGCTAAAACTTTTCGTGCTGCCTCAATTTGGTTTGAGCGAACTCTTTGAAGCGATATCGCTTTCAATCCGAAAGAACCGAAGCTAAGAGTCGTTCCCCTCGTCTCAAGAATAGGGTAACTCAAATTTTTTCTCTGAGTTTGCCACTTTCTATATTTAACTTTTTTAGGCAGTAACATAATTTTTTTTCTTAATAAGCTTAGCTGGTTTTGAAATTACTTACGGGGTTCTCGCAAATTATGGTCTCTTCGCTCCTTGATTGGCGGCAAAAATTTCCCCTTTGTATATCCATACTTTAATACCGATATCACCATAGGTCATATGGGCTCTCTCTCTCGCAAAATCTATGTCGGCACGAAAAGTCTGCAAAGGCACTCTCCCTTTTTTCATCTCCTCGGAACGCGCGATTTCCGCACCGCCCAATCTTCCGCCAAGGTAAACCTTCACTCCCTTTATATCTCTATTCGCCATAACCTTTTCGAGGGTTTGTTTCATCACTCTTCGAAACGGCATTCTCTTTTCCAAACTTTCAGCGATCATTTGGGCGACAATGGCGGCATGACCCTCCGGGGATTTGACCTCCTCCACATCAAGCTTCAATTCTTCTTGACCGATCAAATCGAACTTTTTAAGGAAAGAAATAATTTCATTTTTCAACTTGACCGCGCCTTCTCCGCTTTTTCCGATGAGCATGCCCGGGCGCGCAGTTTTGATCACAATTCTCAAAGATTTTCGTCCGCGTTCAATTTCCACACCGGAAACCAAAAGGCCACGGAGGCGCTTCTGCAAAAATTCTCGAATCAAAACATCGCATTTCAAAAAATTGACGTACTGCCCTTTCATGCCAAACCAGCGGCTTCTCCAGTCGCGCAATATTCCGATTCTATGAGCATATGGGTGAACGTTGTGTGGCACGATAATAATTTAAAATTAAAAAATCAAAATGGAAAATAATAATTCAAAATAAATAATTTTAAGATTTCACATTGTCATTTTTAATTTTGATTTTTGCATTTTGCATTTGACTGTCACCGAGCTCTAGAACAATCTGACTTGTCCTTTTTTTGATCCGATATGCACTGCCCCTCGCGCGCGGCATCATTCTTTTCATTGTAACCCCGGCATCTACCTGCAAATGGCTGACAATAAGATTTTTTTCATCCTTACCTAAATTTTTTGCATTCGAAACAGCACTCTTAAGCAACTTATCAAAAGCAACTGTGGCCAATTTCGGGGTTGATCGCAAAATCAAAAAAGCATCACTGACTTTCTTGCCTTTTATTAGACCCGCAACCAGGCGAACCTTTCGGGGGGACTGTCTGTAATTTTTTAAAAACGCTTTCATTACTTTCGCTTAACTAATCTACTAATTTCTACGAATCTTAACGAATCAACTTAACTAATTTATAAGACGCAAACTAATGTAAATATTCGTGAAGTTCATTCGTCAATATTCGTTGTCATTCGTTGATTGGTACTTGCATTACTTTTTGGCTTCGGACGCGGCGGGAGCGGCTTTAGCGGCTGAAGCGGCGGCAATCTCAGATTCCTTCTTCTTCATTTCCAATTCCTTTTGCATCTTACCTCCATGCTTCACGAATTTTCTCGTTAAGGAAAATTCGCCGAAACGATGGCCTACCATCTCCTCGGTAACTAACACTTCAGGGAAATCCTTTCCATTGTGAACCGCAAATTTAAAACCAACCATTTCAGGTGAAATTTGGCTGTCTCTTGCCCAAGTCTTAATCGGGGCCGCGCTCTCAGGCCGCTTGCCAGCGATTTTCTTCAAGAGCTTTTCGTATACGTATGGTCCTTTGTGAATTGATCTTGTCATTTAGTGAAACCAGCTTATTGGCAATTATAAAAATTGCGCCGACAATATAACCAAACAAAACCGTCCGCCCCTGGCGGATGATCGTCTGATTAAGTTGTTGGCCCTTATAGTCTTGGTAAGAGACTGTATGCGACATACTAGCAGAAGCATAATTATTGTCAATCCACATAAAGACTTTTCCGGCCAAATCGAAAATAGGCGCTTTTTAGTACCCCACATTTACAGAAATCTGATTAGTTGTCCCGATATATGCACCTGACAAACCATATATATCAGCTTTAAAAGTATAGGAACCGGCAGATACGTCAGCCACAGCATACTGAAATGGTAAAGTACGATCCTCGTCCACGGCCAGACCATTTTTATAGAAAACCACTTTCCCAATAATATTGAGATCAAAATTACCGCCTAAACTAAGGACAAAAACCGCTGGAGCACGGCTATACGAGCTGTTCGGCCAAATCTGCAAAACCGGAACTTGCGATGATACTCCCCCACCAAAAACCTCGGCGAAAAGCGGAGATGACGTTGTTTTCAGGCCGTCGTTATCGGTCGCCACCGCCGTAAAACTGTGGCTGCCAGTCCCGACGTTGGACGCAGTAAAGGCAAAAGGAGTCACGGTATCTGCCCCAATCCAAACTCCGTTTTGATAAAACTCAACCAAAGCAATGCTGCCATTTGGATCATACGCATTGGCCTCAAGAGGAATGCCTGCAGGAGAACTGAGAGTTTGGCCAAGAGGAATGGAGGTTCGAAGTGAAATAACCGGGGCTTTGTTGCTCGAGGTTATGGAGGTTTTGTATGTAAAGTCGCGGTACAACCAATTGTTACCGGTTCTGTACCAAACCCTCAAATATAGATTTTCGTACGATGGTACATCTGAAATAGTGACAGTTGTAAAAGTGCCGACTGAACGGTCAAAAATATTTTTGCCGCCAATCGCTTGACCAAGCTGCACCCAATATTCTGATGCGCCCTGCACACGATTCCAAACAAAAGTAGTCCGACTGCCTAAAACCGATCCGGCGCTTGGTGAAATTTCTACAATGCTTGTAGGCAAGTTCTGTCCTTGACCGACAACATAGCTAAAATCGCTGTATGACCAGACGTTTGCCTTTCGATACCACAGACGAAAATAAATCCTCTCTTCCATCGGCAAATTGGATATCGTAACTGATGTATTTGTTCCAATCGAACGATCATAGATATCCTTCGCCCCAACCGCGTAACCGATCTGTACCCAGTATTCATCGGCACTTGCCACCCTGTTCCAACTAAAAGTTTGCGTTGAATTCAAAATGTCCGAACCTGGCACCGGAGTAATGTAAGTTATGCGATCGGGCAAATTTTGGCTTGGTGGATTTTGGTAACCGGCAGGGTTATCAATGGTAAAAGAACTGTCGCTGACATCACAACCGGTTAAATAATTTTCGTAGCAAACTGCAACCCGATAAGAGCCGACTCTCGTGCCACTTTTCGTCTGACCAACATACCAATTAATGCTGTCCGTCTTTACGCCGGAAGCGATTAAAAGAGGACTCATGCTGCAACCCCTTGGATCGGTACATCCGCTCCCAATTAAATAGACGTCATATGAAAGCGTGCATGAGTATGACTGATTTCCGCTAAAACAAGTGGTCTGCCAGTAGATCGGTCTTGTTTCTCCCACTCTCCAAAATTCTCCTCCGTTTGGATTCTGGAGGGCAATTTGAGCAGAGGTGTTGCTGCTTGAGGGATATGATTGGTTGGTATAAGGGTAATAATATTGCTTACGAGCCTGAACCCAGATGTCATAAGGCAAAATAGGATAAATCTGGCCTAAAACAAAGGCCGGAAAGAAAACCGCCGATATCGACAAATATGCAAGTATGGCCTTTTTCATAATGGTAAAACCAACCCTACAACAACTTAATTACATAATCAAGTCAATAATTACAGGCATCTTATTTGTGGCAGAATAAGGCTGGAAAGGAAATCATTATGACCGACCGTTCAAAAAACCAAGGAACTCATCCTTTAAATGCAACGGAAGTGGCTGAGCTCTTCGAAGACCAAAATCCAACCGATAAATCTCTCAACCAGCTTTTCGAAAAACTGGAATCATTGGTTCAAGCAAAGTCCATTGAAGTCGTAAAAAGACTGAGAAAGGAGATAGAATCCGACATCGAAGATCTTTACGAACAGCTAAAGCAAAACTGCCGGCCTTAGCCAGCAGTTTTTTCTTGCTTTTGTCCTTACTAAATGTAAATATAGAAATAAACAATCGTTCTTATTTTATTATGAAATGTTTCCAGACGGGAGCTCTGGTGTTAAAGCAAACTGCCGATGGAACCAGCCTCCACAACGAGATACGGCTGCTAAAAGCGTGCTCTAGAGAAGAAGCCGTGGGCATAGCTCTAGATTGCGTTCAGCGGACTTGCAATCAAACAGACGGTTGGGGAAACTACAGTGTGATAGCCCGTGAAGTCTCCAAGGAGGAGCTTCTCGAGATGGCAAACTGCATTGCCTAAAGAATCTTTCGTTCAACCAAAACTGCCGATCCAATAGGTCGGCAGTTTTTCTTTGAATTCTATTTTTGGGTTCCACTATCGAATCTCTCTCTTCCAACCTTAATTCATAATTCGTAGCCCTTAATTCTGCCCCAATTGTGTCTCTCCCCCTCTATCACCAACTCTCCTTCTCGAAACGATGAAAATGTTCGAGTATTTCTTGGCGCGGCGGGACTTTTGACCCTTACCGACAGGCAAACCGGTTCTTGTGATAGCGCGCCTTCTTCCTCTTCCTTGCTTTCCTTCACCGCCACCGTAGGGATGGTCTACCGGGTTCCTGGCACTAGCGCGGACTTTAGGTTTTTTACCAAGCCATCGATTGCGACCGGCTTTGCCGATATTGATAAGCCAATTCTCTTCATTTGAAACTGCTCCGATCGATGCCCAACAATTCCCTTTAACTTTACGAATTTCAGTCGAAGGCATCTTAAGATGGGTAAAACCGGCGTCTTGAGCGACAACCTGCACATAATTTCCGGCGCTTCTCGCAATTTTCGATCCGCCGTTCTCTGTAAGCTCAACATTGTAAACAAAAGTACCGGTCGGAATTTCTTTTAGCGGCAAACGATTGCCCGGCTTAATATCGGCTTTTTCGGAAGAGATGAGAACGTCTCCCACCTTTACTCCCTGCGGAAGCAAACTGTAACGTCGTTCACCGTCATTGTAGCAAAGAAGACCTATCAATCCTGTTCTGTTTGGATCATATTCTATAGTCTCAACTTTAGCCGGAATATTCTTTTTGTCGTAAATAAAATCTATATCGCGGAACCTCCTCTTGTGACCACCACCTTGATAGTTCATTGTCACTCGTCCAAAACTGTTTCTGCCGGCGCGCTTATTGAGACCGGAAGTCAAAGACTTTTTCGGCTTTCCTGTAGACAAAAGCTTCGACCAGTCGATGCCGGTCATTTGTCTCCTTGATGGTGTAAATGGTTTGTATGATTTCATGATGCAAATACTAATTTACGAATGAAACAAATCTTAACTAATGACTACTAATTTCTTTTCCCTGGATTTATTCGTATACATTCGTGATGATTAGTATCATTAGCCCGCCCGTACCGAATCGGTACGATTCGGGCGGGTATATTGGTTATGCTACTTCGATCTTTTCGCCTTTCTTCAAATAAACGTACGCCTTCCTTCCCCCTCCGGTGTAACCGACTTTTCCTCGCGAGACTCGGCGTTTTCTTGGAACAGGCACCACGGAAACCTTAACGGGTATTACCTTGTAAAGTTCTTTGATTGCGCTCATTACTTTGCCTTTTGTCGCACCCATGGCCACATCAAATATAAAAACGTTATTATTTTCGCTCATGCCATGAGATTTTTCTGTAATGCGCGGTTTTAATATCACATCCGCATGCATAAATGAGGTCGGGGTATGCGCCCCTTTGGCTTCAAGTGCCATGCTCTCATCATTTTTCTTTTTTCCTCCAAATAATGCCATGCTATTTTATTCGAGCAGTTAAAATTTTAAAAGATTCTTCCGGGGCAACAAAAGCGATAAATTTTTTGCCAAGAATGTCCGCGGCATTAATATTTCTGGTTTCCACCACGTCCACATTACCTATGTTTCTGAATGTCCGTTTAATATCAGAACTTATGGACGGCACAGAAAGATAAAGAGCGTTCGTCTTTTTTTTGCTTATAGATTCAAAACCTTTTATCCCTGCTATTGCTTTCAAAACCGACACTGCCTCTTTGGTCTTCTTTTCGGGTAATTTTATTTCATTCAGCATCAAAATTTCTCCATCTTTGAATTTCTTTGAAAGGACCGAAGCCAGAGTCGACGAAGCGGCAGTTTTGTTAACTTTACGGCTGTAATTCTTGTCGTTTCGAGGTCCATGTGTCGTTCCTCCTCCAACCCATATCGGGGAACGAGTAGAACCGTGACGAGCGCGGCCAGTACCTTTCTGTCTCCAAGGCTTCTTTCCTCCTCCGGAAACTTCACCGCGATTTTTAGCATGGGCAACAGCATTGCGACGGCTACCAAGCATCGAGGTAACCGTTTGATGAACCATATCCAGATTCCACTTAGCGCCAAAAATACTCTCCGGCAAAACGACAGACCCGACTTCTTTTCCTTCCTGGTTGTATACTTTTGATTCCATGATTACTTTATGCGGTAATTTCTAACATTGTTCCCCTCGAACCAGGAACTGAGCCGGTTACCAGCAAAATATTCTGTTCAGGTAAGACCGCCTCAATTTTGAGATTGTCTACTGTGATACGGTCACCGCCCATTCTTCCGGCCATTCTCATACCTTTCACGACACGTCCTCCGGCGCGACCAGCTCCTCCTATTGCACCGGGTTCCCTCTCTGAATGCTTCTGGCCGTGAGTGCGACTTCCTCCCTTAAATCCGTGACGTTTTACAACCCCCTGGAAACCCTTCCCTTTGGAAGTTCCACTCACTCTGATTTTTTCGCCCAAATTGAAATTGGCCACAGTGACCTTATCACCTACTTTGTAGCTTGCAATATCGTCAATTCTGAATTCTCTGAAATGAGCAAAATTGCTACCCAAAGCCTTAGTGTGCCCCTTTTGGGGCTTCTTTGCCCGTGATTCCTTGATGGTACCAAAACCGAGTTGAACAGCATTATAACCATCGGTTTCTACGGTCTTAATTTGTGTCACGGTCATAGGCTCAGCAACAATCGCCGTAACAGGAACAACCGCCCCGTCACCACGAAAGTTCTGGCTCATATTAACTTTTTTACCTACTATGAATTTCATTTTACGAAATACGATACCAATATACGAATGATACGAATCTTACGAATGACTGCGAATTAAATGCTCAGAATAAAAAAAGCCGTAAGGCTCGTTTTTCGATTGCACTAAGGTAACAAAAGCTAGCTAAAATGTCAAAGCTCGCTCGCCTTTGGCTTTGGCGAAGTACGGATAAAATTCTGCTGAATTTTTCCTCGTGCTCGCCTCGGTCAGGCTCGCAAGTCTTCGCCAAAGCCAAACGCTCGCTTTAATCCTTCGCTTTTGATTACAAAAGCTCAGTGGAAAACTTTAGCAAAATTCAAAATGGGCATCATTTCTGGGAATTGAATGATGCCCATTTTGAATTTCAGTTGACACTAAAATGAAAAAGCCTATATTTCTCAGTAGAAAGTACTGCCATGAAAAAAAGAAAAAGACGAGCCCGAATGTCGAAAGCAAGGTTTCTGGAGATCAACGAAAAGAAAATCGGTCTCATACAAAAAAAATTTGGACACGGTCTGACAGATTCTGAAAAAAAAGAGCTTGTTAAGTTCCAAGACCTCGCTGGCAAATACATTCAACAAATGGGTCCATCAGAGCCCGCAATGAGCAGGCATGGTCGCCACACATAAGCTAAAAAACTGTCTCCCATCAGCACAGATGTCGCGTAACGACATCTTTTTTGTAAATTTAAAATTTGACACTTCAGTGTCTAATGGATATTGTTTTCCCGGAGTAGAAAAATTATGTTCTCCCAAATCATCGTCCAAACTAGGACAAAAACAATCCGATTCAAAACCGAGATTCATAAAAACCTCTCGCCTGCCGCGTTCAATCTGCATCCCGATGACTTCTACCTCCACCTGGGTAAAGCCATCCCCGAGTGCCCCCACTTCGAAATAGAAATCCTCGCGCCTCCAGCAAAGACTCTCGCACCTTGGGGGCGGAAGCATCTACACGTCTCATGCGAAAATCGGCCTTTTATCTGCTGGCCACATAGAATTCCCGACGAGGAAACCGCCGTTGTACTGACAAAAGTTTGGTGCATAGGTGTCGCATTCACCATTGAAACCGGTACTGATTTCAATCAAATATTCGAGGAGGCCGAAAAGGACAGCGAAAAGTTTGTCCGGATTATGAAGGAAAAACACGGCATAGAAATTTTTGCCGAGACACAAACCGAGCACTGTTGAATTACAGTGCTTTTTATATGTTATCCTTAAATAGGAGGGTAGAGATCATGTTGACTAAAAAGTTCATTTTGAAAATCGCTAGGTCAAAATACTCGGGAGGGATGCCTCCAAAATCGCGTTTCGTTTTTGTGAGATTTGACCAAATTGGACAACGGCCAAAGATTTTTTCGAAAACCCGGCCGCCGTTTCTACCGACCGAAGAACCTTCTTACCCGCCCACCAAGAAACCACGTTACAATCGACCAAGAAAAACCAAACGAGGGCACGGTGCCCCGAAATAGCAAAAGACGAGTTCGATGCTCGTTTTTTTCATTCGTATGATAATTGCATTTATTTACCTCCGTTATAGACTTTATTAAGCAAAGAATATTCTATGAGCACACCGAAATCCATCAAAATAACCGAACGTAAATCACAAAGACCGCCCACAACGGTAAATCCCGCGGCCGAGGCCAAATATCAAGCTGACCGGAGAAGTGCCCTCAAGGAGAGACTCGCCGGCGGCGAAGAAGTTGCGGTAGAGCCATTGCGTTCTAGTCAAGGTTCCTTGCATTTTGAAGTCACGCGAAGACCCGAGTAGAAATCGGGTTTTTTCTTAGAAGAAAATCGGCGGGACGAAAGTCCTGCCGATTTTCTACAACATTTTCACATCTATAATTCACACCTGAGGGAAGCGACATGTTTGTCATGGCATCTTCCAAACACACCAGTTCTTCATTTTTAACAGCTAGAGTTACGCAGGAATAAAGCACATTTCACATTTAAATACTCCAAAACCTATGATTAAAATTACCTTTCACTCCTTAAGCACAGCAATTATGCTGTTTAGCATTGGTTGCGACATAAAGCAAAGTCCACCACGTCAGGGCGAAAACGTTTCTGTCAAAGACACGAAGGTTGCCACTCCGGTAGCCAAAAGACCAGCAAATATTGCAGACTACGGTCTACAAATTGACCTCACTGCAGAAGAAGCCGGCTCGATGTTAGAGAGCACTAATCATGATTGGTGGGTCAATTCCGGCGGATATTTTTTCGTCAAAAAAGGCATTGGTAGCAGCGTGCAAGGCGACTTACCATCGACTGACCGATGGTTCCGGTTATACAAAAGCTCAAATCCGACGGATACCGATGACGGTAAACACCCGCAAAACATCTTCCGTCTCATGACAAAAAAGAGCCTCGGGGACGTGCGCCAGATTGCCTACTTCAAAATCAATGCCTATAACGCCAGCGCCAGTCCAAACAGGGAAGGTCATAATGGTATTTTATTCTTCAGTCGATACCAAGATGGCGACACGTCGTACTACACCGGCCTTCGAGTGGACGGCAGGGCCATAATCAAAAAGAAAGTGAACGGTAAATATTTCACTCTAGCCCAGCCAAAAATAATAGAGGGTGCGTTTAACCGAAATACGAGGCCCAACCTATTGCCGTTGGACACATGGATTGGCATGTGGAGCGAAGTTAAAACCAAATCTGACAAAACCGTGGCAATTACAATAGCAATCAGCTTGAAAGAGAACCCAAATCTCGATACCTGGTCGAAAACGGAAACCCTCGATGACGGCGATGTCGGCGGGCCGCCCATACAAGAGGCGGGCTACGCAGGCATTAGGAGCGACTTCATGGATTTGGAATTTAAAGAGTATCAACTGAACAACTAATACCATCCCCAATTAACCCGTGGACACATTATCGCGTCTCGTCTATACTAGGGATATGGCAAAACCCCTTTCTGTCGCCGCGCATGACAGCGTAAACATATTGCGCGCGCTTCTCGCGCGAACGCGAGACGAAGGATACAAGAAACGTATCCGAGCAATTATTCGTCTAAAAGAAGGAGAACCGCACAGAGAAGTCGCGCGTTCACTTGGCGCTTCACCGAC
>Ga0209542_10006027_pt1 | contig 23846 bp, 27 predicted proteins | sample RifCSPhighO2_01_FD_184028 | JGI IMG/M metagenome (GOLD analysis project Ga0209542, IMG submission 184028) | Soil microbial communities from Rifle, Colorado - Rifle CSP2_plank highO2_0.1 (SPAdes) (version 2) | ecosystem: Environmental > Terrestrial > Deep subsurface > Rock core/Sediment ...
CGTCGTCAGGGCACTATCACTGCCGTTGTCTTCCCGAATACCGCACTTGCAAAAGCAGTTGCCGCTTCAATATCCGGTCTCGGATATCAGGGCGAGCCGCTTACGCTCGCCTCGTCAAGCTCTCTTGTTCTGTCGCTCATTGACGGCATACCGAGCCCCCAGACGACGACCTTTTCGTTCTCACTCAGCGGTACGGTATCGCTTGTATACACCGTTGACCCCTCGCGCATCGCTGCAGCCGTGAGCGGAAAAACCCGTTCGGCCGCCGAAGTAGCTCTCACTAATTATCCGGAAGTCAAACGGGCTATTATTATCTTGCGACCATTCTGGCGGCAGTCATTCCCTCAAGACCCGTCCTCTATCTCGGTTGTGGTGGATTCGGGCACATATTGACGCATGAGCACGCGCCTGCTAGAGTATCACTGTATCCGCATGAGTAACGAATGAAAGACGGCGAAGACATGCAACCAACGACGGTAGGTGTCGTTGAAGAGGTCTTGCCGAATTCGCTTTTTCGCGTTCGCGTGCAGGCGAGTAAAGAAGGGGTGGAAGATACGGAGAAGATAGGGGGGGCCGAAGGAGAATTGGTGCTCGCATACCTTGCCGGTAAAATGCGACTCCACCGTATCCGCGTGTTGGTCGGTGACCACGTGGATATGGTGCTCGACCCGTACGGTGGCCGAGCGAGGATCGTGCGTCGATTAACGTAAAAAATCTTATGAAAGTTCGCGCATCAATAAAAATACAACAGCCAGGAGACCAGCTCGTCCGACGCGGCGGGCGTTTATATCGTATTAATAAGAAAAACCCGCGCCGCAAGGCGCGCCAAGGATAATCATTTTCATGCGTATTTCCGGCGTTACCATTCCCGATAACAAACAACTTGCGTATTCGTTGCCGCTTATTTTTGGCATCGGTCCCTCGCGCGCACGGGAGATTTTGAAGAAGACGAATATTCCCGCGATGAAAAAGGGGAGCGAGCTCACCTCGGAGGAAGAACAGAAAGTTCGCGTGCTCGTGGAGTCCTTCACAATCGAGGGCGAGCTCCGCCGCGAGATCGGGCAGAACATCAAGCGTTTGAAGGACATTCGCTCGGCGCGCGGCGAGCGTCACAACCGCGGACTTCCGGTTCGCGGTCAACGCACCAAGACCAACTCGCGTACGCGCCGCGGGAATGTCCGCAAGACGATGACCTCCGGTCGTCGAACGTTGGAAAAAACATAATACGAATAATATGCGAATAAAAACGAATGACACAAATAAAATTCAAATGCGGATTCCCATTCGTATCATTCGCATGCATTCGTATATTGGTATCACACTGTAATTATGGGGAAGAAACGCATCATCAAGAAGAGCGGCAAGGGTCTCGATCAGGGACGCAAGGAGCGCGCCCTGTCGAAAGTCACGAAACGCCATTTAGAAAAAGGCGTTCTCCACATTGAAGCAACGTTCAATAACACGAAGGCGATTCTTACGGACGACAAGGGCAATGCTATTGTGTCTTCGAGCGCGGGCGCACTCGGTTTCTCGGGTGCGCGTAAGTCCACACCGTATGCGGCGGCAAAGGTCGGCGAATTTCTCGGCGAGAAAGGCATGATGATCGGTCTCAAAGAAGCGACCGTCATCATTTCCGGTGTGGGTGCTGGCCGCGAATCAGTGCTCCGCGCGTTCTCCGGTAAAGGTGTGCAGATCAAGTCCATCAAGGACGTGACGCCCGTGCCGCACAATGGTCCGCGCCCGCCGAAACCGAGGAGGGTATAGCAGAGCAGAATATTATGATTACCGGACCACGATACAAAATAGCAAAGCGCCTCGGCGCAACCGTCTTTGAAAAAGCACAGACGCAAAAGTTTGCGCTCTCTGCCGACCGCAGCGCGAAAAATAAGAAGCGCACGCGCGGCGGCCGCCAAAGCGAGTACAGCAAGCAAATGCTCGAGAAGCAAAAAGTACGCGTGACCTATGGGCTACCGGAACGGCAGTTCCGTAATTATGTGCGCAAGGCGCTTTCTGCTCACAGCACCCAGCCAAAAGATCGTCTCCACGAGCTCCTCGAACTCCGTCTCGACAATGTCATTTGGCGCCTCGGCCTCGCGGGAACGCGGCGCGGTGCGCGGCAGATGGTCGCGCACGGCCATGTAACAGTGGGCGGCAAGAAAACCCGCGTGCCGTCGTACCAGTTGTCGGTCGGCGACCAGATCGCGGTGCGCGAGGGTTCAAGGGAGCACGGGGTGCTCGTTGGCTTCGCAGAGAAATTTGCGGAACGTCCGCTTCCGTCCTGGCTCTCGTGGGACGCAAAGAAGATGGAGGGTACCGTCAAAGAGCGGCCGACGACTGCCTCGGCAGATCCGGCGGGCGACCTGGTGTCGGTGCTCTCGTTCTACACGAGATAACATTATTTACGGTAATTATGATTGAGTTATGGAATACCATATAACACTTCCGAGTAAGCCGCGTATTGTTTCTGAAGAAGATATTCAGGGCGTGTACGAAATAGATTCGCTGTATCCGGGCTACGGGCATACGCTGGGGAATTCGCTGCGCCGCATTATCCTTTCCTCGCTTCCCGGTGCGACGGTCACGCAAGTGAAGATCGAGGGTGTCCCACACGAATTCGCTACCGTTGAAGGTATGCGCGAGACCGTTATGGAAATGCTGTTGAACCTGAAGCGCATCCATTTCGTGCTCCACGGCGATGAACCGCAGACCATTTCGCTCAAAGGGAAGGGAACGGGTGAAATTACTGCCAAAGATTTTGATCTGCCGAGCCAAGTCGAGATAAAAAACCCGAGTCAGCACATTGCCGATCTCTCGGGAGGAAAAGCGGTACTCGAACTCGAGGCGACAATCGAACGCGGCCTTGGATACGTGACGCGCGAAGTTTTGACCCGCGATAAGGTAGACATCGGTACCATCGCACTCGATGCGACTTTCACGCCGATTCGCCGCGTAAATTACGAAGTAGAAAATATGCGTGTCGGTGACCGTACGGATTTCAATCGCCTTCGTATTCTCATCGAGACCAATGGCACCATCGCGCCGCGCGAAGCGCTCGAAAAATCGATTGAAACCATGATTCACCAACTCAAAGCCGTCATCGGCTTTCAGGAGGAGCCTGTTGCTGATCCGTCTGCACCCGCCGAAGGCGGGTCCGCCCCCGGCGGAAAGATAAAGGTCGTCGACCTTGGTCTCTCGGCGCGCGTCCAGTCTGCTCTTGAAGATGCGGGCATCAAGTCCGCAGCCGGTCTCGCACGGAAGTCTGCGAGCGCGCTCAAGGAGCTCGACGGTATTGGCGACAAAGCGATTGAAGAAATCTCAGTCGCACTCGCCGGCTGTGGCCTCACGCTCAAAGCCGAATAGCTGTTAATCATTTTCGCATGGCGTATACGAAAAAGGCACAGACATTTGGCCGTCCGAGCAATCAGCGCCGGGCGCTTTTACGTTCCTTGGCACGCGCTCTTGTGCTTGAAGAACACATCTCGACGACCGAAGCGAAGGCCAAGGCACTTCGCCCGTTCATCGAGCGTCTCGTGACGTACGCCAAGAAAAATACGCTTGCCAGCCGCCGACTTACAGAGACACGTCTCGGCGACAAGGAAGCGGTGAAAAAACTTTTCGGCATCATCGGCCCCCGCTACGCGGAGCGCGCCGGCGGCTACACCCGCGTGGTGAAGCGCACGAAACGAGGAACGAATGACGCGCGCAAGCTTGCGTATATCGCATTCGTTTAAAAAAGTTATGACACTCAACACGAAACCAAAACCGACTACTCACGTCATTGATGCCACCGACCGCACGCTCGGCCGCGTGGCGAGCGAGGCCGCGCACGCACTCCTCGGCAAGCGCTCGGTGCATTTCGCCAAAAATCAGGCGCTCCCGATAAAAGTCATCATCAATAACGCCGATAAAATGTACCTTCCTTCTCGCCGCACGAAAGGGAAGGTTTATACGCGCTACACTGGCTACCCGGGAGGCCTCTATTCCACAAGCATGGAAGAAATGATTGCGAAGAAGGGCATCGCAAGTGTCGTGAAGAAAACGGTAGACGGCATGATCCCGCGCAATAAGCTTCGCGTGCCGCGCATGAAAAACCTCATAGTTAACGAATAACATGACAACAAAATTTATCACCGCAGTGGGGCGCCGCAAAACCGCAGTCGCAAGCGTTCGCATGACGACTGCGGCAAAGGCTTCCCTTATGGTCAACGGCAAGAGCCCAAAGGATTATTTTAAGACGGACGAGCGCACGAAAATCGCTGAAGAAGCGCTCGCCACCGCGCAGAGCGCCGATCACTATGCAGTGATGGCGCACGTAGAAGGCGGCGGTATCGCTGCACAGGCAGACGCGGTTCGCCACGCCATTTCTCGCGCTATCACCAAGGCAGAACCAAACACTCGCAAAGTCCTCAAGGCGGCTCACTTCCTCAAGCGCGACCCGCGCGCAAAGGAGCGCAAGAAACCAGGCCTCAAGAAAGCCCGCAAAGCCCCACAATGGTCGAAGCGCTAGCTTCCAACAAAAGCCGCCTTCTGGCGGCTTTTAAGTTTTGATAAAATTTGTTATCATTATTAGAATGTGGAAATCTATTTCACCGACCACGCAATGTTGAAGCTCCGCCAACGAAAGATTTCGTTAACTCTTGCGCGTGAGGTTGTGCAATCGCCTGACAGGCGTCTGCCGGGGAATTACCCACGAGAAGAATGGTTTAAACGGTTTAGAACCCGATACCTAAAAGTTGTTCTTGTCCGAGAACCTAAACGCGTAGTTATCATCACTGCCCATTGGGCAAAGAAATTGCCATTGTGATATACTCTTTTATATGTCTATATGAAAATTACGTACGACAAAGAAGCTAACGCACTCAATGTTTCGCTTCGCCCCGGCGTGGTGGCTAAGACCATGGAAGTCGCTCCTGAAGTTCTTCTCGACGTCGATAAGAAGGGTAGGACCTTAAATCTAGAAATTCTTGGTGCACGAGAGAAGGTGGGCATACGCAATTTTAACACGGTGCATATCGGTGGTATGAGTGTTCCGCTTTCACCAGTTGTATAGGTTCAAAACTTATTTTATAACTCATAAACGCTAAATTGACGAAAGTAATTTGGTGTGATATATAAAAGCCTGGCGTGAGTCATCCTGACTCGCATGTACAAAAAGGAGATTCGGAAATGAGACAACATCATCCGTTGGAGAATCCTTCTCTGGCACCGTACGGCTTTGTTTTCCCAAGCGGACAGGCAAGGCTGGAGTACAAGCCGAAAACAAACCCATTCTGGGTTAACGAGGAGAAGATTGCCGCGAGAATCTGGGATCGGTGGAATCGCGCGAACGCGCCCAAACCGCTCCCGGTACAGACGATCGTCCACGAGATTCTTCCCGGATTAGCGAGCGCGAACCGGATCACCGCTGGCGATTTTTGGCACAACGACCTGCCGTACCTGACACGTGACATTCTTGTGCTCTCAAGAACCGTTCAGTGGCTCGGCACAAATAACGGGCGCTGTTTTCTCGAGACCGACATTTCACGACTTTCCATCGCCGGCTTTCATCCGGAACGCGAGTTCCGTATAAAGTTTGCTATGGAGCAAATGGACATGATCGCGCTTCTGATGCACGTTTGTACGCCACGATGCGAGACGGTTCGCATGCTCTACTACAACGGCTGCTATTACAACAACAACGACGTCTCATTGCGAGACCGCACGGTGGTCGACGGTCTCATGCGCTGGCTCGGGAGGAGAGAGGGGAGGGCATTTATTGCCGAGTTCATGGCACGCAAGAGAAGTGCATGGGACGCCGTCAACGATCGCCAGAAGAAAGAATGGGAGACGAAGAAATTCATAACGGCACCGGCACATTCGAAATGAACAGTATTGCTAGAAACTTTAGGCCCGCTCTGGCGCGGCCTTTCTTTTTGTAAAAAGAAACCCCATCATTCATTTTTGACCCGCACATATTCATTTTGTTCGCTATCCAAAACTTGTCGCGGTCGCTACATCTCGTGGATAGTGCCGTATTATACCCCAATCTTTTTTTGACTTCGGCCGTCAAAAAGAGTAGAGTCACTTCGGACTCGGAGCATCGAGTACATTCACGATAAACGGAGGAATCATGCCTGACTTTAATGTTATTCATACCAAGAACGGCTTCACAATTGTTCCTCTAAAGACAGACTTTGAGGTTCGTTGCGACAAGGCCAAGGAAATTCTGCTTCAATGGACTCTCCTTCAACGCATTCCTGCCGATAAGCGTGTGCAGTGCAAGAATAAAATCCTCGCCCTGTTAAGTAACCCACTGCAGGTCAACATAGAACCGTTGCTTACGAGTGACGAACGGTCCTATGCAGCAAAATGGGAAAGCGTCCTCAAGTTGGTGCGGACAATGTATGGGGACGACGCGGCCGAGTTTGCGTTAAAGGTACTAGAGGTTGAACGCGTGAAAAACTGACCGCCCTTTGGGCAACACTGTCCGGTTTCGACTGGATGGTTTTCTCTTTTGACGGAACCGTTGCAGTGTGATATACGGAAGTTTGGCGTGAGTCGAGTTGGCTCGCATGTACAAAAAGGAGATTCGGAAATGAGTAATGAAAAGAAGTTGGGAGCAGGACTTCTCGGGTATTTGGGACCCTTCTTCCCGCCATGTATTGAGAAGCTGCAACATGCATTTTACGGCAAACGTCTGAACTTCAGCGGCTCTATTCTGGAAGACCTCGGGCGGGGAATACCAGGTTTTATAGGCATAAGCCGTGCAATAACAACTGACGATTACGCCTGGTTTTGGTCTATGAATTTTAAAACCGGAAATGATAGTAAAATAGCTGTTCTCCTTCCTTGGGGCCAAGACTTTGACAGAACCAGCGGTACGTCTGCTGACCGCCATATCGCCCTTTATGTAGACTATGTGAACTACGAAAACGCGGTCGAAAATATCATCCACCAAATTCTCGCGGTTCATGCGGCATGGGTAGATAGGGTTCTCCTCGCCAGCAAAGCCTAGTCCAAAGAAAAACAGACAGAGTGACGTCGGCATCGGGTAGCACCCGTCATCAATCGAGCCTGCAAGGTGATGCTATCTTGCGGGCTTCCTATTTATATAGATGCAAACCGGCCACCACCATTTTTTTGGCCTTAACTACACTTTCAGACGAATTTGCTTTTTAGATTCTTTAGACATAATATTGCCCGCGGGTGATTGGAGTGGGGATTTTCCCCAAACATAGCGAACTTTTGAGGAGAAAAGGATGGTTAAAACGGAAAGATTGGGTTCTACCAGGGTCATAAGCCCTGTGGAACCGGGCATTATTTCACTGCACTACACCGACCGCTGGTCGGCGTTTGATCGCGGATCGAGTAGTCAGCTCATCCCCGGAATCGGGGCAGCACGGTGCGCATGCGCAGTGAAGTCATTCCAGTTGGTAGGTAACCGCCTGCCGACCCATTTTATCGAGCAAGTCGGACCGGAAACGATTCACGTGCAAGAGTTTTCGGTTCCGGATCGCGAGCCGCTTTCAGGTAAAGTCCATGGCCGCGTACTTCCCGTGGAATGGATATGGCGAGACCTCGTTTATGGTTCGCTACTGCAACGAATCAAAAACGGTCTTGATCCAACCACTCTCGGTTTCGCTTCGGGCGCGACGATCACAGAGGGTATGAAGTTACCCAACATACTCCTGGAATGCACGACGAAGTTCGAGCCAGTCGATCGGCATCTTTCGAACGACGAAGCGATGGCTCTCGCATGGATTACTCCGATGCAATGGGGGGATGCAGAGCGGCTCATCACTGACGCCACAGCGTTGACGAACGTATATTACGAGGCTGCTGGCTTTATGGTTCCCGATGGCAAACTTGAACTCGGGATGGCACGGGACGGCTCGATTGTTTTGGTCGACGTGTTCGGCACCCAGGACGAGAACAGGGTTATCGAAAAGACTGAGGGCGACGTTTACAGCAAGGACCTGATCCGAAACTGGCTCAACAAACAGCCGTGGAAGGCGGAACTCGTCAAAGCAAAGGCCGAGTATCCGACCAATAAGTCCAAGTGGCCGCCGTATCCGGAATTGCCGGTCGACCTGGTGGAACTCGTTTCGAAGCGGTACGCGGAAGTGGCGTATCGCTACGCTGGTGTTTGGGTCTCGTGCTGATCGGCGTTCATGTTTCGTCCGCAAAAGGGAGCTTCGGCTCCCTTTTCTTTTTATTCAAATACTTTTGACTCCGCACGAGCTTTCAGGCATAGTGGGGGAATGGATGTCGAGCCTGAAGTCATCGAGGGCGAAGATCCCGAACGCGAGGCCGATGGCCTCGAGGCCGCGGAGGGAAAGATGCGGAAACTCCGCGAGGAACTGGCGAGTTGCCGTAAAGATAAGCAGGAATATATGGACGGCTGGCAGCGCGCTAAAGCTGACTACGTCAATGCACTCAAGCGATTTGAGGGCAACGCTAAGGCATCCGAGCTTCGAGGGGAGGTGAAGGCTGTGGAGGCGCTCTTGCCCGCGTTTGACGCCCTCGAACGAGCGAAAGAACATGGTGAATTGCCGGAAGGATTCACGGCAATCGCGAAACAGCTTGAGAGCGCCTTTGCCGCGCTCGAGCTCGAGGAACTCGGTAAGGTCGGCGAGAAGTTTAATCCGACCCTGCACGAAGCGTTCGGACAAGATCCGGCCTTGAGTGTTGAAACCGACGACACTATCACCGCGGTACTGGAAAAGGGTTGGAAAACCGGTGAGTTTGTTATCCGCCCGGCAAAAGTTCGCGTCGCACACTTTGCAAACGAAAAACAAGAAGTATAGAATCACTACTAGCTAATTTTATTTATTACGTATGGCAAAAATTCTTGGCATTGACTTGGGTACTACCTACTCCGCGATGGCGATCGTGGAGGGTGGTGAGCCGCGCGTTCTCGAGAACGCCGAGGGCGCGCGCACGACTCCCTCTATCGTCGCGGTGGGCAAGACCGGCGAGCGCATCGTCGGCACACTCGCCAAACGCCAATCGGTGACCAATCCGCTGAATACCATTTTTCAGATCAAGCGCTTTATCGGACACTCGTACGACGAGCCAGCGGTGCAGAAGGACAAGGCGTCGGTGCCCTTTGAGATGCGGAAGGCAGATAACGGCGGCATCGAAGTGAAGATGACCGAAAAGTGGTACCGCCCCGAAGAGATTTCTGCGATGATCCTCGGCAAATTGAAAGCCGATGCTGAAGCGAAGCTCGGCGAGAAGATTACCGAGGCGGTCATCACCGTCCCCGCATACTTCAACGACGACCAACGGAGCGCGACGAAGGCTGCGGGGCAAATTGCCGGGCTCGAGGTGAAGCGTATCATCAACGAGCCGACGGCCGCTGCGCTCGCTTATGGATTTAACAAAAAGAAAGATGAAAAGATTGCGGTCTTTGACTTCGGTGGCGGGACCTTCGACATTTCTGTGCTCGAAGTGGGCGGGGATGTTATCGAAGTGAAGAGTACCGACGGCGACGCGCACTTGGGCGGTAAGGACATTGACCAGAAGATCATCAATTGGCTCGCGGACGAATTTAAGAAGGAGAGCGGCATTGATGTGCGTACCGACGCGCTCGCGCGTCAGCGCCTCGACGAAGCCGCCGAGAAAGCAAAAATTGAGCTTTCAAGCGCGATGGAGACCGAAATCAATATCCCGTTCCTCACTTCCGACGCGTCAGGTCCCCGTCATCTTTTAATAAAGATGAGTAGGGCTAAGCTTGAAGATCTTGCGGCTGAATTCATCGAGCGCGCGATGACCATCACCACGCGCGCGATGGAAGCGTCACCGTTCAAAGTCCCCGAGATACACGAGGTCATTCTCGTTGGCGGCCAGACGCGCATGCCGAAGATACAGGCAGAGGTTGAGAAGTTTTTCGGCAAGAAGCCGAACATGACGGTGAATCCGGATGAGGTCGTTGCTATCGGCGCCGCCATTCAGGCTGGTATCCTGCAGGGCGATGTGAAAGATATTCTCCTTGTGGATGTTATCCCGCTCTCGCTTGCCATTGAGACGATGGGTGGCGTCGCGACCAAGCTGCTTGAGCGCAATACGGCTATCCCGACGAGCCGTTCGCAGACGTTCTCGACCGCCGCGGACAATCAGCCTTCGGTGGAAATCCATATTACGCAGGGCGAACGCGCGATGAGCGCCGATAATAAATCGCTCGGCAAATTTATGCTGGACGGCATTCCGCCCTCTCCAAGAGGAATGCCGCAAATAGAAGTGACGTTCGATATTGATGCGTCCGGCATCCTCACCGTAAAAGCGAAAGAAAAAACGACGGGGAAAGAACAATCGATTCGCATTACCGGTTCCACCGGTCTCTCGAAGGCCGATATTGAAAAAATGGCGGCGGATGCCGAAGCTCATGCGGCGGACGACCTGAAGCGCAAGGAGCTCGTCGAGGCGCGTAATATCGCCGACCAAGCGGTGTACGCGGGCGAAAAAGCGATAAAAGATCACGGAGAAAAAGCGGGCGCAGAAGTAGTGAAAGAAGTGCAGGACAAAATTGACGCACTCAAAACTGCTCGCGCGAGCGAAGACGCCGCGCTCATCAAGACCGCAACTGAGACACTCTCCACAGCGCTCTCCAAGATTGGCGAAGCAATGGCCAAAACCCAGCAAGCAGGAGCAGCAAGCAGTGAGCAGACCCCGCCCTCAGATGCCTCGGGCGGGAATACACCCCCAGAAACCCCTCCTACAACCGACGCCGAGTTTAAAGAAAAACCGTAATTAACTTGATTTAGTGCACGGGCATCGATATAGTGCACGTGGAAGCAGAGTTGTAGCCCCCGTCAACGAACTACGCAGGAGCGACTATGTTCAACAAACCTTCAGAAGAGCTACTCGGGAAAATCCGAGCAGCCGAAACGCACGACCAACGACAACTACTCGCATGTGCCTATCACCTCGGTTTGGACCCTTCGCGAATTGACCGCGTGAAGCTCGTAATCGATGGAGGAGGGCACTATACCGGCCTTGACGTGGTGATGCACATCAGCACTGGCCGACAAACTGCCAAGTTCGTTGAAGTAGAGCTGGCAACGGCGGTAATCGACCGCAAGACTCATCATCACGGCTGTTGCGCGCGTTGCAACATTCTATGGTGGTGGCCTAAAGACCAAGCGCGACGTACCGATTTTCGCCCCTCCAAGCCGGAAAGTGGGCCGCGGTGTTTCCACTGCGCGGCTTCATTGCTGTCGACAAGACGGCGAATTTATTTCGATGGAGGAAAGTGGGTTGGTGCGACCAGAAAGATGATCCTCGGCACATGGTCGTAATCGATTCACAGTATCACGAGCGGAGGCACAGCCTCCGCTTTTGTTTTGTACATTGAATTTAAATGTTCGTTATTTTGTACGACCGTGAGAGATAACGAACATGCATTGTGTCTGTTTTATGTCCGTCACTTTTGCATACAAAATCAATACAGCGTATAATGCCGATACTTATGGCAATGACAAAAGATTACTACAACGTGCTGGGGGTAGATAAGAAGGCGACACCGGACGACATTAAGAAAGCGTTCCGGAAACTTGCGCATAAATACCACCCCGACAAGGGCGGGACTGACGAGGCGAAGTTTAAGGAGATAACAGAAGCATACTCTGTATTGATCGACGAGAAGAAACGTCGTGAATATGATACATACGGACAGGCGTTCGCCGGTGGTCACGGTCCGTCAGTTGGAGGGCATGGTAACCCGTTTGGAGGGTTTGACTTCAGCGGATTTCAACAGGGATTCGGCAATGGAGGTGTTGAGTTCGACTTTGGCGATATCTTTGGCGACATATTTGGAGGCGGGCGAAGCCAGCAAACTCGCACACCGCGGGGGCGAGACATCTCGATGGATCTTGAGATATCATTTAAGGATGCGGCTTTTGGCACAAGCCGCAATGTGCTTATAGCAAAAGTATCCACCTGTGCACTCTGCCGCGGTACAGGAGCGAAGTCTGGCACCGAACTCGAAACTTGCAAGACCTGTAACGGCAGCGGCCGCATTCACGAGACGCGTCATTCTATCCTCGGGCAGTTTACCTCGGTCCGCACCTGCGATGTCTGCGAAGGGAGCGGCAAAGTGCCGAAAGAGAAGTGTCCGGAATGTCGAGGTCGCGGCGCCAGACGAAAAGAAGAAGAAGTTCGCATTCACATTCCCGTCGGCATCGATAACGGCGAGATGATACGCATGCCCGGACAGGGCGAAGCGATTAAAGCGGGTGTCGCGGGCGATCTCTATGTGAAAGTACACGTAAAGCCGCACCCGACTTTCCGCCGTGAGGGGTCAAATCTTATTATGGATCTGCCAGTGAAGCTCACCGACGCGCTCCTTGGCACGACGGTCTCTATTGAAAGCTTGGAAGGGAAGACGCTTGAGGTCAAAATCCCGCCGATGAAGCGCGCCGAAGAACTCTTGCGCGTAGCGGGCAAGGGCATTCCGGGCGACGGCGGTCGCGGCGACCTCATCATTCGCCTCGAAGTCGCTCTTCCTCATAAACTTTCCGGCAAGGCCCACAAATCGATAGAAGATCTCAAATCCGAGGGGCTCTGACGAAACCTCACAAGGAAGCGTTTCAAGTGCTGTTTGAAAAACTGAACTTTCGGCCCGAGGAAGTCATTTTTGTCGATGATTCGACGAAATGCTACACTGAAGATATGACCGCTATTGACGGACTCACAGAAGTGAACAGCATTGCGGCGCCTATCGCGCTCAACGCGTGGAGCGCAATGAGCGATTTTCTCATTATCATTGTGATGATCCTCGTCTTTGTGCTCTTCGCCCGCTACGTCGGGCGCGGCCCCTTCGTTGGTGTCCTCCTCGCGTTCTATGCGGCGTATGCGGTCTATGTCGCATTTCCTTACACCTCATATCTTCCGACGGCCCCGGCAACGACGGCGCTCTTTGCCCATCTCGGCTTATACATCGCACTTGTTTTTATATTCTACGTTGTTCTCCGACGCGTCGTTGTCTCCGACTTTCTCTACGTTGGATCGATCGGGCTCATTGTTCTTTCGTTTCTCGGTGCCGCTTTTCTTCTCGCGCTTGCATATCACGTCTTTCCCGTATCCACGATTTATCACTTCACCCCGCCCATCGATATGCTTTTCTCGCCGGATGGATATTTCTTCTGGTGGTTCGTTGCGCCTGCTATCGGTCTCTTTTTCCTCGCCCGATAGTTAGTGATATAGTTTCTGTATGACATTCGCTGAAGAGCTAAAGGCACGCGGGCTTATTGAACATTCGTCGGCGGCACCGGAGAAGATTCTTGCAACACCGCGCATTGTGTATATCGGCGTTGACCCGACCGCTGACTCGCTCCATATCGGACATCTCGCATGGATACTCCTTATGAAGCGCCTCGGAGACGCGGGCCATACGCTCTTCTTCCTCGTTGGCGGCGGCACCGGCATGATCGGCGACCCGAAGGAGACAGGCGAGCGCCCGATGCTTGACGAGAAAACAGTTGCCCGTAACACTCGCGCGCTTAAAACGCAACTGAAAAAAATTCTCGGCGGTGCTTCTTTCAAGATGGTGGACAACGCCGATTGGCTCACGCAAGTACGCGTCATTTCATTCTTACGTAACGTCGGGAAGTACTTCACGGTAAACGACCTGATGAAGCGAGAAGTGATTAAGCGGCGGCTCGAGACGCCTGACCAGAGCATTTCATTCACCGAATTCTCCTATGCGCTCCTCCAGGGGTATGATTATTTCGTTCTGAATGAGAAGTACGGCGTGGACCTCGAAGTCGGCGGCTCTGACCAATGGACGAATCTTCTCTCGGGCGTTGACCTCATTCATAAACGCCTCGGGAAACAAGTGTACGCGCTTGGCATGCCGCTCGTCACCGATTCGACGGGCAAGAAATTCGGTAAGAGCGAGGGCAACGCCGTATGGCTTGATCCGAAGAAAACTTCGCCGTTCCGCTTCTATCAGTTCTGGATCAATCTTCCGGATAAGGGCATCGAACAGTACCTCAAGATTTACACTTTTCTACCGCTTCACGAAATAGATGTTCTGATGGAGCTCCATACACGCAACCCAGGCGAGCGCCAAGCGCAGGAGACACTCGCGCGGCTCGTCACCGAAATCGTGCACGGCCCGGCGGCTACCGCGCAGTGCGCCGCCGCGAGCGACGCTCTATTTGGAGACACGCCATTTAGTGAACTCTCGCGCGATGCACTCGCTGTTGCTCTAGCCGAGGCGCCTTCTGTAACACTTGCAAAGAAAGATGTTGCAGACGGTTCTCCGCTCGCGGAAGCTCTTGTATCATGTGGCCTCGCATCTTCAAAAAGCGACGCGCGACGGCTTATAGAAGGTAGTGGAATTACTCTCTCCGGCCAGACGATTACAGATCCCGACCAAAAAGTTTTTAATGGCGACTTTAAAAACGGCTACGCCCTCGTGCGCAAAGGCAAACAGGGTGTCCTCATTCTCGTTTTGAAATAATCACACAATCCGCTATAGTATCCGCATCGCGTCGGTACCCAAGTGGTCAACGGGGGCAGGCTGTAAACCTGCTGATTTCGGTCTTCGTTGGTTCGAATCCAACCCGGCGCACCATACTTTGTTTTTTGGCGGGGGGATTTCTTTGGAAAAGGTATGGAGCGGCAGGGCGAGGGTTTGAGGTTTCTAAAAACGAAGAAATGTGGCACTATCTACAAATGGGTGGATACCCAGTAGATTCCCCAAAATGGGAAATTGGTAATCCGACAATATTTTTGTTCTGATGTTTGCCCTCAATATGGCGGCTGGCATGAAGAATGTTTTGGAGTGAATAAAAAGAAGATTGTGAGCAAATTGGTGGTCGCTCTATTATTGACCCCGCGTGGAGTGGTTTTGTTGGATGTGCTCCAAAATAATCTTTTATGATTCTTGCTCATTCGATAGTTGGAATAATGCCAGTAAACAATTCCGAATTTTCTTGGTTCTGGTTTATCGGTTCCGTAATTGCTGACATTGACCATTTGTTTGTTCTGTATAGTTATAAAATCTTTTCTTGGGATAAACTTATTGACGCTATTAAATTTGAAGATAAATACAGGATTCATTTCAAGACAAAATATATGCATTCCATTTTCGGAGCGGTTGCTACAACCATTCCAATATTGTTTATAAGCAGAGAAGGGGCACTTTATTATTTTGTCGCGTATCTTATTCATCTTGTGCTTGATTGGCCCGATATAGACGAGAAACAATATTTTTATCCTTTCAAGAAAAAAGTTAGAGGATTTCTGACAATATTTTCAAAACCTGAAATCATCTTTACAATTTTGCTATTGGGATTTTATTTTTATCAGATTAATCTTTTTTGAATGCCGCCAAAGAAAAACTTAAAATTGTCAGCGGGGGTGCTCGCCGCCGCCCCCACCGGCGGCGAAAGTCCGAGCTATTGGGTAAACTTTCTTAACCATAGTTGATTTGTTATAGTTAAAAGATGTCACTAAAACGAGTTGGAGTTTTTTTGCTTTTATTAATAATTATTTTTTTCTTAACCTATACAAAAAAAGATGATACAGAGGTATCTTTGCCGGTACTTGAGGATTCAACTTCTTCAGTAAGCATAAACTTTAAAACTGCTTTTGAACCTAGTGAGGTCGTTGATAGTTTGTCCTCTTCAGGAGACCTTGTTTTGGATTTCAAAGCTCCTAATTTCATACCTAATTTGTGGTTAAAAGACAATGCATCGATGCCACTGTACTTCGAAGGGGGAACTATCTTAGATCGTCGTGCCGAGTTGACGGATGATCCTGAAAATGAGAGCAACAAAGTTCTTCGTTTTTGGATTAAAAATGCTGTTATTCCTGATTATCTGACACATAAAAAGGGGAGAATACAGAATTGTTTTCCCTTCAACCAGATGGGACCAAATGATTCAGCAATTCCGGTACCAGAACTTTATATGAAAGAAAGCTTCTATTTACCTACCGATTGGAACCTTCTCTTAAATTATCCTTCATCAAAAGATAGCTGGTGGTTGAGTCCGACCCTGCAAGAGTTTGGGATGGGCGGTGATTGGGAAGGTCACAGGAGTCCTGCTCGTATAGCTGTTGCCATTAGTCCCGATTTTTCAGCAAGAGTTTTTCGAATAGGGGCAGCCTTTGATAAAAAAGATCCTGGAGATTCTGAATTTGTTAACTACTGGACCTCGATCGCATCTACATACCCACTGCCAATTGGTGAATGGTTTACGATGGAAATCTTTTATAAAATGGGCAATGTAAGTACGGGCCGATTTATATTAACTATTAAGAAAAATGCTGATCTAGAGCCCACTACTCTCGTAGACGTAACAAACTTCACCTATGCCCCGGGGGCAGACACATTGGCCGGGGTTGGTCCAGTACCCCTAACCAACTGGTGCCCACAGAAGCTGTACGTAAGTGACAACGTTATCGATTTTATTCGAGAGAGTGGCGGTTTGACTCAGGTTTACTTCGATGATTTTCAGTTTACAAATAAATGGCCTGATTCTCGATTTTAAATTTATCTCAAAGCGACGCCACACTTTGTCTTTTCCCGCGCCGACCCTCTTTCTTGTCCAGTTTTGAATTTCGAAAATTTGCGGTGATGTATTAGCCTTTGCGCGAACCCACATCGCCGGTTTTTTCTGAACAAGTCTCGCGCGAGAACCCACAACACCACGCACAAGCTCATTAAAATAAATCCGCCGCTAATTTCAACCAGGAACCAACGTTCAGCAGATTGGAGCCCAAAGAAAAACCGTCCAATGCCGGCGAATATTCCGACGAGATACAACAACCCCGCGGCCACGAGCAGGGGTTTGTCCTTTCGTTTCCAGCTTTCATTCATGACGTCCCCCGTAGGTTGCCGCTAGAGCCAATTCTCTAACGGTGAATCTTCCGGCCATAACAGTATGCCGTTCCGCAACGGTGTCAAGACGTGGTATCTTACTAGAATATGAGCGAACAAAAGCCCGTTCTCGTCTCCGGCGTGAAGCCGACCGGCGACTTGCATATCGGTAATTATTTTGGCGCGATGCGCCAGTTCGTCGAGCTCACCAAGGCGGGGAAGTACCGCTCCCTTATTTTCGTTGCTGACTACCACGCCCTCAACACGATGCAGGACGCCGAGGAGATGAAGCTGCGTACCCGCGAGATAGTGATGGCGTATATTGCCATCGGCCTCGATCCAAAGCACGTCGTGTTTTTCAAACAATCAGAGGTGCCGGCGCACACCGAACTCGCATGGATTTTTGACACCATTACAACAATGCCGTACTTGATGCGCGCGCACGCATTTAAAGACGCGGAAGCAAAGAGTAAAGAACTGAACGTAGGTACGTTTAATTACCCCATGCTCATGGCGGCCGACATTCTCCTCTACGACGCGGCGGTCGTGCCGGTCGGGGCCGACCAAAAACAGCATATTGAGATCGCGCGCGATACCGCCGAGAAGTTTAATAGAATATTTAAAGAGGAAATATTTAAATTGCCCGAACCGTATATTATTCCGAACGTCGCCGTCGTCCCCGGTATCGATGGACAGAAGATGAGTAAGAGTTATGGGAATGTCATTCCACTTTTTGCGTCTCGCGACGAACTCGCCAGATGCGTGATGAGTATCGTCACCGATTCTTCAGGTGAACGGCCCCAGAACGTATACCAGATACATCGTCTCGTCAGAAATGAAACAGAGTTGGATCCGATATATACCCAATATCACGGCAATTACAAAACCCTCAAAGAATTGCTGATAGAAGATCTCGACCGTTATCTCGCGCCGATGCGCATGAAATATGAAGAACTCAAGAACGACTCTCGCGTCGTGGACGAAGTACTCGCGAAAGGGAAGGTAGAAGCTCGCGCCGTGAGCGAAACAAAAATGGAGCAGGTGCGCCGCGCGATTGGTGTGGCATACTAATTTTATGCAGCGAACGCTTATTGGGGAGCTGGGGAAACATATCGGTGAAACAATATCCATTTCGGGCTGGGTGGATGTGCGGAGGGACCAAGGGAAAATGGTTTTCTTCGACTTCCGCGACCGCTCTGGAATAGTGCAAGGCGTGGTGCTCCCCACGAGCCCCGCGATGGAGGCGGCAAAAGAAGTGCGAAATGAATACGTTGTCCGCGTTGAAGGCATCATAAATAAGCGCCCTGAAAAGAACGCCCAGACCGACCGGAAGAATGGCGATATAGAGCTGGAAATCAAGGCGATAGAAGTGCTTGCCGAAGCGGAATCTCTGCCATTTGATATGTCTGACAGCGGCTTTAACCTCGATCTCACCACCCAGCTCGACCACCGCGCGCTCGTGCTTCGACATCCGCGCGTGCAGGCTATTTTCAAAGTGCAGAACGTTATCATTGACGCGTTCCGCGAATATATGAAAAAGCTTGGTTGTTTTGAATTTCAAGCTCCCATCATTACACCTTCGGTTGCTGAGGGCGGGGCAGAAGTATTTGGAGTACAGTATTTTGATAAAAAAGCTTACCTCTCACAGTCTCCACAGCTCTACAAGCAGATTGTCATGACCGCATTTGAGCGGGTGTTCTCGGTCAATAAGGTGTTTCGAGCAGAGCCGAGTGCGACCACGCGACACCTCACCGAGGTCGTCTCGCTTGATGCCGAGTTTGGTTTCATCGAATCGTGGGAGGATGTCCGTGACCTTTCTGAAGAGACCGTGCGGTTCATTCTTACAGAAGTCGAGACACGTTGCTCTCCCGAGCTCACGCTATTGGGGGCCGAACTGCCGACGATGATAGCGAAGACGCCGACCCTCTCGCTCTCGCAGGCGTTCGAGAAACTCGGTGCACCAGCCGATAAGGATTTGACTCCTGAACAAGAGCGCAGACTCTGCGAGATCGTTAAAGAAGAAACGGGCTCTGACTTCGTCTATGTCTACGGATACCCGACGCGCCAAAAACCTTTTTACGTTTATCCGAACCCCGATCATCCAGAATTCAACGAAGGAATGGACCTGCTTTGTAAAGGGGTGGAGTGGCTCTCGGGTGGGCGGCGCATCAACAACTACACTCAACTCATGGAGCACGTGAAGGAGTGGAAGATGGACCCGGAGAAGATTTCAATGTTCCTCGAAGCGTTTAAATATGGCGCGCCACCCGAGGGCGGCTTTGCTCTCGGTGCCGAGCGCATGACGATGCAGATACTTGGCCTGAAGAATGTTCGCGAAGCAAGCATGTTCCCGCGCGACTTAAACCGCATTGATACTCTGCTTTCAAATGAAGCTGACATTTAAAAAAGGCGATATCAAAAACGTGCCAAAAGGGTGCGTGTGCATTAGGCTTACCGACGAGCTTAAAGAAGCGAGACGTTTCGTAAGAGAGAATGGAAGAGAGACGCTTGAAATTGGGGCAGGAAAGACGGAAGAGATGAATGCACGGAAGTTTATTCTGCTCTGTCGCGCAATCGTACAGGCGGCGAAAGCGAATAAACGTAAAAAAATCGCGCTTCAGTTCGATCGCACACCGGCGTTGTTCAAAAATCTGCAGCACCTCACCCCGGAACATATTTCACAACTTGCCGCCGAGAATTTCGAGATGGCCAATTTCGAGTTCAATGTTTTCAAAACAAAGCCGAAGGAAGGTTGGGACACTATCGAAGAAATACTTCTTTACGGAAAGTCTTCCGCTTTGATCGAAAAAGCGACACGGAAAGGTCAAGAGATAGGCAAGGCCGTGAATGCGTGCCGTATGCTCGCGAACACGCCCGGGGGTGATATGACACCGAGTGTTCTCGCGAAGGCGGCGAAGGCAGCCGTCAAAGGATTGCCAGTAAAAGTCAAAGTGCTCGGCGAAAGAGAAATGAAGAAGCTTGGCATGGGCGCATTACTTGGCGTTGCGAAAGGTTCTACCGAAAAGCCAACCTTCACCATCATGGAATACCCTTCGACGGGTTCGACAAACTCACCGCAAGCAAGCCCAGGGCAGGCATGGGCAAGAAAGAAACCGATCGTACTTGCCGGGAAAGGTGTCACGTTTGACAGTGGGGGACTCAACTTGAAATCATCGAGTTCTATTTATGAAATGCACATGGATATGTCGGGCGGGGCGGCGGTTATTTACGCCGTAGCGCTTGCTGCGCGGCTGAAACTCAAGCGGCACATTATTGGTCTCATTCCGGCGGTCGAAAATATGCCCGGTAATAACGCGATTCGTCCAGGCGATATTTTAAAATCTCTCTCGGGGAAAACAATTGAGGTAACCGACACGGATGCGGAAGGTCGTCTTATCCTGGCGGATGCGCTGACGTATGCCAAACGTTTCAAGCCGGCGGTCGTTATCGATATTGCAACACTGACCGGTGCCGCGCAAGTCGCCCTTGGCGACCATGCAAGCGCCCTTATGACGCGCGATGACGCGCTTGCTGACGAACTTTCTCGTGACGGAGAAACATCGGGCGATTATGTGTGGCGACTTCCGCTCTGGGACGAATACGAAGAAAAAGTGAAAGGCACGTTCGCCGATATAGCGAACATGATGCTTGGTACCGGTAGCCGACACGGCGGCGCGATCGATGGGGGCATGTTTCTCTGGCAATTTGCCAAAGAACTGAATTGCCCATGGGCGCACCTCGATATAGCTCCGAGGATGACCGCTGCGCCGGGTGACCATCTCGCAAAAGGCGCGGCCGGAACACCCGTACGGCTCTTATTGCGCTTCATCGAACAATGGACCTCTTAACCGCAACCCCGAAAACCGGATTTTCTATCAAAATTGACTCGTATGAGGGTCCTTTTGAAGTGCTGCTTGACCTCATTGAAGCGAGAAAACTTCTGGTCAACGACCTGGCGCTCGCGAATATTACCGAAGATTTTATCGCACATGTGCGCGCACAGGAGACGTTCCCTGTTGAACAGACAGCGAACTTCATCCACATTGCCGCGACACTGCTCCTCATCAAATCAAAATCTCTCATTCCCGACCTCGCACTCACCGAAGATGAAAATGCCGATGTCGAGGACCTGAAACGCCGTCTCGTGGCATATGAGAAAGTGCGCGAGGCCTCGCGCGAGCTCTCCCGCCTGTTCGGGAAGAATGTAATGGTATCCGCAGGAGAACGCCGCGTAGAACCGATATTCGCACCTTCAGTTGACTTAACAACAGGCGGGATCGCCGAGGCGCTCGCACGCGTACTTGCCGCGCGCGAAGTCGTCGAAGAATTGCCGGAAGCGAGAGTGAAGCCGCTTGTCACCATCGAGGAAATGATGGACCAGCTTGCGAAGCGCGTCCAAAAAGCCATAACACTTTCGTTCAAAGAATTCGCTGGAAGCGTGAAGGAGCGAACGGAAGTTATCGTCTCCTTCCTCGCACTCCTCGAACTCGTGAAGCAGGGCGCCGTCGCCGCAGAACAGTTTGGGCAACACGGCGACATCCGCATCAGCCACACCGCCTCGGCCACCGTCCCGCGCTACGGGTAAACATCCTCGAAGGGAGATGTTGCCGTAAGGGCAACACACCATGTATGATGAGGGGAATGCTTACTCCGCCAGCCGCTCTCCATGCGCTTCTCTTCGCTTCCGGTGAACCGCTTGAAAAAAAGCGGCTGGAAAGTTTGCTGGGGATTACGAGCACCGAATTGAAACTGGTGCTGCAGGCGCTTGTCGGTTTGTTGAAAGGGAGCGGCACCACCATTGTTGAGACCGATACTGAAGTGGAGTTGCGTACGGCCGCGGAAGCTGCTCCCATTCTAAAAAAGTTCCGCGAGAGCGAGCTCTCGCGAGACCTCGGGAAGGCGAGTCTCGAGACGCTTGCGGTTATCGCCTACCAGACGGGCACCACGCGCAGCGAAATTGATTGGGTGCGCGGGGTTAATTCCTCCACATCGCTTCGCACTCTCCTCTTGCGCGGTCTCATCGAGGGGAGGGAAGACGAGCGCGATAAACGCCGCATTCGTTACAGCCTCACCCCTGAAGCGCTCGCGCACCTCGGTATCACACGTGCTACGGAACTTCCGCGTGCTGCCGAGCTTCAAGCGGGCGCAGCTGCAATCATTGACGAAGAAGCACAAAATGCAGTTGCAGAAGTAACCGTATAAATCATGGACTCCTCTGACCTTCAACAGCTTGCCGTGCAGACCCGTTCGAACCGCGAACGAGGCATCGCGCTTCTTTTCGCCTCGGGACTTCTCGCAATTTTTATTTTCATACCTCGTGCGTTCGAGCAGCCAGCATCAACGCCGCTTCCGGTCATAACGGTCGCGATACCGGATGCGTTCGCCCAACTGCCGCTCGAAGCGCGGGCGGCGATCGTCTACGACCTTGCGACAGAAGAGACGCTCTATGCACGAAATGCTGACGCACAGCTTCCACTCGCCTCGCTCACAAAACTCCTCACCATTTATGCGGCGCTTGCCACGCTTTCGCCAAGCACGCCAATTACGATTTCCACCACTGCGGCGCGTCTTGAAACGCCGCGCGCTTTCTCTACGGGACAAACGTTCGCACTTTCTGACCTCGCACGCCTGACGCTCGTTGCGTCATTAAATGATGGTGCCGCCGCAATCGCCGAAGCGACGGCACAACAGGGAAATCACTCATCGATCGAAGCACTCGCGGGCGCCGCGGCGGCGCTTAATCTTTCGCAAACGTATGCGGTGAACGGCAGCGGTCTTGACGTGAACACGGTGATTTCGGGCGGGTATGGGTCCGCACGCGATCTTGCCGTTCTCGCGGGAGCACTGGTCGCCCGAGCGCCGACAATCGCAGAAGCGACGACACGGGACTCCGCGCAGGGTATTTCAGAAGGTGGCACGGTATTTCGCGTGAAGAATACGGACCCTATCATTACCACTATTCCGCATCTTCTCCTTTCGAAAACCGGCTATACCGATCTGGCGGGCGGCAATCTCGTGCTCGTCTTTGATGTGGGGATGGGGCACCCAATCGCCGTGGTCGTGATGGGTTCCTCCCCGAAGGCCCGCTTCACCGACGGCACGGCTCTTGTTGCCGCCACGCTCGCGCATTTCGCGGGTGTGCGTTCACTATGACCCAGTAGGACAAAATGGCATCATGTCCCTGCTCCTAACTCCTCCCCAAACTTATTATGACTTTACATTGTAAAATTATTGGCATGAGATTTTTCAAACCCTTGACATGGGGAGCAATGCCATTTAGTCCTCACTGGGTATGATTGCTAGTAGCATTATCAAAGTCTTCATTCCCGCAGCTGCTGCCTTCGCCATTGGCATTTTATTTGCTCCGCTTCTCACTCACTACCTGTATAAACATCGAGTGTGGAAGAAGACAACGGGAAAAATGGCACTTGACGGTACTCCGGCAGTCGAATTCGAAAAACTTCGCACTATTGTCCACACCGGCACAGAAACACAAACGCCGCGCATGGGCGGCGTTCTTATCTGGACGACGGTACTCTTTGTCACGCTCGCACTCTGGGTGCTGGCACGGCTCGTGCCGCTACCGCTCACTGAAAAGCTCGATTTCTTTAGCCGCGGTCAAACGTGGGTGCCGCTCTTTACGCTTCTCGCCGGCGCGCTAGTTGGCTTCGCGAATGATCTGCTCGATATCCACCCTTCGGGCGAGCGGGGCATACGATTGCGCACGCGGATCCTCTTCGTCACCCTTATTTCGAGTTTCATCGGCTGGTGGTTCTACGTCAAGCTTGGTATGACCGCCATCGGCATCCCGGGCGACGGAACGCTGTATCTCGGGGCGCTCATCGTTCCCCTTTTTATACTCGTATCCATAGGGCTCTACGCGGGCGGCGTCATTGACGGCATTGACGGGCTCGCGGGCGGTGTCTTTAGCACCGTCTTTACGGCCTATGCGGGCATTGCCTATTTCCAAAATCAAATTAACCTCGCCGCGTTCTCGGCAACACTCACGGGCGCGATACTTGCCTTTCTTTGGTTT
>Ga0209542_10006028_pt1 | contig 23845 bp, 23 predicted proteins | sample RifCSPhighO2_01_FD_184028 | JGI IMG/M metagenome (GOLD analysis project Ga0209542, IMG submission 184028) | Soil microbial communities from Rifle, Colorado - Rifle CSP2_plank highO2_0.1 (SPAdes) (version 2) | ecosystem: Environmental > Terrestrial > Deep subsurface > Rock core/Sediment ...
GAGCCGGTGCTGGCGCTGGCGTGGGGTGTGTTCATCGCCGGCGTGACGCAGTTGCTGTTCCAGATTCCGTTCCTGCGCGGCATTAAAATGTTGCCGCGTCCGCGGCTGCATGTGCGCGAACGCCATCATGGCGTCATGCGCGTCTTCAGGCTCATGTTGCCGGCGATCTTCGGCGTCTCCGTCGCGCAGATCAACATGCTGGTCAATACGCTGCTGGCCTCGTTCCTGGTTACCGGCAGTGTCTCGTGGCTTTATTATTCCGACCGCCTGATGGAGTTTCCGCTGGGCGTGTTCGGTATCGCGCTCGCGACCGTCATTCTGCCCAGTCTGGCGCGCCGGCACGCGCGGAACTCGCACGATGAATTTTCCCATCTGCTCGACTGGGGGTTGCGTTGGGTTTTCCTGATCGCGGTTCCGGCCTCCGTGGCGCTGGTGATTCTTTCGGCGCCGCTGCTGACCACGTTTTTTCACTTCGGCGCGTTCGGCGCCAATGACGTACGGATGAGCGCCAATGCGCTGATGGCATTCTCGTTTGGACTACTCGGTTTCATATTGATCAAGGTGCTCGCGCCGGGATTCTATGCGCGCCAGGATACAAAAACGCCGATGCGCGTCGGCGTAATCGCGCTGGTGGTTAATATCGTGTTGAGCCTGGCGCTGGTGATGCCGCTTAAACACGTGGGACTGGCGCTGGCCATATCGCTCTCGGCATTTGTCAATGCCGGGATGCTGTTCTTCATGCTGCGACGGCACAACGTGTACCGGCCGCTGCCCGGTTGGGGACTGTTTCTGGCGCGGATTGTTCTCGCCAGCGCCGTCATGGGCGCGGTTCTCTACTGGGGCATGGGCGATATTGATTCCTGGCTGACCACGCCCGCCCTGCAGCGCGCCTATCGATTGTCAATATGGGTCACCGCCGGCGCGGCGGTGTATTTATTGACCGTTATGGCTTTCGGTGTACGATTGGCACAGTTACTGCTTAAGAAGGAGGAGGGGGCGCCAACCGATGACTAGCGCAGCTCAGATTTACCAGATTTCGGCCTGCAACAATCCGCGCGCGTTCACGCTGACGGAGGCCGAGGAGCTGTTTCCGCTGGTATGGAAAATCACCGAAGAGGCCTACAGTGAACTCGATCCCGTGCGCCGCGCGCTCGAGGCGATGTTGCCGAGCAATCCCCAGACCCGGAAAGTGGAAAAGGAGTACGAGACCATCGTGCGGCGCTGGATGGGCAAGATGGAACGGCTCGGACTCGTGGTCAAAGGGCTGTGGCTGGCGGATTTCGATACCGGCGACGGTTATCTCTGCTGGAAATTTCCCGAATTGCGCATCGGTCATTATCACAGTTATCAAGAGGGCTTCGGCGCGCGCCGTCCGCTGCACGATATCATCGAAGAACTCGACCCGGACTGGGCTCATCTGTAGGAATCCCCGGTTTCCCTTCGTCCCGCTGCTTGAAGCGATCTCAAAAATACCTGAGGCTAAAAATAAGCTCGGATTATCCCGCAGACTGACTGCATGGCGGTCGAACCCCCATTCATTTTTGAGATCGCTTCTTGTTCTCGCGTGTCCGAGACGGTAACCTTCACCGTTTCTCCACGTTAAAAACCTGAGCGGTCCCATGGAGTTCATACGCGGGTGGCATAACCTGAGGCCGCAGCATCGCGGGTGTGTCGCCACGATCGGCAATTTTGACGGCGTGCATCTCGGTCACCAGGCGGTGATCGGCCAATTGGCGGAAAAAGCGGAGAAGCTCGGTCTGCCCACCCAGGTCATCCTGTTCGAACCGCAGCCGCAGGAATTCTTCCAGCCGGACGCCGCCGTTCCGCGGCTCACGCGCCTGCGCGAAAAGCTCCAGGCGCTGCGGCGCTATTCCGTGGATCGGGTGTTGTGCTTGCAGTTCGACGCCGGATTCGCGGCCATGGAACCCGAGGAATTCATCCAGCGCCTGCTGGTGGATGGACTGGGTGTGCGCTATCTCGTCGTCGGAGACGATTTCCATTTCGGCCGAAAGCGGCGCGGGAATTTTGACATGCTCGCCGCGGCGGGACGGCAGCACGGCTTCCAGGTCGTGAACATGCACACCGTAGCGATCGACGGGGAACGCGTCTCGAGCACGCGCATCCGCGCGGCGCTGGCGGCCGGCGATCTGGTGCAGGCCGAGAAGCTCCTGGGCCGGCCGTACCGCATGTGCGGACGCGTGGCGCATGGCGACAAGCTCGGCCGCACTCTCGGTTTTCCGACCGCCAACATTTACCTGCACCGCAAGGTGACGCCGATCATGGGGATCTTCGCCGTGGAGGTGTTCGGCCTCAAGACCGAGCCACTCGCCGGCGCGGCCAATATCGGCACCCGCCCGACCGTCGGCGGCACCCGCACGCTGCTCGAGGTGAACCTGCTGGACTTCAGCGAAGACATCTACGGCGCCTATGTGCAGGTGAATTTCCTGCATAAGCTCCGCGATGAGAAGCGGTTCGAGTCGCTGGAAGAGTTGCGCTGCTGGATAGAAAAAGATGTCGCGGACGTACGCGCCTTTTTCAAAAACTATCACCCGAACTACTCAACGCAAAGACGCAGAGACGCAGAGAGCGCAAGGAAAGTTTAGAAGATTCTCGAGTTGCTCAGGTTTTCTTTGCGCTTTTGCGCCTCGGCCTTGAGTTTTAAATAAAATCTAATGACGAACGACTATAAAAATACACTGAACCTGCCGCAGACGGATTTCCAGATGAAGGCCAATCTCGCGGTGCGCGAGCCGGAAACCCTCAAGCGCTGGCAGGAAATGGATCTCAACAAGAAACTGCGCGAGCAGGGCCGCGGCCGTCCGAAGTATGTCCTGCACGATGGTCCGCCCTACGCCAACGGCGACATTCACATCGGGCATGCGGTCAATAAAATCCTCAAGGACATCATCGTCAAATCCAGAATCCTGAGCGGCTTCGATGCGCCTTACGTGCCGGGTTGGGATTGTCACGGCCTGCCCATCGAGCATGCCGTCGAGAAAAAGATCGGCAAGGCGGGGGTTCAGGTGGAGCCCTCCAAATTCCGTCAGACCTGCCGCGAATATGCGCGCGCGCAAGTCGACCGGCAGCGCGAGGATTTCATCCGTCTCGGCGTGATCGGCGATTGGGAACATCCTTACCTGACGATGGATTTTGCGTTCGAGGCCGGCATTATCCGCGCGCTCGGACGCATCATCGCCAACGGCCACGTGGTGCGTGGCCACAAGCCGGTGCACTGGTGCAGCGATTGCGGTTCGGCGTTGGCCGAGGCGGAAGTGGAGTACATGGACAAGACCTCGCCGGCCATCGACGTGCGGTTTGCGGTGGTTGACCCGGAGGCGTTTCTCGCCCGCGTCGAGCATGCCCCGGGGCGTGCGGGTGATGGTCCGGTGAGCGTGGTGATCTGGACCACGACGCCGTGGACCTTGCCGGCCAACCAGGCGGTCGCACTGCATCCGGATCTGGAGTATGTGTTGCTGCAATGCACCGGACCTCATGGCAATGAACGCCTCTTAATCGCCGATCCCCTGGTCAAAGAGACGATGGGACGCTATGGCATCGAAAATTATCGGGTGTTGGCCAATTGTCGCGGCCGGGATCTGGAAGGCGTGAAGCTCAGGCATCCGTTTTATGCGCGCGAGGTGCCGGTGATTCTCGGCGAGCACGTGACGACCGATACCGGCACCGGCGCGGTGCACACGGCGCCGGGGCATGGCCTCGAGGACTACGTGGTTGGCGAGCGCTATGGACTCGCGGTGTACAATCCCGTGGGTGAGGACGGCAAATTTCTCCCTGGTACGGAACTTTTCGCCGGCGAACACGTGTTCAAGGCCAACGATCACGTCATCGAGGTGCTCAAGTCGCGTGGCGCGCTGCTGCACGTGATCGCGCTGAACCACAGCTACCCTCACTGCTGGCGCCACAAGACGCCGATCATTTTCCGCGCCACCTCGCAGTGGTTCATCAGCATGGAGCGACTGCGCGAACCGGCGCTACGCGCCATCGTCGGCACCCAATGGATCCCCGACTGGGGTGCGGCGCGCATCCAGGGCATGATCGAAAACCGCCCTGACTGGTGCATCTCCCGGCAGCGCTCGTGGGGTGTTCCCATCCCGCTGTTTGTGCACCGGCAGACCGGCGAGGCGCACCCGGACACCGACCGGCTGATCGAGAAAGTGGCCAAGCGCGTCGAAGAGCTTGGCATCAATGCCTGGTTTGACCTGAGGAAGGAGGAACTCCTGGGCGCGGATGCCGCGGACTACGAGAAAGTGAGCGATACCCTCGATGTCTGGTTCGATTCCGGGGTGACCCATGCCTGTGTGCTGGAACGCCGGCCGGAATTGTCGTTTCCCGCCGATCTTTACCTTGAAGGCTCGGATCAACACCGCGGCTGGTTTCAGTCGTCGTTGCTCACTTCGGTGGCGATGCGCGGGACGGCACCGTACAAGCGTGTCCTGACGCACGGCTTCACCGTGGACGCCAAGGGCCGGAAGATGTCCAAGTCCCTGGGCAATGTGATCGTGCCGCAGAAGGTTATCAAGGTGATGGGCGCGGATATTCTGCGTCTGTGGGTGGCGGCGACCGATTACCGCGCGGAGATGAGCATTTCCGACGAGATTCTCACGCGCATGGCCGATTCCTACCGGCGTATCCGCAATACCACGCGCTACCTGTTGGCAAGCCTTTCCGGCTTTGAGACGTCAGCGCTTCTGGCGGCGAAGGACATGCTGGCCCTGGATCAGTGGGCGTTGCAGCGGGCGCACGATCTGCAAAAGGAAGTATTGCAGGCTTACGAGGAATTCCAGTTTCATCTCATCTATCAGAAGTTGCACCAGTTCTGCGTGGTGGACATGGGCGGTTTCTATCTCGATGTTCTCAAGGACCGGATGTACACCATGCCCGCCAACAGCCGTGGACGCCGCTCGGCGCAGACGGCGATGTTTCATATTCTGGAGGCGCTGGTGCGGTGGCTGGCGCCAGTGCTGACCTTCACCGCCGAGGAAATCTGGCGCCACATGCCGGGGAAACGGAGTGAATCGGTGTTTCTGGAAAAGTGGCACGCACTGCCGGCACTCCCCGAGCGTGCGCTGGACATGGCATTCTGGAGTGAAGTGATTACCGTGCGACAGGCCGTGGCCAAAGAGCTGGAAAAGTTGCGCGTGGCCGGCGATATCGGTTCCGGTCTCGATGCGGAAGTGGACCTCTATGGCGATGACTCCTGGCAGGAGCGGTTGCGCCGGCTGGGAGACGAGTTGCGGTTTGTATTCATCACCTCCTATGTGCGGGTACATGGGTTGGATGAGAAAACATCCGGCGTCGTGGAGACGGAGATCAAGGCGCTTTACGTACGTGTCGCGCCTTCGGCCTATCCCAAGTGCATCCGCTGCTGGCATCACCGCGAGGACGTGGGCGCAAACCCGGAGCATCCGCAGATCTGCGGCCGCTGCGTGGAAAATGTCGTGGGTGTCGGCGAGACCCGGAGCTTCGCCTGATGCGCAGATATTTCTTTATTTCGGCGGCGGTTCTTGCCTTGGATCAAGTGAGCAAGTACGCGTCGGTGGCGTTTCTATTCGGCAAGCAGTCTGTTCCGGTCATGCCTTTCTTCGACCTTACCTTGGTGTACAACAGCGGCGCCTCGGCGCTCATCCGTTGGCTTGTCGAGGCGACGATCGGGGTTTTTTCCGACGACGTGTTTTTCTGGCAACGCTGGCTGCTGACGGTTGTGTCGCTCGCGGCGAGCGTGTTGCTGGTCGTATGGATTCGGCGTCTCGAACCAAAAGACGTGCGGCTTGCGATATCATTTTCATTGATCTTGGGTGGGGCCGTCGGAAACCTCATCGATCGCGTTCTGCTCGGATATGTTATTGATTTTATAGATATCTATTATCGTGGCCGAGACTGCTTCTGGGTCTTCTCTCCGTCGAACGGGAATTGTCATTGGCCGGCGTTCAATGTTGCGGATTCCGCCATTACCGTAGGTGCCATTCTGCTGGTGCTCGACGCTTTGGGGTGGAATCCATGGGGAAAGCACCGGGCGTCGTGAATACACCGACGAGCGCCCGTGGCAAACATTCCAGAAGCGGCTAGACTATTTTATGAGTATGAAATCAGCGCGGTAAACACAGGAGTTCTCGCAATTTTTCCACGTGAAGGAGTTTCTGTTATGTCCAGATCCATGAAAATTTTTCAGTCGTTGATTGCCACCGGAATGCTGTTGAATTCGTTGTGGGTCGGGGCGGTGGATCGCCCTAACAACAACAAGGTCAAGGAGGATGACCCGGTTGTAATATGCCAGAAAAAATGCCTGAGCGTGACAGGCAACGAACCTTATGAGGCATGCATGCTGAAGTGCAATGAAACCCAGAAGAGCGCACCATCGCTGACCCTTCCTCAGAAAAAATAGCCTTTTCCCAGATCTGGCTTCATGTGCAACGCCCGGGGTATCCGGGCGTTGTTTTTTCAGTATCATACCGTCATCCGGTTATTTCCCCGGCAAATTCCTGGAATCCCTGATCGCAAAAGCAAAACAGGGTATTATTGCGGTATGCAAGTGTATCTCGCCAACCCTCGCGGTTTCTGTGCCGGAGTCGACCGCGCTATCGAGATCGTGGAACGCGCGCTCGAAATGTTCGGCGCGCCGATCTATGTGCGCCATGAAGTCGTGCACAACCGCTTCGTGGTCGACGATCTGCGCAACAAGGGCGCGGTGTTCGTCAACGAGCTCGACCAGGTCCCTTCCGGTGCGACGGTTATCTTCAGCGCTCATGGCGTCTCGCGCGCGGTGCGGGAAGAGGCCGTGCGGCGTGGCTTGAATGTGTTCGACGCGACCTGTCCGCTGGTCACGAAAGTGCATATGGAAGTGGTGCGTCATCGTAACAACAGCACGGAGTGCGTTCTGATCGGCCACGCGGGGCACCCGGAGGTGGAGGGCACGATGGGACAGACCGATGCCGACATGCATCTGGTCGAGTCGGTTGAAGACGTAACCCGGCTCAAGGTCAGGGATGAAGCCAATCTGGCCTATGTTACCCAGACCACGCTCTCCATGGACGACACCGCTCGGATTGTTTCCGCCCTGCGTGTACGTTTCCCGAATATCAAGGGACCGAAGAAAGACGACATCTGCTACGCCACGCAGAATCGCCAGGATGCGGTGAAATCGCTGGCGAAAAATGTCAACGTCATGCTGGTGGTCGGTTCGCCGAACAGCTCCAATTCCAATCGCCTGCGCGAAGTAGCGGAAGGACTGGGCGTACGCGCCTACATGATCGATGGGCCGGAAGACATCCGGCGTGAATGGCTGGCTGGTGCACAACGAGTGGGACTGACGGCTGGGGCTTCAGCCCCGGAGCGGTTGGTACAGCAGGTGATTGCGCGATTGCGCGAATGGGGCGCGGTGATATGCGAGGAAAAAGGGGCGCGGATGGAATCGGTTGTATTTCCAGTACCCAAGGAACTACGCGCCCGGCGCTGATGTCTGTTGTGGATATATTGTCGTGACAGTTGTTAATCGTGCGGCAGAGGCGGGTTTATTTACCCCAGCTGTTCTCGTTTGCCGCGTAGGCGCCGTCATTGTTTCTGTCCCACTGTTTTGTCCCCAGGGCATCGATTCTGAATGCCCCGTCGCCAGCTTGTAATCCGCCGGCCGTGGCGGTGATGGTAAAACCGCAACTGTAGGTTGCACAAGTCCCCGTGATGTTGCCAGCAGTTATGGCTAGGGTGTAATACCCCCCTGGCGAACTGGTGAGAATGCCGAGCACTGCATCGGCATTTCCAGCGGCGGTGCCGCACGCACGCGTGCCGTTTGGTGTTGTGGCGTACCAGTTGCAATCCGAAAAAAATTTCTCTTGTAAGCTTGCTGCTTGGGTCAGGGCTATTTTTCCATCGGATCGCCGCGTCTGCGTCGAGTACCTGTTGTAGCTTGGGTAAGCAATCGCCGCCAGGATTCCGATGATCACCACGACGATCATCAGCTCAATGAGGGTAAAACCGTATAACGTCACGCGTTTCATTTCAGATGCTCTCCCCGGAGCGTTTCTCAAAAAGCCGCCTCCCCCGGTTTCGGGGGAGGCGGGCAGACATGCTGCTTCTATATTAGACTATTCGTCCCACCAGAATGTCTTGTACCGGTCCTGTCCGCCGCCGGGTGTTACCTGTTTCGCGCCACCGCTGGTGCCCACGAGTCCGGTGACACCGCCGTCGCGTATGACGATGATGACTTCCGACGGGATGCCGCCGCCGGCAATGGCGAACCTGTCAAGTGTGCCGTCGCCGTTCAGGTCATACACCGGACTGCCGGTCAGGTAATTGAGCTCGTAGAACCGGCCCTCGCCTTCATTGGCCTGGCAGGTGTTCTGTGCCGTGCTGTCATTGGCCGGGATGAAGGTGGTGGCAAACAGCACGCCGTTGTAGACAAGCGTCTTGGCGAGCGCCTTTTCACCCACCCACTTTGTGGTCAGGCCATTGGTCAGCGTTACGGCGCTTGATTCCATGAGGTCGATATACCATCCCTTGCTGGTTTTGACATTGGTATCGATCTCGGCCTGAAGTGTCGCACCCGTCAGCGTGCCAAGCTTATTCGCTGTGGCGTCATACAGGTCGGCATCCGTGAGCGCAGTCGGCGCTGAAGCTGGCGCCCCTGTCTTGTAGTTGTAATCGCGGAAGGCATAGAGCCGGTTGTGTACCGCTTCCTGAACCGGACTCAGGTTCGACGTCAGCAGGTCGAGCGGATCTTCGCGGTCGCCCGAACCTATCGTCACCAAGTCGTAGTTTTCGCTGGTCGAGTAGTTCGAGTCCTTGACCTGCGCCACATCCGGCGGATAGAAGAACTTGCGCCGGTTCTGATTGGTGGTCGCAGAGCAGCTGGCCGCCCGGGTACTGCCGGTGCAGCCGACGTCGGCGAACATGTAGCCAGAGGAACCGTCAGCGCTGGCAGCGCCGATCTGGTCTCCCAGATCTATGCGCCACAGTTCGCCACCGGTATCACCCACATAGAGACGGTCAACGGACTTGTCGCCGTTGGTATCTATCGCAGTGATTTCCGACGGAATGCTGTATGTCATGCCAGATAGCACCAGCGAGGCGCCGGTATCGCTGCTGGCCCACCAGATGCGGCTTCCGGTGAATGGGTCAACGATATAGATGGCGTTGCCCATGCTGTCGGTTCCCGCCGGGATGCCGTTATCTTGATTGGTGTCATAACCCCCGCCGAAGATCAGCACCATTCTGGATGCACTGTCGTTCGTGAGAGGGTTGCCGTCGTCGCAGACACTGGCCGTGCACTTGGCGAGTATGCGCGCCACCTTGGGACGGGACCAGGTCTGGCCCAGCTTGGTGAAGTTACCGCTGCCTCCCTGGATTACCCAGATTAGCTTTGGTGTGACCGTATCGGTTTGGGCGGTCATCTTGGCCGCTGGCGTTACGTCGAAGGCATAGATATTGCGTCCACCGCGGCGCATGCCGATGTACATATATACCTTGTCGCCGGCAGCGGGATCAATGATGCCGTCGTTGTTGATGTCGTTGATCAGAAACATGGGTGAATCATCCAGCCCGTTGATATGGGCACCGTCCGCATCCTGTGACAATGCATTTTGCTGGTTGAGCATCTCGCTGGGAATGAAGGCCCATTCTTCCACGCCGGTGCTGTTGTTGATGATGCGCGCCATGCCGTCGTTGGTACCGACGAACAGTTTGATGATCGGGGTAGAACTGGCGGTGCATGCAGAAGTTCCAACGCATCCGTAGGTGAGTGCCACCGGCCGGCTGTGCAACGGGTCGGCGAAATTCCATGACCGGGTTTCCGTCGTGTTACTGTCGGCGTCCTTGTCATAGGCGTCCTGACCGCGCATCCAGTTGATTAGCTGGGCAACGTTGGCCGTATCCGTGGCATTCGTCGTCGTGGCGCTGCCACTGGTGTCCGACAAACCCAGAATGGTCGGATCGTTAATAGCCGCGTCATACACGGAATTACCGGAAGTCGCCACAACGGAAACGGGCGTTGCCGGCGTGGACGAAGTCAGGCCGGTGTAAGTGCCGCGGTAGGTATACAGCGTTCGCGGTACCTTGGTGTTCTGCGTGATCTGCGCGCCGGCGCCGCCCAGGGTGACTTCCGGACCGTCGGCGGTGGTGCCCCAGTAACTGACGGCCGTGGCCTTGATCTTGCTGGTCTGGCTGTCGATGGCGGCAACATTGTTGACATCGATCACGTCGCCAAAGGCGCAGCCGTAGCTGGTTACATCGGTGGTATTGCACAATTTGAAGCGCTTGATGTTGCCATCCCAGTTCATGGAGCTGGACGGCTTGAACAGGGCGAAGAAGATGTCGTCGCGATTGTACAATTTGTTGAACGCGTTCACCGACAAGCTGGGCGCGGTGAACGAGGCATTCGCCGCCAGAATCTCGGTAATCGCGCCTTGGAGCGCGGATGACAGCTGGTCGGCGTCGTCGGCCGTATAATAGGTGCCACCGCCCTTGGAAGCGGTTTGCTGGAGCAGCGCCAGACCGGCGGCTGAAATGCCGCCGCCAAACCCGATGGTATAGGTGTTCACTACCTGTTTTCCGGGCAAGCCGCTGTAAACGTCGTTGTTGTGCATCCAGCCAGCCAGATCATCGAGACAACTGGGGCTGTCACAGGTGCCGACGCCGGATAGCGCTTTGATATTAGTGTCCGTGCTTGTATCGTACGTGGGGTCACCGTCCGTTACATAGATGATGTAGGCTGTCTGGCACCCGTACTTGAAGGGAGAGATGTAGATGCCTGTGTTATACGCCGAGTTCCCCGCGGCAATGGCGTCATAGACACCGCCGTTGTTGCAGGCAACGTTCGATACGTTCTGCGCGCAGGAATCTTGGTGCGGCGTCTGTTCCGGCGAGGGGTTGCCATTGGTGACGGTCAAGCCGCCAAAATAGCGGTAGGCTTCCCACATGGTTTCCGCCAAGGGGGTCCAGGTAGCGGCCGTCAGGCTGTCAACCGTGTTTTTCATGGCGGTGCGGCGCGCATCGTCCATGGTGTCAATCCGCATCAACACCCGGCCGCCGTCCGGCGTGGAATTGTTGTAGTTGAATACCGTCAGGCCGAACCGGAGGCTCTTGTTTGCGTCGATAATGCTTTTAACAGCGTCTTTCGCGACACTCAGTCGTGTTTTGGTTACGAGCAGACTGGTGTTGTTCCAATAGTTCAGGTAGTTTGAGTTGTAGAGCGTAGGGGTCGCGCTGCTCGTGAAATTGGCCCAGTTGAATGCCTGGCCTGAAGTCGAAGTGTAAGCATTGGATGTCGAATTGCGCGGGAAGGTGTTGTCCCCCGCAATTTGTCCGTTGGTTGTGCCGTCCGCTTGGCAGTCTACATAGGTGATGGAGCTATCGGATACGCTGCCTAACGATCTCCATCCGGTGCCGCTGATCCAGCGTGCGATTTTTGTCGAGCCATAAAAACCGCTGCTCGCCAGCGCTGAAGCAGAGTTGAGGCATTTATTCTTGCTGGAAGTAAACCATCGGCTGGATGAATTTCCCGGTGGACTGCTGCTGAACGACCAATAGATACGCCCACTGATGGTAGAACAATTGCTGGGTTTTCCGGCGTTGGCGCCGATGACGCCCGTCAGCGTATCCAGATCGCCAGTACAGTAATCAATGGTGGAATCGTACGCAGGCCGGGTCGAGCTGATGGTGGTACTCATACTTCCCGAGTTATCAAGAATGATCATCACGTTCGGCGAGTCATCGCGCGCGACCGTAGGCGACATGAGATAAACGTCCGTGTCCTTGGCGCTGACGGGGCCGATGCCCAGCAGGGCGACCAGCGCGCTGATTGATAAAGCGCAGAAGAGACGGTTGAGAAGTTTGCGTTGTGTAGTCATGTCACGTACCTGCCTATAACGTTAACTGCCTAGTTGGACTTGGGCACAATCTGGGCCACACCCTGGTGGACCACCGCTTTGGCGCCTACCGTGGTTGTGCCCGTACTGGCTTGTTCGAAGTTGGCGGCGTCGAAGTTGCTGCCGTAGCCGGAACCGCGCTTGGGCGGCGAGAACTGTACGAACCAAGTGGTCACGATCGCGCTGCCGCTTTTGCCGCTGTCGTAGCTGAACGGCGATAAGGTTTTCGGTGCCGAGCTGGAAGTATTAAGGTCAAGCCCCCCGGCGGTATTCATGGCGTCATTTAGTCCGGATTCCGCAGCCTCGAACGCGCGGGTGGATTCCTGTGTGTTGCCGGACATCTTTTCCTCCAGCGAGGCAGTGCTCATGGCGGTAATGCCGAGGATGGTGAGTATCATCAGGATCACCAGGCTCATAATGAGCGCGGTGCCGCGTTCATAGCGGTTTCCGGTGAATGAAGGAACGTTCCAGCCACTCGCCGGGGCAGGACGTTTTTTGAATGAAAAAGTCAGGATATTCATTACAAGTTTCTCAATTGCACCGCCGCCTGGAATATACGGCGCTTGTTTCGATCCGGTGGATTGCTTAGCGGAGTGAAATCGGTATTGCCGTCTCCGTCGACGTCATAAGTACCACTGTCGATGTCAGTGTCCTTATCATTCACGGTCCTGGCGAGGATGCCGATACGGATGCTTACGACGGACGACCAATCGGCGGCCGTCTGCAGACCGGTCGCGCCCGCCTGGAGATAGACATTGGGCACTTTAGGTACGATGCCATCGGTGTTCTTGCCATACAGGATTTGCAGGCTTTCGATGCCGTCCACCAGTTCAACTGGCGTCGCTGTATTGTCCTGTCGCCACAGCGCCGGGTTGCCGCTGGCGCCGGTAGCGATAAAATATTGCCGCGTCATGAATTTCATGACTCTGGTTCCATTGCCAGAAGGACTGTAGGCCTTGCTCAGTTTCTGAGTGGAATTGCCTGGTGAGCTGCCACCACCGGGGTTATGCTGGAGCTTCACTGAAGATGTTTGTACTTGTGTGATCTGCATGATGTCGGTGCTGGTGCAATCCGACACCATGATGATGTCGCCCGTGTTAAAACCGGTCACTGAATTTACTTTGAGCTCCGCCGAGGAATTCGGCATTTCCGTATCGATATAAACTGAACTGCTCGCGTCGCCCATGCGGATAGCAATTGCATCGGTGCCCGAAGCAATTCCGGAGGGCAAGGTCGCCGAGCCCGATGGATACCATGTCCCGGCCGCGCTATTCAGGCCCTCCAGGGGTATTTGGGCGTTGTAGGCAAAAGACGTGCTGCTATTTAATGTGTTGCTGACAGAATCCGCGTTGATTTCATCGACGCAGCCGTAATAGCCCGTCAACCGCAGATCCTTGATGATGAATTGCATGGCAAAACGCGCGTTTTCCTGGAGGCGTGCGAGGCGGTCCTGAGTTGTATAGGTTTTTTTACTGCTGACAAACAGCATGGACACGGAGGACAAGATGATCAGTCCGATGGTGAGTGCTACCATCAATTCCACCAGACTGAATCCTTGGATTCTCACCATGTGCTGGCGAAACAGTTTCATAGTTGCACTATCCAAGTTTGATTTAACGACAAATCGCGTTCCATCCAACGAATTGTGATCGTCACCAGCTTGGTGGGACCTATATTGATGGTCGGCGGAGTTGTAGTGGCGTTAGGAAGGGTGACGACGGCTCTGTCGTACCACTTTTTGACATCGTAATTCGCCAGTTCGGCACTCGTGCAACTGGATGCGCCGCAATCGACGGTAAAGCTTATAGCGGTTGATATCGGCTGGTCATATCCGGTGCCGTCTGCGTCGACAACCGCGGCGCTGTTGGCGCGCATGCGGTCGATGATGTCGTAGGCCAGGAAAGTGGCCTGAGTGCGCAGGTACGAACCTGTGTTGTATTGCAAAGATGTCGTTTGTAACGCCGCCAGGCCCAGCAGCCCTATGGATAACACGAGCAGCGCCACCAGGACTTCGACGAGGGAGAAGCCTTGGCTTTGTATGGTGTTATTTACTGGGCTGGCAGTTTTCATCAGCGTCATGGAGGCAACCTTCAGCATGTTCCGCTGGATACGGATGTCTGGCCGACAACCGTAATGCCAACGATCCGGGATTGTTTTTGGCCCGGATCGCATAATGTGAATGTGTATGTGAATGCCTGGGAGGAGAAGGCGCCGCTTTTGCTGTAAGCAACCGTGTCGACGGAAGAGGTCGTGCCGCTGCTGACATCTGTTTGTGTCGCCGATAGCGTATTGTTCCCCGTCAGGGCTTCATGCATTTTGACCGTGACTAACGCGCCTACGGCGCAGGTTGTGTCGGTGGCCGGGCAGACGTAGTAAACGAACCAGCCGTTCGCCCAGTTCCCGCCAGCGGTGCAACTGGTGCCGGAGGTAGAGGTACAGATGCCCGTAATTGTATTGCGTTTAATGGCTTCGCTTCTTGCCGTGCTAATGTCAGCCAGCAGATCGTTTACCTGTGTGGTAAGTCGGTTGCTAGCGACGAATCTCTGCATGCCTGGGGCAGCAAGTGCCGCGAGGACGCCCGCAATGGTCAGGACAATTATCAATTCAACAAGGGTTACCCCCTTATTGCAGACAGACGGTATTTTTTTACCGACGAACGGATAATTAGACGGATAATTAAAGTAGACGAACGGTAACAAACGGCAGACAAAAGGCCATGCCTTCTTTGGGTAGCCAACTGAAATTCGATAACGATAATGCATGGTGCTATTTTTTTCGGCCTGAAAACACGGTGAATTTCGGTATTCGTAATTTACATATATTTAAGTTTAATTGCGGTTCGGATCTCTGCAATTGTCGCGATTTGTCAGTTTCGCTGATTATTGTGAAAACCGGAGATGATCTCTAGCATTATGCAAGGGGGATAATTGGCAGATAATGACCGACGGACGGTATATTTCTTAACAGACGTGATGCATAGGTTCCAGAAAAAATTAAGTCAATTGAAGGTTTTGCTGTCGTATTGTGTTGTAGCTGCTCTACGGTAAGTATTAGACTTTATGTGATGTTCATTTTAAAATCATTCTAAATGTACCCTTCCCTGAAAGTTATGTCCGATACGGATATTGTCGCGCTGCTACGTAGTCATGGTATTCACCCCACTTCTCAGAGGGTATTGATTGCGCGCGTCTTGTTTACGCGCTGCACCCATCTTTCTGCCGAGGATGTTTATCGGCTGGTGAATGTGGATAACCACCGTGTCTCCAAGGCGACGGTGTATAACACGCTCGGGCTGCTGGCGGACAAAGGTGTGGTCAGGGAAGTGATTGCCGATCCTACCCGGATCTTTTACGATCCGAACACGGCGCCCCACCACCATTTTTTCGATGTCGCCACCGGCGAGCTGACGGACATCAGCGCCGAGCAGATCCATGTTAGCGGATTGCCACCATTGCCGAATGGCGCCAAGCTCGAAGGAGTGGATGTCATCGTGCGGTTGCGCGCCGCGAAGTAGTTGCTGAATACGTAAATTACCCAGAGTATTGGTTCACTGCGAAGAACAGCTTATACTCCCGGCCCGCTGGCATTGCGCGTAGCCGGTGTAGCTCAGTTGGTAGAGCAACTGATTCGTAATCAGTAGGTCATCGGTTCGACTCCGGTCACCGGCACCATCTTAAAAAAGGGGGCTGTCAGCTACAATTTCTTCATGACCCCACCTCGGATTGCAAAGGAGTTGCACAGTGTCATGCAGATTGATACGACGAGCGGACTCATCCGGGGCGCGTCGTATGTGGCTTCTCCCAATTGTGACGCACGCCCGGAAGGGGCGCCGATAGATATCCTGGTCATACATTCGATCAGCCTCCCACCGGGAAGATTCGGTGGGCGCGGTATCGAGCAGCTGTTCTGCAACACCCTGAATCCCGATGACCATCCTTATTATCGTGAGATCCAGAATCTGAAGGTCTCCACCCATGTCCTGATACGTCGCAATGGTCAGCTTGTCCAATTCGTGTCCTTGCACCGGCGTGCCTGGCACGCGGGCTTGTCATATTGCGAGGGGAGAAGCCGTATTAACGATTTTTCCGTCGGTGTCGAACTGGAGGGGGCGGATGATCTCCCGTTTGAGGATGCCCAGTATGAGTCGCTGACCAAGCTCACCCGCGCCCTCCGGCAGACTTATCCTGCCATCACGCCAGAGCGCATATATGGACATTGCGATATTGCGCCCGGACGCAAGACGGATCCGGGTCCGACGTTCGATTGGAAAAGATATCTGGATACTTGCGCATAGGACTTGCCTTGTGACACGCGTGGCCATTACATTTACATGTAAACGAGGATGAAAAGCGGTTGGCATGAGTGAAATACTGATTGCAGTGCTGTTGGCGATCACGCTGGATCATCTGATTCCCGATCGTCAGGGAATCAAACCCTTCGTCTGGTATCGCGACTGGGCGGAATCCATCGAGGAACGATTCAACGGCGGCAAGCGTGCGCACGGTGTCGGTGCCGTCATGCTGGCAACGTTGCCCATTGTCGCGGGCGTGCTTCTTCTTCACTACGTTCTCGGGCAACTCGCCTGGATACTCCGCTTAGCCTTCGATGTCGTAGTGCTCTACCTGTGTGTCGATGTCCATCGCCCCGGAAAAACGGCGAATGCGATATCGAATGCCCTGGAATCCGGTGATCTCGATGAAGCGAACGAGAAATTGCAGGAGCTGACCGGGAAAGGTACGACGGAGAAAAACGAGGCCGGCATCGCGCGCGCTGCGGTGGAAGGTGTGCTCAAGCAAGGTAATTCGTTGATCGTGTCGCCTATTTTCTGGTTTATACTGTTGGGCCCATTTGGGGCGGTATTGCAGCGGCTGAGTTGCATTCTGGATTCTCTCTGGGGACACCGTTACGAGCGTTTCGCCGAATTCGGCTGGGCGGCGGCCCGCTTCGATGATCTACTGGGATGGATACCGGCGCGCATCACCGCGCTTTCCTACGCGCTGATGGGCAGCTTCGAGGACGCCTTGCATTGCTGGCGCCGGCGCGTTGGGGTCTGGTCGGATATCAATAGCGGTCCGCTGCTGGCCTCCGGTTTCGGCGCGATGCACATGCAGATATGCGAGGCACAGGAAGAGGATGAATATGCTGAGCGATCCTCCGATCTCACCGTCATTCCGGATGCCGGCCATGTGCGCCGCGTTGTCGCCCTCGTCTGGCGGGTGCTGTTGCTGTGGCTTGTCGTCGGTATACTGATGGCAGGGGCACATCTGGTCGGCCTGTTTTCGGGCTAGCCCGTCTCTATAGACTTTCCCGGCATAACCTGCGGCCCGGTTCCGCTGCACGAGCCATGCGTAAATATGGATTTCTCCTCCGCGCTTCATGTCCCGGCAGCCGATAACCACCCTCGATCTGATGCGTCACGGCGAACCCGTCGGTGGACGCAGGTATCGCGGTCAGACGGACGATCCGCTGAGCGAAAAAGGTTGGGCGCAGATGCGAAATGCCGTGGGTAATCATTGTCCGTGGCAGGCTGTGATCAGTTCTTCCCTCTTACGTTGCGCTGATTTTGCCCGGGAACTGGCCATGCGTCACCAATTGCCGCTGGAAATAGACGCACGCCTGATCGAGTTGGGTTTTGGTGCGTGGGAAGGGCGCACCCCCGACGAGCTGACCGCGGCGGATCCTGAAACTCTTAATAGATTCCGCAGTGATCCGGTGGCGCATGCGCCGCAGGGCGCCGAACCGCTTACGGCATTTCGTGACCGGATTATTTCTGCCTGGGACAGCCTGCTTGAACACCATGGTGGAAAACATGTGCTGGTTGTCGCACATGCCGGTGTGATTCGCATGATCGTCGCACATGTGCTGAATGTGCCGCTGCGCCATATCTTCCGTTTGCAGGTGCCGAATGCCGGGATTATCCGCATCCGCGTCGAGAAACATGGCGGACAGTTGTTTCCGCAATTGCTGTTCCATGGCGGCAATTTGTGATCCGGCATGAATAAATTTATTCACATATTCCAGCGATGGTTTCGGCTCTGGCTGGGATGCCTGGCGATCATCTCGACTGCCCACGCGGAAATTATCGTGCCTGATGACGCAGGCAGGATGCTGACACTTGTTTCGCCCGCCCGGCGCATCGTCAGTCTGGCACCGAACGTCACGGAACTGCTGTACGCGGCTGGCGCGGGAAATTTCGTTGTGGGTGCCGTGGCGTACAGCGATTATCCCGAGGCGGCGAAAAGCATTCCCCGCGTGGGCAGCGGAGCGGGTCTTGATATCGAGGCGATCGTCGCGTTGCGTCCCGATCTTGTCATCGCTTGGCAGACCGGCAACCCTTCGTGGCAGGTCGAGCGATTGATCGCGCTCGGGATGTCTGTTTTTATGACCGAGCCAAGCCATCTCGATGACGTGGCCGACTTGCTGGAACGACTCGGTAATCTCGCCGGGACAGAAGCACTTGCCGGCAAGACTGCCGCGGATTTTCGCCGGCACCTCACGCGGCTACGTGCCCGGTATTCAGGCCGCCCGGTTGCGCCGGTGTTTTATCAGATTCTGGACAGTTCCCTGCTTACGGTAAGTCGTCGCCACCTCATCAACGATGTCATTCAGCTGTGCGGCGGCCGAAATGTTTATGCCGATTTGCCGGGATTGACGCCGCGGGTAGACGTGGAATCCACGATGCAAAGAAATCCGGAAGTTATTCTGGCCAGCGGCTACGAACCGCTATGGCCGGAATGGCGTGACCGGTGGCGGAGATGGCCGATGCTTGCCGCCGTGGCGGAAGATAACCTGTTTTTGATTCCACCCGACTTGATTCACCGTCATAGCCTGAGAATCCTGGAAGGGGCCGAGCGGGTGTGTGCCGCGCTAGAACAGGCGCGGGCAAAAAGAAAAGTGTCAGGCAGTCCTTAGCGGTTCTTGCCGGGTTGCCACAGAACATCAGTGCGTCCGGCATGAACGTTCAGCACGCGCGCGATAACAAACAGCAGATCGGACAGACGGTTCAGGTATTTTATTGCGGCGGTGTTTATTTTCTCCTCTTCTCCAAGGTGAATCACCCGCCGTTCCGCGCGGCGGCACACGGACCGCGCCAGATGACACACGGCCGAGGCCTCAGATCCTCCAGGAAGTATAAATTCCTTGAGTGGCGGTAAGTCCGCATTGAATTTGTCCAGTATCGTCTCTAGACGTATTACCTGTTGCTCGGCGATGGCGGAGCGGCCGGGCCGCTTCCGGCTTCCTGCCTCCCGCGGCACTAGCACATCCATGTGCGTCGGAATACTAAGTTCACCGCCGAGGTCGAAAAGATCGTGCTGAATATCTGTGAGTGCGTTATGGATTTCGCCCGGCAGTTCGCGGGCCATCAGCAGGCCGATGAGGCTGTTCAGTTCGTCCACTGCACCGATTGCCTCGATGCGACGGTCGGTTTTTTTCACGCGCGATCCGTCCCCGAGGCCGGTAGTGCCGTCATCGCCGGTGCGGGTGTAAATCTTGGAAAGACGATGTCCCATATTCCAGTTTTCAGTCAGCAGCTAACGGATAGCGGCATGTCGATACCATTGTGGCCGGATGTGGCGCTGGCTGCATCTAGTGTCCCGCGCCGATTTAATGAGTTTAACGCTGAATCGGCTGAAATGGCATCGCCAGAGCTTTGCGGCATACGGCCTACATCGCGATGACCATCAGTACCGCCGTTTCGGTCAATTCGACCATCGCTCCGACGGTATCGCCGGTCGTGCCGTTGATTCGGCGTGTCATCATGGCGCGGAGCAGCAGGAACATCGCCGCCGCCGCGACGAGCGACAGGACGCCTGATTTACCCATGAGCACGAGTATGGCGAGCGCGGTGGCGAGCACAACACCGGTCGCTGCGCGCCGTGGCAGATGCGTGGCCAGGGCGGCACCCAAACCACCGGGCCGGACGTATGGTGTAGTGAGGAAGAGCAGCGGGATGACACCGCGGCCGAGCAGCGGCGCAAGCAGGAACGCCGGCCAGATGCCATCCGCAACAAGTGTTTGCAACGCGGCAAATTTCAGAATCAGGATTACCACCAGCGTGGTAACGGCGGCCGGCCCGCTGCGCGGGTCTTTCATGATGGCGAGTGTGCGTTCACGGTCGCCGAGCCCGCCAACCCAGGCATCGGCGCTATCGGCAAGTCCGTCCAGATGCAGCCCGCCGGTGACGATCACCCAGGCGGCAAGGAGCAGCGCGGCGCGCAGGGCTTCGGATGCGCCGGCAGCAACTCCATCGAGCGCGACAAGCATGGCGCCAATGAGAAGGCCGATCAGCGGATAGAAGAGCAGCGAACGCCCGACGTCGCGGTCTTCAGGTCTGCCGAACGCTGGCAGCGGAAACCGCGTGAGAAACTGGAGGGCGATAAGGAAGCTCCGTAACATCGGCTAGTCGTGGACTACAGCGATTGCGCGAGTCGTGCCATTGCATTCGGCGGCGGAAATCGTCAGCGAATGTAGACTTGCCAGCGGCACTGGCAAACGCAATGCCTCCGCCCACGGCAGGCCGCGTGCATGGCCGAGGATAACGCGGATGGGCCCGCCGTGCGTGACGATGAGAAGGTGTGCACCGGCATGGCGCGCCAGCAGATCGTCCCACGCCCCGAGCACGCGCGCCTGAAAGGCGGAGAAGCTATCTCCGCCGGGTGGCGGGTGGTTGATGGGATCGTTCCAGAATCGTTCAAGATGATCCGGGTATGCGGCGAAAATCTCGGCCGCTGTTTTGCCTTCCCAATCGCCGAAGTGAATTTCGCGCAGGCGTGGTTTGATGTCGAGCGGCAGACGGTATTTTTGCGTAGCCTTGCGGGCGAACGCGACGCAGCGCTGAAGCGGCGAGCTGACGATACGCGACCAGGCGCCGGATTCGCCGACAACCGCGCGCATCTGTTCCCAGCCGCGTGCGCTGAGCGCATCGTCGATGCTGCCGCGCAGCCGCTCGCCACCCTCGGTTTCACCGTGGCGCAGCAGGTCGATGTGGGTATCGGTCATGTCGATTTCTCTGAGACGCCTGCTTCGGCGAACGTAGCCATCTCGTTGTGCAAGGCGCAGGCGAGCCGCAGGATCGGCACCGCGACGGCCGCGCCACTGCCTTCGCCAAGACGCATGCCGAGGTCGAGCAGCGGTTTTTCCTTGAGGGCGTCGAACATGCGCGCGTGACCCGGTTCGGCGGAGGCGTGCGAATAGAAGAACCAGTTATCGCAACCTGGGCGGGTGCGCGCGGCCACGAGCGCCGCCGCGGTTGAAATGAATCCGTCAACGAGCGCCGGCAGACCCATCTGGGCGCAGGCGGTATAGCTTCCGGCAAGCGCCGCGATTTCGAATCCGCCCAGACAGCGCAGGATTTCCATCGGATCGCCGGCGTGAATGCGGTGCAACGCGAGCGCATCGCGTATCACCTTGGCCTTGCGCATGACGCCTTGGACGTCGAGCCCAGTGCCCGGGCCGGCAAGCGATTCGGCCGGTGCGTCCAGCAGGGCGCAGGCGATGGCGGCCGCGGCGGTGGTGTTGCCGATACCCATCTCGCCGCCGATAAAAAGCTGGGCGCCTCCGCGTTTGGCGCGTTCCGCTGCTTGGCGTCCGGCATGCAGGGCGCGTGCGAGTTGTTCAGCGGTCATCGCGGGTTTCTTTGCAAAATTCGCGGTGCCCGACCCGAGGTTGAGGCGCAGCACGCCATCCAATGGCCCGGGATCGACGACGGTGCCCAGGTTCAGCACTTCGAGCGTTGCGCCGAGCTGACGCGCAAGCACGCTGATGGCCGCGCCGCCGCGCGCGAAGTTTCGCACCATTTCCGCGGTCACGGCCTGTGGAAACGCCGATACACCTTCGGCGACGACGCCGTGGTCGCCGGCGAATACCACGATGTGCACGCGATCGAGCGTCGGATGCGGCGTGCCCTGCATGCCCGCCAAGCGGATGGCGAGCGATTCGAGCCGTCCGAGCGCGCCCGGCGGTTTGGTGAGTTGCGTTTGCCGATGCTCGGCCTCGCGCCGCGCGGATTCATTGATCGAGGCATTCGGCGCGCCTATCCAGTCGGTATTCATGACGCGGCGTTTCCTTTCAGAAAGAGAGGCAGACCTGCGACCGTAAGCACGACCCGGTCGCAGAGGGAGGCGAGTTCCTGGTGGAGGCGTCCGGCCTCGTCGTTGAAGCGGCGCGCCAGTTCGGATGCGGCGATCACGCCCATATTGGTTTCATTGCTGACCAGGATGATTCGTCCGGAAAGCACGGGCAAAACTTTCAGGAAGGCGGTGCGTTCCGCCTGGAGGACCTCCTCGTCGTCGGCGCACAGCAGATTCGTGAGCCACAGCGTGAGACAGTCGACAAGCAGGCAGCGATCGGGCGATGCCTGGGCGCGCAACGTTGCCGCCAGCGCGCGCGGTGTTTCCACGACTGTCCACGAGGCGGGGCGGCGTTCCTGATGTGCATGGATGCGCGCGCGCATTTCCTCGTCATGTGCCGTGGCGGTGGCTACGCACACCACGCTCAACCCGCTCTCGCGGGCGCGTTGTTCAGCGTAACGACTCTTGCCGGAGCGCACGCCGCCAAGAACCAGTTCTTTCACGGGACGCCTTCCTGCGTCACCGACGGCCGGATGTCGTCCGTGCGCCACACAGGTTTACGGCCGGCGGGCGGAATGTGCCAGACGCAATCCGGAGGCGACGATGACCACAGCGTGCGCGACGGCCGCGAGCAGGACGTACAGGGCGGCATGCAGCGCATAGGGCGGAAAGTGCCGGATTGCCTGCGTGAAGTATTCGGCGGCGCTCACGTCCGGGAAACGACCCGAGAGGAGATAGAAGCTTCCGTCCGAGATCAGAAACGCCGCGCTGACCGACAGCAACAGCGCTCCGCCCAGGGACAGGAGCGTGCTCCATGCCTGTTGATGGCGTGAGGCATACCAGCGGCCGGCGAACCAGACGCTGGCGTAGGCTGGAATGAGGAATCCGTAGGCTGGGGAGATGCAGAAATCGCTCACGCCGCCAACGGTGACAGCGAGGTAATCTATCAATGCGGCTCCGGCGAGAAAGCCGGCGAAGAACAGCGGGGGTCGCAGGTAGAACCCGGCCAGAAAGAATACCGCGAGCGAAGCGTCAGGCAGACTGAACGCCGAGCCGAAGTGGTGCCAACGCGTCGCCGCCATGACGGCTGCCAACAACAGGGTAATGACGAAGCGCGACGATGAGATGGATAATGCGTTCATAAGCGATTTCTCCTTTTTTAACAATGTTTGTATCTTGGGGGCTGGTTTCATTCCAACGGGATAATTCAGAAAGCCGGGCCCTTCAGTCATTATCAATAATTTTCCGGGCCACTGACCGCCACTCTATCTTCGCGGCACGCCTGACCGTCGAAACAGCGCAACTGGTAGATGACGGGTATTTGCATGGTCAGCGGGCGGCCCTGGAGCCAGGCAACGGCTTCGGCGAGGCGCCCCACTTGGTACAGTGAGTTGAGCGCAGAGTCATCCAGTACGGCAAAGCCCGAGCTTTGCGCAACACGGATGTTCTCCAGCTGTCCGTCGGTTTCGATATTGAAGGCCAGCAGGACCCTGCCTTCCCAGCCCCGCGCGCGCGCCAGCGGCGGATAAACCAGATAACGCGAGAGGCGAGTTTGCAATTCGCCTTGAAGCTGGTTGCGAAAACCCGCATCTTGCCCATTTGACTCTACCTGCTCCGGCAAATTGACGTTCGTGGTGTCAGTGGTGTCAGATGATTCGGATGCCGTTTCGATCGCCGCAGCGGTGGCATGAGCGGATGCGCTTGTTGCCACGAGCGCATCGGAGGGAATTTTCGGTGGTGCCACCACATGTTTTGTCGCCGCCGTAAGCGGGCGGCCGTTTTCCGGCAACGCGACGTCCAGCAGCGGTTGTCCCAGGTGGCGCACCGCCGCGAGGCGGGCTTGACCCGTCCAGCCCGCGAGCAGAATCAGATGCAACGCCATCGAGATCAGCAGAAAACGCG
>Ga0209542_10006029_pt1 | contig 23844 bp, 24 predicted proteins | sample RifCSPhighO2_01_FD_184028 | JGI IMG/M metagenome (GOLD analysis project Ga0209542, IMG submission 184028) | Soil microbial communities from Rifle, Colorado - Rifle CSP2_plank highO2_0.1 (SPAdes) (version 2) | ecosystem: Environmental > Terrestrial > Deep subsurface > Rock core/Sediment ...
ATAGCCCATGAAAGAGAAACGACTAACGCGACTCGGTTCGGTCCATACTGAAGTATGCATCGACTCCTCCTTAAGGTGTCTTTGATCACCTCGGATTATAGCATTTCCACTGGCAGAGGTAGAAATTGGACGATAAAAATTGTTCCGATCACCTTAAACTAAAAGCCCGCTCACCGCAGACTTTTTAACTGTCCTGTTCGAGCTCTGACCAATTGTCACCCTTACTCATTTCATTAATATGTAAAATATTTTTTGGCTGGCCTGTTCGGTCTCTTAAATTCTACCACCATGCCCCACAAGGCTTTTTTGATTACTTTTATTCTACCATTTCGATTCACCTCGGAACGAAATGTTCTTTAGTCAAAAAGGTCTTTTGTTGCGTTACGCAGCTCTTTGGCAATAGGAGCTTTAATCGAGTCTTGCCCGATTCGAAATATAAAACGCCCTATAAAAAATACAGTGGCGAACAAAGCCAAAATAATGATTAAATCATAAACATAACCGAATCTAGTAAAGTATCTGTCGAGTAAGTTTGCGAATAAATTTCCACTTACACCCAAAATTACGCCAACGAGCAGTAATTTGCTATCCCAGTATTTAATTTTAAATTCCTGTAGGCCCTGATCGAGGTAAAAGAGTTCTAGGTCTTTTTTCGGATCGGTTACAATTTTTTCCAATTTGTCGAGAAATTCATTTCTTTTGTCCTCCGGCAGTTCATTCCATTTCTTATCGTGGAATGCAGCGAATGCAGAATTTAGTTCTTCTCTAATTTTGCCCATAAATTTTACTGATAGTGATACTCCTCGGAGTCCGAACCTACCTCAAACTGGCTGCCCGGGTTGGATTCGAACCAACGAATGGCGGCTTCAAAGGCCGCTGCCTTACCGCTTGGCTACCGGGCAATGCAGCAATTATACAACATTTTGCTTAACATGAATCTAGTTTGGGAGTACAATTGCAAATGAGCTCGCTCGCTCGACCAACCATGAGTTAGAGGGAGGCCTGAAAAACCAATCAAGTTCAGACAAATTAGATTGATAAATATGCATCCAAAGCGTTCGTTCGTAGCATTTTGCGTCGTTATCGCGGCTTTCGGCATCGCCCTAGCGTTCTATTCGCGCGAACCCAGCGAGCCCGTGTTGCCCCAAAATGGCAATGAGGAAATAGAGCAAAATAGCGACATCAACGTTTCTTTACCGCAGCCCAATTCCGTAGTCAGTAGTCCCTTGACCGTGACGGGGGAGGCGAGGGGCACTTGGTATTTCGAGGCGTCATTTCCGGTAAAGCTCTATGATGCCAATAATAGTTTGCTGGCGCAGGCTCCGGCGCAGGCCCTAAGCGACTGGATGACGACGGATTTTGTTTCGTTTAGTGTCACGCTGACGTTCCCGACGCCGAGTACTCAGACCGGGACGCTCGTTCTGGAAAAGGACAACCCCTCGGGACTGCCCCAAAACGACGATTCTATTTCGATCCCGGTAAGCTTCTGAGCGATAGGCGATAGGCGACGGGCGACCCGCCTTGCCGACGAGGCAGGTAAGCGATAGTCCACGCGCGACGATTTTGAATTACCATTTCCTTCACATTTGTGAACGATTTGGTAATAAGGAAACGGCTCAACACTCGGTTGAGCCGTTTCCAAAGTGATTGACGGAAGCCGTATTTTATGATATAAAATTATAGTGTCAATTTTGATTGGCCCCAAGGGCCATTTTTTTAAAACCGTTTCAGTGTCATTGCGAGGACGGAGACCGCGGCAATCCCGTGTTATATGAGATTGCTTCGTTCAGCCTTCGTAGCCACTTCGGCGAAGTAGGCTCGTCCCGCTCACGCGGGACTCCTCGCAAAGACAGTCAGGAACAAGTATGGAAATTCGTAATATAGCAATAATTGCACATGTCGATCACGGCAAGACCACCTTGACCGATGCTTTGATGCGCCAGACGGGGGCTGGGACCGAAGGGGTTTCCATGGATTCAAATACCCTCGAACTCGAGAGGGGAATAACGATTTATTCGAAGAACGCGTCCATCACCTATAAAAACACAAAGATAAATATCGTCGATACCCCAGGGCATGCGGATTTCGGCTCTGAGGTCGAACGAGTTTTGCGATCAATTGATTCGGTTTTACTTGTTGTGGACGCCCAGGAGGGGCCCATGCCTCAAACCCGCTTTGTTTTGAAGAAGTCATTAGAGCTGGGACTCAACCCCATCGTGCTCATAAACAAAATCGACAAACCAGCGGCAGACCCGAAACGCTGCGAGGAGCTGGTTTTGGAGCTATTCCTGGAGCTCGGGGCCAATGATAAACAGGCGGATTTCCAGATCGTTTATACGATCGGCCGTGAGGGTATCGCCAAGCGCAAACTCGAAGACGAATCAAAAGACCTAACTCCGCTCTTAGATACGATACTGGAGTGCGTGCCCTCAGCTTCGTCGGAAGAACTCACCAAACGTTCCCTGCGCTTTCAGCCTTTTAACCTAGGATACGATAACTATCTTGGGCGTTTGGCTGTGGGGCGAGTGCACGAGGGGGTCATCAAGTCCGGACAGCAGGTGTTCGTGAAGAAACCAAGCGGAGAGACTCGCACAGGGAAGGTAACGAAGATATTTACTTTTCGCGGCCTGGAAAAAATAGAATCGAGCGAGGCTGGAGCGGGGGATATCGTCATGATCGCTGGACTCCCGGATATATATATTGGCGAAACAGTCGCGGCAGAGGCCGCTGCGGAGCCGCTCCCGGCCATCGCGGTAGATGAGCCGACGATCGCACTCACATTTCTAGTGAACAATTCGCCATTCGGCGGCAGAGACGGTAAATATGTAACGTCGCGGCAACTCAGGGAATATCTGGAGAGGGAGCTCGAGGTCAACGTAGGACTGCGGATAGATTTTTCGCACGACAGCTTCCGAGTTTACGGCCGGGGAGAGCTCCACATCGCGATCCTGCTCGAGAACATGAGGCGCGCTGGGTACGAGGTGCAAGTATCCCAACCGCAGGTCATCATCCGCGAGGAGAATGGCAAAAAACTGGAGCCTTTTGAGGAAGTTATCATCGACGCGCCGAACGAGTATCAAGGAATAATCATAGAAAAATTGGGAACGCGCGGTTTTGTGATGAAGAATATAGCCCACACCCACGAGGCTATTCGTTTCACTTTTGAGGGACCCACTCGCGGTCTCCTCGGCTACAGAAACCAATTTATGATCGACACGAAAGGCGAGGGGATCATGGCTGCCCGGGTATTGGGATTCTTCCCTTATGCCGGCGATATCCGCAAACGAGCAGTCGGTTCAATGACATCGATGACTACCGGAAAAGCGCTCGGATACGCTCTATGGGGATTGCAGGAACGTGGGCGGTTGTATGTCGGCCCCGCCACTGACGTATACGCGGGCATGGTCATTGGGAATACAGCTAAAGGAGAGGAGATGGCGGTCAACCCAACAAAAGGGAAGCAGCTGACCAATACTCGCGCTTCAGGTTCTGACGAGGCGATCGCTCTGGAGCCCGCGTGGGAACTCACCATAGAGCGAGGACTCGAAATAGTCGGTAACGACGAGTATCTTGAAATCACTCCTAAAAATATACGCCTCCGAAAGCAACAGCTTGGCGAAGTAGAAAGAAAGAGGGCCAGCAAGAAAGCAGCGGGCGCATAACTAAATAGATTCCGATCATATTTAAACGGCTCAACACTAGTTGAGCCGTTTAAAAAAAGTACAGCATTATCCTATTCTGACCTTAGTGCCTCTATCGGGTCGAGTTTGCTCGCCCGCCTGGCCGGAAACACACCGAAGGCTAGACCGATTACAGATGAGACCCCGAGTCCAAGGAGGATGGCGCTCGGAGGCACAATAAACGCCCAAGTAAGTCCAATGCCGCTGGCTATCAGGGATATGCCGAAGGCCATTATGCTTCCCCATAGAATCCCAATTGCGCCCCCCAGGAGAGTCACAATCACCGCTTCAACCAGAAATTCATTGAGGATATCGGCATTGGTGGCGCCAAGGGCTTTTTTTAGTCCTATCTCGCTTATCCTTTCCGTAACGGCAACGTACATGATATTCATGATGCCTACGCCGCCGACAATTAACGATATTGCCGCCACAGCTATCAGGAGGAATGTTGTGCCAGCTAGAACGGTATTGAAAGTGGACAAACTTTGTTCCTGCGTCTGGACCAAAAAGTCATCCTTGGTTGGGTCGGTAATGCCGTGGTTTTGACGAAGGACAGCCTTGATGTCCTCTGCAGTCGCGTCAGACTGGTTCACGTCGTCCACCTGTCCGATCACATAAAAAAGATAGTCGATACCCATCAACTTTTTTTGCGCTGTCCGGAGAGGGACTAGCGCCTGATCGTCCTCGCCGTTGAGGGCAAAACCGCCGCGCGGCTCGTAGACCCCGATAACTTCGAAGTTATAAGTTCCTACCCGGAGGGTTTTACCGACGGCTTCCTCCTCCTCGAAAAGGTCGGAGGCAAGATTGCTTCCAAGGACAACAACTTGGGCGGCGGCGAGGTCTTCCTGCTCAGTGAAGAAGCGTCCCGCGGCAAGCCCGGCCTTATCGATACGGAAACGGGCAGCGTCCGCCCCCATGATAAAGGCGGTCTTGTTAAGTTGCCTGTAAGCGAAACTTTTCTGGGTCATCGCCGCTCCATAGGCATCGGCGATGTTTGGAAGTCTTTTGATATCCTCGACGTCGCGAGTTCGAAGCGTAGTTATCGCGGAAAATGAGACCGAGGAAAGGGGATTGTTCGACCCTGCTTCGCGTGCTCGCGTAGTGGGCGGGACATAGGTCTGCACAATGATGGTATTGCTGCCGTACGCCTCTACTTGTTGGTTTATAAAACTGCGAAAACCCTCGCCCGCTGACAGCACCAAAATAACGGTGGAGATACCGATGATGATGCCCAGAGTGGTGAGTAAAGTTCGGGTGGGGTTGCGGCGCAGATCTCGCACAGCCTGATTGATAGTTTTGAGTTTCATTCGTACCTCAGAGCGTCGATCGGGTTAAGTTTGGCGGCCTTAAAGGCAGGATAAAGTCCAAAAATAACTCCAGTGAGTACTGATACTCCCACGGCCAGAGCGATCGATATGGGAGAAATGACATAGGCCCACTCGTACCCGAATGACCGAGCGAGAAGAGCGATGAGAAAAGAGATGACCGCGCCTCCTACGATACCAATAAGGCCACCGAGCAGCGTTATAAATGAAGACTCGAATAGGAATTGATTGCGGACGTTTTCTCTAGTGGCGCCAAGGGCCTTGCGGAGACCGATCTCACGGGTGCGCTCCGCGACGGTCACGAGCATTATGTTCATGATGCCGATGCCACCGACAATGAGAGCGATGCCCGCCATGGCTGTCAGAAATAATCTGAGTCCGTTTGTGATGGTGGTGAGCAGTTCGATAGCCTCGGCGGCGTTCCGGACCGAGAAATCATCTTCTTCAGGATTTTTAACGCCATGGCGCTCCCGGAGCAGCAGCTCCATGTCTTGAATGGTCGGGTCAACGTTCTCGGCCGCGTCAACCTTCGCTCGGATGAAGTGAGCGTGGTTGATGCCGAGGATTTGCCGTTGAGCCACTACAAACGGGATCAGTACCATATCGTCTTGGTTCTCGAAGGCAACAGAGCCGATTGATTCCATAATACCTATGACCTCAAAAGGCACGTTTTTGATCTTTACGACCTGACCCAGGGCTTCGTTGTCACCGAAAAGCAGCCTTCGAACCTCGGAGCCGAGGACAATTACATTCGCTCCCCCGGTTTGTTCGCGTTCGTCAAAAAAACGCCCGCTCTCTACCGTGGCGCTTTGTACGGCGGGGTAAGTCGACCACACGCCAGTGAAGTTGGTGTCCACGTTCTCGTCCCTCCATACCACCGTCGCCGTCCCTCTGACGTATGCGCTCAGGGCTGAGACGTGCGGCATGCGAGAGCGGTCGGATAAAGCCAGGGCGTCCTCCTCGGTCAGGGTCGTGACCTCGACGCCAAAGACAAAAGCAGGCGGGCCGGTCTCGTCGCTTTTTCCGGGAAGTATGCCTACGAGGTTTGCCCCGAGTGTGCTGATCTGAGAAAGAACGAGGCTCTGTGCTCCCGCTCCCAATGCGATAATTATGATGACCCCCGCGACACCGATGACGATCCCGAGCACGGTCAAAAAAGACCTGCCTTTGCGAGCAAGTAGGGTACTTATAACAAGTTTAGCGGTCGCCAATAGGTTCATCCCTTATTTTTTGCGAGTCCGTCGTCGTCACTTGCGATCTTGCGGTCCTTTATTTTTTCGTCGGACACGATAGTCCCGTCCTTGATGCGGATGAGGCGCTTGGCATGTTCCGCCGTGTCCATTTCATGGGTAACCAAAATAATCGTGCGCCCCTCTTCGTTTAGTTTCTGGAGGATGCGCATCACGATATTGCCGGACTTGGAGTCGAGATTGCCTGTCGGCTCGTCAGCGAAAATGACGCTCGGGTCATTCACCAGCGCGCGGGCGATGGCGACGCGCTGTTTCTCACCGCCTGAGATTTGATTGGTAAAATAATCCACGCGGTGCGTGAGCCCGACGGCCTCGAGAGCCTCTCTGGCAGCCTGATCGTGATTTTTCCTCTTGCTGTAAAAAAGCGGCAGCCTGACGTTTTCCAAAACAGTTGTCCGAGGGAGGAGATTGAAGGACTGGAAGATAAAACCAACTCGTCCGTTTCGAATACCCGCGAGCTTGTTGTCGTCAAAGCCACTAGTGTCGCTACCCTCAAACTCGTATAACCCGCGGGTCGGGCGATCGAGAAATCCGAGGATGTGCATGAGCGTCGATTTGCCGGAGCCGGAGGGGCCCATGATGGCGACGAATTCTCCGGGTTCTACTGAAAAATTGATCCCATGCAGGACAGGCGTGACGACTTCCTCGTTCACGTACTCCTTGTCGAGGGAGGCGACTCTCATCAGCGGCATATTACTGGGTCCTGATAAATGTTACGACTTCTTGACCTTCTTCTAGACCGGTAAGTATTTCGACGAGTCCGCCGTCGGCGTATATACCGACACTGACCTCGCGCTCTTCGTATTTTTTCGTAGTTGATTCAGTCACTACCCGGACATATGATTTAGCATCCCTTGAAACCAGCGAACGCTGGGGGACCGTAAGCACGCCTGCTCGCTGTCCCGTGACTATCCTCATGTTCGCGGTCAGGCCCGGCCGGATCTCCGCGACGCGTTCGACAGACGCCGTAATTTTGTAGTTGACTACTCCGGATACAACCGTAGAAGCGGGATCCACCAGCGTTACCGTTCCGGTATAGAGTTTATCAGGACCAAACGCGTCGAAAGTGATTTCCACTTTCTGCCCGATCGCCATGGTCGCTATATTCGCTTCGCTGATATTGGCCTCAAGGTGCAAATTGTCGACATCCTGCAAAATCATGACTGACTGGAGAGCGCTCGCGAGCTCGCCGACTTTGATATCAATACTGGTGATCGTGCCGGCTGATGGGGAACGGAGAGTGGTATTTTCGAAAGCGGCCTGGGCGGTTTCTACCTGTCCCTGCGCGGAGAGAACCGCGGCCTGCGCGGCGGCAAGCTCTGCTGGCCTGGCCGCGGCTTTTTTGAGATTGAGATCCGCTTGCCTGGCCGCTACCGTTGCCTCGGCGGTCGAGACCGTGACACGCTGTGTTTCTAGAGCGGCTTGGTACGAGTTATAGTTTGTGACAAAACCGGATGCCTGGGTGTTTGGAATAGTGACGCTCCAGGAATCGCTGTAGCCCAGATAACCGGAAGGAAAAGTAATGTATAAACCTTTTGTGCCCAATGCCTGCGGGATGCCCGGTTGGATGAAAGTGTTGGCAGTGTCCTCGATGCCGGTAAGATTAAAAGTGTTTCCATTGGTGCGGACAGTGTAAGTGCCCTCGACATTTCCTGTATAAGACCCAGTTATGGTCGGGTCAGAAGCATTGGCATTGCCAGGGGAAGGGACGGCAGTGAACCCGCTGTTCAGCAATGTGCGGTGGGCGTTATCCACGAGTATCTGCTGTTGAGTCTTTACGTCGGATAGATTTTTTACGGCGTTGTCGAACGCGGTTTGCGCCACATCGATTTCCTCGCTCGAGGCGCCGTCCAAAGTCTTTTGGTAGTTCGCCTGAGCTTGAGCAAGCGCCCCTCGCGCGCTAGTGACCTGAGCCCTCGCGTCGCTCTGATTCAGTGTCGCGAGGATCTGTCCAGAGGTAGCCTTGCTGCCGACTTTAACGTTTACGCTAGTCACTACTCCGCTTATTTTGAAGCTAAGACTAAGATCTGTTTCGCTGGTAACCTGGCCTGTAGCGAGCACTGTACGCGTCAAGTTCTGGCGCTTCACCGTGTCGGTGAGGGTGTTGTCAGCTGGATTCCCACGCGGAGAGACGCGCCAGACGATCAAGCCGCCTGCCGCGAGAATTACAATAGTCCAAATAATTCGTTTCCTCGTAAAAAAACTTTTGAAGCTCATTGTGTTAGTATAATGTTTATTGGGGCTTTTGAAAAGCCAGCCGCGTCATAATTATCATCATGGAAAAAGTTTAGACGCTGAAATGATAGCAAGAATAAAAAAAAGAACAAAAGTTGCCGATGCCACCTTTCTTATCGAGTTTCGGCTGCCGCGAAAGATGAGGTATCTCCCGGGGCAATCGTTTGAGGTGAAGCTCATCGACCCGCCGTATCGGGACAAGGGGGGGACCGCGAGGTTTTTCTCGATAGCGAACAGCGCGGGCCGCAGGGACTATGTGACAACGATCACGCGACTTCGGAAGAGTGCGTTTAAACGGAGCATCGCTCAAATGCCAATTGGATCCAAGGTTGAAGTTGGAAGCATCGGCGGGACATTCTTACTTCCCGCCGGAAAAAAACATTCTCTGGTCTTTATCGCTGGGGGGGTCGGGATCACGCCCTTTCACAGCATGATCGATTACGCGCTTAGCCAATCTGGCTGGAGAGTCCAGCTTTTATACTCAAATCGTAACCAAAAACGAACAGTGCATTTTGAGGAGCTCAGAAAACTCGCAGAGAAAAAAAGAAATTTTCAAGTTGTTTTTACGATGACCGGTCAGCGCGGGTGGAAAGGGGAACGGGCACGCATAAATCAGGGCTTTATTAAGCGTTATGTGAAGAGCCTAAAAACAAAATTATTTTATCTGGCAGGCAGCCCGAGAATGAATTACGATATTACCACCGCGCTCTTGAAACTCGGCGTCTCGGCGGGACGAATTAAGGCCGAGGATTTTACTGGTTATTAAGCGCGGGTCACGGCAAGGAAATGAAAAGCAGGTGCGATTTTTAGGTCGCACCTGCTATCAAGGGTTTTGGAAAGGTTAGGGTTACGGACGACGGCCGAGGCCGTAATGGCCGTAGAAGTTAGTCGTGAGCCTCGGTGGTAATTCCTTCGCCCTCTCTGAGCAGTACATCCAGAATGGGTCACTCGGAATGTGACCGTGAGCGATAAGCTCGGCGGCAGTGGCCTCTACGCGAAGCATTCGTTCACCTGGGAGAAAAATAGAAGCATCCACAAATGGGCCGGTGACTAAGACGTCATTGACGTCATTGAGTCGGATTATCGTAGAAGTCAGAAGGTGAACAGAGTGACCGCTGTTTTCGTAGCGCGCCCAGAGCATGGTGCTGTCCATGCCGACCTCGCATGATTCTTCAGAATTTAACCGCAACACATACCCATTGCGCGCACCGCCGATTTCCTGCCAGCCGGGTCTATCATAGTATACGGAAGCCACGAGAATGCCGGTTCCGGCCAGACCAAGCCCTATTACGACTAATTGCCAAGCATTGAAGGGCCATGCCCAACTAAGTCTCATACCTATCCTCCTTTTCAGTTGTGAACTCTGACACGCAATGGTAGCAAAATTGTGCGAGACAGTCAAACTATTGACCCGAGAAGCTTTTTCTGCTACGCTCCCCCTGCCCTAAGTAAGTCGGGCAGTTGCTTTCGCCGGATTCGTCCGGCGGGGGAGGAAAGTCCGAACACTCAGAATTTGATGCCCTCATACCGCGCCCGCTTCGCAATCGCGAAGTGAGTCGGGCAGGTGATCTTCAAATTCATAGGTAGCGGGTAACGCCCGTCTGGAACAACTTCGTCCGCAAGGATGAAGCCAAGCCACGAGATGCGAACAGAGACGGTTTTGCGAGAAATTGCAAAACCGCCCTGCGAAGCTCCGCAAGGAGCGAAGTAGGGCGAGCTCCGTATAAACCCGGGGTCGCAAGACCTCGAGCGAAGTCGAGAGGTGAAACGGCCAAACTCTTACTTGAGTGCAAACCCAAATTTGGTAGGGTGCTAGATCCCAAGATGGCAACATCGGGACCAGATAGATAACTGCACAAACACAGAATTCGGCTTACAGACTTACTTGGGGCTAAAAAAATTCCGCTAATGCGGAGTTTTTTTATGGTTCGACTTGTGGTATAATTCGGCCTATGAACCCCGTTAGACTTTTGCGCTCTTTCAAGCTCGAATTCTGACGGGTGTTATATAAATTATGCGCATGATGGTAATTTTTAAAGGAGTCTAACTGGGTGAAAAAGTCGGAACTGCTGTTCAACGTCATATCTGTTCCGCTTGATTTTTTGAGCATTCTGCTGGCGGCGTCTCTCGCGTACTTCCTTCGATACCGGGTTGAAACCATCCCGGTAGTTTTTGATCTGACATATTTTGAATATTTCCAGCTTATTATTATCGCCATACCCTTCCTGCTGGTTCTATTTGCTCTCTCTGGACTGTACACCCAAAAAAGCACAAGGAGTTTTGTCCGCGAAATGGGAAAGGTCAGTTTGGGCGTTTCAGCGGGGCTTATGCTTGTTGTCCTGCTTTTTTTCTTTGAGCAGCACCTCTTTCCGTCCCGGCTGATCATACTCATGGGTTGGATTTTAAGCATTGTCTTCGTCATCATCGGCAGGGGACTGCTGCTGTTCTTGCAAAGAAGCTTTTTGGCACGGGGGATCGGTCGGCACAGATTGGTGGTGATCCTTGGAGAAAATGGAAGCCCGATCGTAGATGAAATTGAAGAAAACTCGAGCCTTGGCTACGAAATTGTGGCCAATCTAAAGTACAGTGCCTCTGTTCTCGCGCAGATCGAGAGGATGCATCGCTCGGAGCGTATCGACGAACTCATGCAGGCTGACCCCAATCTCAAAAACGACGACGTCCTGAGCTTGGTGACAATGTGCGAGCAGTTAGGTATAAAGTTCAACTACTTACCTACCATACTTGAGTCACACCGAACCAATATTGAGACCGATGTTATCGGAAGTCTGCCCGTGATCCGTTTGCGGCCTACCCCCTTGGATGGCTGGGGGAAGGTGGCGAAACGGATCATGGACATTGCCGTGGCGGTCGTCGGTCTGACGTTATTTTCGCCGGTATTTTTTTTGATATTTTTAATTATCAAGCTCGAGTCGAGCGGACCGGTTTTTTTTCATCAGCGCAGAGGATCGTCTTTTCATAGCTTTGAATTTTACAAATTCCGATCCATGTATGACCACATGTCCGAGGGAACGGAGCACGGTGACCTAATCCGCAGGGAACTCGAGCACAGGAACTCAAGGCGCGGCCCTTTTGTTAAGATCAAAAACGATCCCCGCGTGACGCGCGTAGGACGATTTTTGCGTCGGACCAAGCTCGACGAACTTCCTCAGTTCTGGCATATCCTGCGGGGGCAAATGAGTTTGGTCGGACCGCGGATCCACATGATCTCTGAAGTCGAGAAATTCGAGGAGAGTTACAAACGGATCTACACGATCAAACCCGGGGCAACCGGGCTTGCACAGATCAATCAGTTTTATAACCCCGAGCTGTCATTTTCGGATGAAGTAAAATTGGATCTTTTCTACGTCGAGAACTGGTCGGTGCGTCTCGATCTCTATATCATCGCCAAAACATTTTTTTTGCTTTTCATCCGGCCGCCAAAAGCCGATTACTGACCGCCTATGCGCGTAGCGTTGGTTCATGATTTTCTCACACAACTTGGCGGGGCGGAGCGCCTCCTAGAGGTCTTCCACGAAATTTTTCCCGAGGCACCGGTCTTTACACTCGTATACGACGAACAGTCGACTAATTCTAAGTTTAAAGGCTGGGATATCCGCCCAAGCTACCTTCAAAATTTTACCAAGCTCATCAACTACAAATGGCTACTCCCTCTGATGCCGCGAGCCATCGAGAGCTTTGACCTAACTGGTTTTGACTTGGTGCTATCTGATTCGTCGGCGTTCGCGAAGGGGATCAGAGTCCGCAAACCCGCAGTGCATGTCTGCTACTGCCATACTCCGACTCGCTACCTATGGCAAGAACCCCGAGAATACGTAGCCACCCAGCGCATTCCGTTTTTTTTGAAACCGCTTGTAAATATTTATTTGATGAAGACATTGAAGCGCTGGGATTTCAAAGCCGCGCAAGGGCCAGGCACTTTGATCGCAAATTCAGAGGAAGTTAGGGGGCGTATAAATAAATATTACGCCCGGGACTCGGTAGTGTTGCACCCTCCGGTAGATTCAAATTTTTTCCAGCCATCGATCAAGAAGGAGAGCTATTTCCTCGCTGCGTCACGGCTGGAGCCATATAAACGAGTTGACTTGGTGGTTGATACTTTTAACGAACTCGGGCTGCCGCTCAAAGTAGCCGGAGCAGGATCTTCCCTTAAAAAACTAAAGTCACATGCGGCTGAGAACATCGAATTTCTCGGAAGGGTAAGTGATGAGGAGCTCCGGGACTTGTACAGCGGGGCGAGAGCATTCATATTCCCCGCACTCGAGGATGCCGGCGTTATGGTTCTCGAGAGCCTCGCATGCGGCACGCCAGTGATCGCTTACAATAAAGGCGGGGCGGTCGAGTTTATCCAGGACAGCGTAAACGGAGTTTTATTTGAGGAGCAGTCTGTGCTATCGCTCAAAAATGCTCTCGCAAAATTTGAGGGACTTCGCTTTTCTGCAGACTCGCTCAGGGCGGGTGCGTTGCCTTACGGAAAAGATATATTTATCCAAACCATCAAGGAAATATTATCTTCATGAGAATTGGCATCGATGTCAGGGCTCTAATGGAGGGTAAAACTACCGGCGTCGAGGTGTATATACGAGGTCTTCTCGAGGCTTTGTTTAGGATTGATAACTCGAACGAATACTTGCTTTTCGCAAATTCCTGGAGTGACGTTGGATCGAGAATAAAGATTTTTCAGTCTCCCAATGTCAGGTACCGGATATCCAAAATTCCCAACAAGCTCTTTGTGCCCCTCCAGAAGTATTTAGGGGTCCCTAACCTTCAGAAATTTACTGGCAAACTCGACGTATTTTTTTCCCCTCACTGGCGCATATTAAATCTCGACAGATCCGTACCCCTCGTCGTTACGTTTCATGACCTGAGCCCCGAGATCACCCCAGAATTTTTTACGATCCGTCAGCGACTCTGGCACAGATTTATGGATTTTCGAAGCGCGGCGAAGAACGCGTCCCGCATAATCGCGGTATCGGAAAGCACTAAACAGGATCTGTTGAGCGTGTACAATACTCCGGAAGACAAGATTCGGGTCATCTACCCAGGTCCGGGGTCCATGGAAGCAGATGCTGGCAATACCGAGGATGGGCCGAGGGACTTTTTCCTTTGTGTGGCAACATCGGAACCACGGAAAAATTTGGAAGGCCTGCTGTCTGCCTACGAGCTGTATGCTAAGCGCTCGTTAAATCCGAAAACTCTTTTCATCGCGGGGAGTAGGGGATGGCTTCGGGAACCAAAAGTGCCCGACTTCATTAAGTCACGGGTCAAGTTTCTACACGACATAACAGAGGATCAAAAAACCAGTCTTTACCGAAGAGCGTTTGCCTTTCTTTTCTTAAGTTTTTACGAGGGGTTTGGGTTTCCTGTTTTGGAGGCGGCTGCAGCGGGACTGCCGGTGATCATGAGCCGCGCTGCCAGCCTTGGGGAGATCGGCAAGAGTTTTGGGTTGTTAGTTAATCCTTTCCGTCCGTTGCAAGTCGCTGAAGCCATGGAGGGGCTCGAGACAAATAAATCGTTTTACCGGGACTATGCTGACCTATCAAAACGGTCTGTGCTGAAATTTAGCTGGGAAACTGCCGCCAAGGAAACGCTGAAGACTTTTGAGGAGGTGACTTCATGAGAATAGCCATAGACCCGACTCCGCCCATGGCTGCCTACTTCGCCGAAGTGGCTACGAAGGCTGAATCGACGGGCGGGAGTCGGAAAAATAGATTCAAGATTACGCCCAAAGCCTTTATTATGGAGGTATTATGCGCATAGCCATTGACATGAGAATGGCGGGGACGGGGGAGGGAATAGCGAGGTACGTCGAGGAACTCGCAAAACATTTACAGCTCATAGACTCCGAGCATAAATATTTTATGCTCATAGATCGAGCAGTGCCCGAACCATTCCCCCTTACAAACGCGAATTTCTGTTTCGTGAGGCTAAAGTCCCCCTACTATTCGTGGGCAGAACAAACTCGTCTTCCAAGGGAACTTGGGATAATAAAACCGGACTTGGCGCATTTTCCAAATTTCAATTTTCCTCTTTTATATAGGGGGAAGTTCGTCACCACCATTCACGACCTGATCCACCACCTTTTCCCGGGAAAAAAGAAATCAAGATGGCTTCATCGGATGGCGTATAGATATACGATCGCCTCGGCGGTGCGGCGGTCCGAAAAAGTTATTACGGTCTCAGAAGCAACTAAAAAATCAATTCTGCATACGTTTAGCGTACCTGCCTCTAAAATCTCAGTAATCTACGAAGCTGCGGGCGAGGAATTCCACGCTATTCGCCCCGAGGCTAAAGATGTACTGAACAACTACGGTATCAGTAAGCCGTATATCTTGTTCGTTGGAGTATGGCGGCAATACAAGAACGTCCCTCTTCTGGCACGCGCCTTTGATATACTCAAAGAACAAGGGGGGTTCGGGGGAAAGCTCGTTTTAGTCGGCAAGATCGATCCTTTTTACCCAGAAATAATGAATGAGGTGATGGGTACATCGCACTCGCGAGATATTCTCGCGCTCGACCATGTTGCCGAAGCGGATTTACCGTCGATTTATAGAAACGCGTCGGTGTTCGTCCTTCCTTCGTTAGTTGAGGGGTTCGGACTGACGGCGCTCGAGGCCATATCCTCAGGAGTCCCAGTCATCGCATCCGACATACCAGTGCTTCGCGAAATTCTACGTGGGGCCGCCGTATATTTTGACCCGAACGACCGCGATGCCTTGGCTAGCGTTCTCACTGAAGTTTTGACCAACCAAGGCTTACGCTCGAAGTTGATCGCCGACGGACAGCTGCGAAGCGGGGAATTCAGCTGGAGCAGGACGGCTCGCGAGACTTTGAACTTATATAACGAGGTGATGAACAAGATATGAAGATGCTCATTGTGGGTGGGGGGACAGGGGGACCGACGGCCCCACTGTTTGCGGTTGCCGAAAAAGTAAAAAAACGATTCCACAATGCGGAGTTCGTGTTTTTGGGGACCCGTAAAGGAGTCGATAAAAAATTTACGGAGCAAGCAGGATTTTCAGTAGTTTACCACACCATCCCTGCTGGAAAATGGCGCCGGCCTTTTACTATTGAAAATATTTTCGATCTTTTCAAAATTTTCTTTGGTTTTCTTAAAGCACTTTACTACTTGGGTAGGTACCGGCCGGACGTGGTTTTTGGGGCAGGCAGTTATGCGCAAGTTCCCGTGGCTTACGCGGCCTATCTTCGACGCATTCCGGTGGTTATTCATCAGCCAGACCTCCGCTTACTCCTTTCTACCCGAGTTGTGGCTCCTATTGCCAAAGCGATAACTGTTTCTTTCACCAACACCGGCCAGGGGATCGGAAGTGGCTCAGGTCTCCTGGCAAAGTACCCCAAGAGCAAAGTCCACGTCACAGGCAATCCGGTGCGCGAAAGCGTGCTGGGAGGATCGGTGGAAAAGGCGAGAAGCATCTTCAACCTGAACGACCAGTATCCCACGATCCTTGTGATGGGTGGGGGGACAGGAGCTCGAAGGATAAACGAACTGGTCTGGGGAGCCCTACCCGAACTTTCGAAATATGCTCAGATCATTCATCTGACTGGGGGTAAGGACAAATCTCGGCTGCCTACGCGCGACCACTATCATCCGTTTGATTTTTTAACTGGAGACCTAAAGCACGCATATGCAGTGGCGGATATAGTGATAAGCCGCGCGGGGATGGCTACGATTTCCGAGCTCGGGCTGGTGGGCAAGGCCGTCGTACTCATACCCTTACCAGACAGTCCTCAGGAAGACAACGCGAAACTCCTGGCCTCCTTTGGGCTTGCCGTGGCGGTAAACGAGAGATCTCTCACCCCGATTAATTTTACCGAACTTGTCAGAAAACTTCTTTGGGACACAACCCTTCAGAAAAATCTGAGAGAGAATATTAAGCGCCTTATGCCTGCTGACTCGGCGGAAAAGATAGCCAAGGTAATACACGACGTATATGAACGAAGTAAATAAATCGCCCGCTTTGCCAAAAGTTGGGATCGCTCTTTCAGGAGCTTCGGGGCGCGCCATAGCCCACATTGGAGTCCTGGAAGTGCTCCATGAGAACGGCATTCCCATTGATTACATTACCGCTTGTTCCTCGGGTACCATAGTCGCTTCTAGTTACGCGGCAGGCACGCTCCCGGAACTCAAAAAGGCTTTCCTGACTATGGACCGCGGGGCCATCTGGAAACTTGCCATTTTCAACAACGAGGGCGGAGGCGTGTTCAGTTTTGAAAAGTTCGAGGACTTTATCCGTCAATTTACCCTCGGAAAATCTTTTGAGGAAGTAAAGCCCTTGATGAGCTTCGTGGCCTGCGATTTAGAAACAGGTGAGCCGGTTTCCATGTCTCTCGGAGACCTGGCGAAGGCTTGCTGTGTGAGCTGTACTCTCCCTGGGTTTTTTCCACCCGCGATGTGGGGCAATCGGTCCCTCGTCGATGGCGGCTTCTACGCTCTCGTGCCCGTGAAGCAAGCCCGAGAACTGGGCGCTGGCATAGTTATCGGCGTCGACATCGCGGCGACCAAGTACGTGCTTAAAAAGCGCTACGTCCGCGCCTGGCGGGTCTTTCGGCTTTTTGCGCGAGACAATTGGATCTCCCATTTCATCTTCTACGTCTATCAGAAATTGACTTCTGTCTACAAAAACTCTGTTAAGGAAGTTTTTTATAGCCAGGCGGATCTGTTGGCCGAGGAGGCGCTCGAGAAAAATCCCAATCTTTTCTCGGTCCTCGGTAAATCACTCGATATCGCCTCGAGGATGCACGCGAACCCACTCGATCATATACCGGCATGTGACATCATGCTTAGTCCTAGGGTAAAGCACTTTGGAAAGATGGATACGGAGAATGCGGGCCTTATCTACGAAGAGGGCCGCCGCGTGGCGCTCGAGGCCCTTCCCGAAATCCGCAAGCTCATCAAAAATACCCAGTGGACGCAGGAATCGCAAGAAAAAAATAACCACAATGTTTGAAAACGCGAAAAACATATTTATCTCCGGTATCGGCGGGATCGGGGCATCAGGTCTAGCGCGTCTTCTGAAGGCAAGGGATGTCGCTGTCTGCGGTTCGGATATCGAGGATACGTCTTTGACTCGCTCTTTGCGGTCTGAGGGGATCGCCGTTTTCAAGGGGAACAAAGCAAAGAACATTCCCCCTGCCTGCGATCTCCTCATTTACTCGGCTGCGGTACCGTCAGATAACCCCGAAAGAAAGGCTGCAAAAAAACTCAAGATCCCTGAAATTTCTTACCCGGAAGCCGTGGCGGAACTCGTCCGGGACTATGAACTGATCGCGGTGGCCGGTACAAACGGTAAATCCACGACAACCGCAATGATCGCAAAAATCGCTGATCTTGCCGGGCTTGACCCTTCTTTTTTGGTTGGCACAGTGACGGCGGATTTCGAAACCAACGCTCGCCTCGGCAAGAGCAAATATTTCATCCTGGAAGCGGATGAATATCGGCGTGCGTTCTTAAACTACTCACCGGCGATCGCCGTAATAACGAACATTGAGCTGGATCATCTCGACTACTTTCAAGACAGAGCGGATATAGAAAAAGCTTTTGCTGAATTTATCAGCAAGATAAAACCCGGTGGGTGCTTGATTTACAATGCTGGAGACGTCGCCGTTGATAAGCTTGCCAAAGCAAGCGCGGTGCGATCGATAAGTTTCGCTCTTCGCCCGCCAGCCACGATGACCCCGCAGAGCATTGATCTCCATTCTTTACCCATGCCCGGCGATTACAACAGGGAAAATGCCCTGGCGGCAGCCGCTGTCGCTCAGGTGCTGGGAATCGCCAATAGCACGATAGTGACTGCTTTGACGGGTTTTCGGGGCTCCTGGAGGCGTTTTGAGCGCCTAGGCAAGGCCGGGAAGGCCCAAATCATCTCTGATTACGCTCATCACCCTGCGGCACTCCGCGCCGTGACTGACGCGGCAGTGAAGGAGTTCGGCCCCAAAATCCTCGCGGTGTTCCAACCACACCAACACAACCGAACGAAAAAACTTTTCGGAGACTTCGTGAGAGTCATTAAAGATTCGCCGATCAAAGACTGGGTGATACCTGAAATCTTTGACGTCAAAGGTCGCGAACGATCACCGGACCAAAATGTCAGCTCCGCCGACCTGGTCAAGGCCGCAAGCGGCGGAATCAAACACATTCAGTACGCTAGCGGCCTTCTGGAAGCGGAGAAAATCATCCGCAGAGCAATTCCTGATTACGATGCTGTTATACTTATGGGGGCGGGGGACATCTACAAAATCGCGGAGAACCTCGTGAATGATTAATATCATTTTTGAGGTGCACTCCACGAGTTTGGACAACGAAGCAGGGCTCGCCTCTGGGCATTTTGATGTTGATTTGTCACCAACGGGGATCAAACAAGCGGAGGAAATGCGCGCTCGCTATGCAGACAAAGAACCAGATGCCGTCTTTTGCTCCGACTTAAAAAGGTCGGCAAGGACTGCGGAAATAGCATTTGGTAAAACAGGTGTTCCTATTGTGCGTGACGCGCGACTACGGGAATGCGATTACGGCGATTACACGAGGAAACCGAGCTTTGATGTTAAAAAAGTAAAACCGGAACATATTAATATCCCGTTCCCTCACGGACAAAGCTATGAGGAAACCACCGATCTCTTCAAAAAATTTCTCACTGACTTACAAAAAGGGTACGATGGAAAAACCGTTCTTATTATCGGTCACGCGGCGACTCATTACGCCGCGGAGCACCTGCTAGCTGGCGTCCCGCTTAGAAACGCGATCGAGGCGCCTTGGACATGGCAGCCGGGGTGGAAATACGAACTCACATGATGCGCATAATTTTAGGCTCGCAATCTAAGAATCGTGCAGACATACTCCAGGAGGCGGGTTTTGAGTTTGATGTCTTACCTCCAAACATAGACGAGAAGGCCATCCGAAGTTCAGACCCGAAGAAACTCCCAGCTCTGCTAGCTCGGGCAAAAACAGATGCGCTGCTGCCCAAAATTTCCGGTGAAGCATTGTTAATCACGTCAGACCAGGTCGTATCTTTCGAAGGGCAGATCCGCGAAAAACCGGAAACGGAAGCGGAGGCCAGGAAATTCCTGGAGACTGGACATGAATCCGCAAACGAGACATACACGGCTGTAGAGGTAACCAATACGAGCACAGGAAAACGTGCCTCGGGGCTCGATATCGCAAGGGTTTTCTTTAAAAAAATTCCTCCGGCTGTGATTAACGATTTCATCAGCTCGGGCGAGCCATTCAGCCACGCTGGGGGATTCGCCGCCGAAAGCCCTTTACTGGCCCCCTATATCGTTGGAGTTGAAGGTGAAATGGACAGTATTCTGGGTTTACCAATGAACTTGACCCGAGCTTTGATCGAGGAAGTAACTGCATGACGATACGAGACAACTATCCGCTCAAAAATTTTACGACCATGGCCATCGGCGGTCCGGCGAGAATTTTTATTGACTTTGAATCCGTCGCTGAACTCAAGGAAATTCTTCGTTTTGCCGACGAATACCGCTTGCCGCGCGCGATAGTGGGGGAGGGGTCGAACTTGATCCCGTCCGACGAGGGGTTTTCCGGGGTAGTGATAGCTAATCGAGTACGACTTTTCAGAAGAAAAGGTCCGATAGTTTCGATCGGAGCCGGGAACAATCTCCTTGAAACGATCAAAAAAACAAACCGCCTTGGGCTTGCCGGACTCGAGAAAATGGCTGGTATCCCGGGGACGGTCGGCGGGGCTCTCTACGGCTGTGCCGGCGCGTACGGGCAGGAGATCAAGGACCATCTTCGGAAGGTTCGGTTCTTTGACGGGGAGCGCGTAAGGGTATTGTCCAGAGCCGAGTGCCGCTTCGGCTACAGGAAAAGTATTTTCAAGACGCATAAGGATTGGGTCATTCTTGACGCCGACTTTCGCCTCGATCCGAATGATCCTGGGGTTCTCGATGCGATCTCGAGCGACATTTTGAGGAAAAGGGCGATCAAATACCCCCCCGGACTTCGCTGCCCCGGGAGCTTTTTCAGGAACATAAAATTGGATGATCTAAAGCCAAAAGAAAGGACGCGGCTCTTGCGGCAAATACCGCAGGACCAGGTAACCTACGGAAAGGTCGCGGCAGGAGTTTTACTTGAACGAGTTCGCGCCAAGGGCATGAGAGAGGGGAGTATCGCGGTCGCCAAACATCACGCGAACCTCATCTACAATCCCGGGGGCGGCAGCGCGAGCGATGTACTTTTGCTGGCACAAAGACTAAAAAAACTTGTAAAAAATAAATTTGGGATTACAATACAAGAAGAAGTTCAGTATTTAGAATTTTAAGAATTCACCCCGTTAGATACTTACGAGAGACTCAATAGGACTTGAATTGAGATAAAGTTCTACTTATTTATTGCAAATCTATGACAGAGAGAGAATCGTTCGATCCCCAAGAAACCTCAAATCAGTTGCTTCCCAAGGTAAACAAGGATTTAGCCGGTGCGATTATGGCAGAGATGAGAGAACAAGGAAACGAGGAATTTATAGTGAATTTAATAAGACAGATAGAAACAGAGAACCCTACAGTTAGCCAGTTTTTGGCGAATATGGGGAAACTCTCTAAGGATACTAAAATGACCATGGAGTGCGGTGCTTTGGTCTATGAATTACTGCGACGACAAGCTCTGGCGGATAGAATGAAAAAAGAGTTTGGTCAATGACTTCAAATAGAACACCATTCTACAATTGACGGTGTTGACAATGAAAAGAGTAACGCTTAGGACGGTAAAATCCAATAATTAAGATTTATCTAACGGGGTGAAAATAGTTATCAAGGGTACGAACCTCGAATTAACTGACTCGATAAAGGATTACGCCGAGCAAAAAGTTAGGCACCTCGAGCATTTTTGGGATGAAATATTCGAAGCGCGGGTTGAGCTGGAACAGTCCCAGCACCACCGTTCTGGATTCTTCCGCTGTGAGATAAACCTCGATGTCCCGGAAAAACACGTGATGCGCGCAGAAAGCGAAGGGCCGGACCTGTACGCCGCCATCGATGCCGCGGTCCCGAAACTGCACGAACAGATCGAGAAATTCAAAGGACAAAGACGCTCTACCGATCGCGAGTACCGCCGCTACCTGAAAAGCTTCTTTGCCTGGCGCCCCTGGAAACGATGAATCCCGTTTGAGAAAGCTAAATGTAGTATACCGGTTGCGGCCGCCGATTTACGGAAACGCTTTAAGGAACATGGTAGTGGTTTGGTGCGATCCACAAAAGGCCGAGGGCAATTCGATTTGATTTATTATGAAGCATGCTTAAGTAAACAGGTATGGGAAAACGTTACATACAAAGTCGTTTAAAGCGTTTCCTTTCTCAAACGGGATGAAGATCAAGGATTTCATCAAGCACAATTACCGCCATTTCAATGCTGCCGTAGTGGTGGATGCCGCTGAAGCGTACGACAAATTCTTGAAAGACGGCAACAAAATGATGGTCACCCTGGCGGGTGCGATGAGCACGGCAGAGCTCGGGATCTCTTTGGCGGAGATGATCAGGCAGGACAAAGTCCACGCCATCACCTGCACAGGGGCGAACCTTGAGGAAGATATTTTCAATCTGGTCGCGCACGATCATTACAAACGCGTGCCGCATTACCGCAGTCTATCCGACGAGCAAGAGGTAGAGTTTCTAAAAGCCGGCCTGAACCGCGTGACTGATACTACCATCCCCGAGGAAGAGGCGATGCGCAAGATCGAGAGACACATCATTAAGCTCTGGCAAAGAGCTGACGAGAGAAAAGAACGGTACTTTCCTTATGAATTTATGTATCAGATGATCCGAGAGGGGATGATAAAAAAGGATTATCAGATCGATCCCAAGGACTCGTGGGTTGTGGCGGCGTGCGAAAAAAATCTGCCGATCTGGACGCCGGGATGGGAGGACTCCACGCTCGGCAACATCTTCGTGGCGCTGACCAAGGGCAGGGGACAGAACTACTACAACAAAAACATCTCGAACATCGGACTCGTGAAATCCGGACTTGAACAAATGTCCACCCTCATCGACTGGTATCTGGAGACAACCAAAGAGAAATTCGTGGGATTTTTCCAGATCGGCGGTGGGATTGCCGGAGATTTTCCGATCTGTGTCGTACCGCTTATCCGCCAGGACCTCAAAATCCACTGCAAGCTCTGGGGCTACTTCTGTCAGATATCCGACTCAACGACCTCCTACGGGTCGTACTCCGGGGCCGTGCCCAACGAAAAAATCACCTGGGAGAAGCTGGATGTGACCACGCCGAGGTTTGTCATCGAGTCAGACGCCACAATTGTCGCGCCGCTGATATTCGCGTATGTATTAAATCAGTAGCCATAGTAAACAATTTTATATTCCACAGAAAACCGGGTGAGAGCCCGGTTTGTTATTAGTGTGAGAGAGATAGGTGGGGAAGGAGTGTGATTGAATTAGACATGACGTCGCACAATGTAACTTTGACGACCTCATTCCAGGAATCTATAGCTTTTCTTGTTTTTGACCTCTTCTAAAAAAGAACTTAACGACAGTACTTTGCACAACTTTGGAAGAAGTTTTTTCTTATTTGCTACCGCTTTTTTAATCTGTTCTTCGCTAATGCCAATATTGGCGACTACCAAATAATTATCCTGAGTGAAATCTTGGTATAAGCTGATCTTCTGATTGAGGTTTGAGCCCATGGTAAACAAGTCGTTGGGGTAAAAGATATCGACACCAAAGTTCCCGCTTGGACTGAACACATAGAAGTCCAGACGTTTTTTTGAGCTCCCGTAAGGACGCTCGAGGTGGACAAAGGGCTCGCCAAATTTGGTCTTTAGAGCCTCGTATAACTTATTTTCTGATTCCAACCCGCGTTTATTAGCGTAGAGGGCGATCTTTGAGCGAGATTCACCTTTGCCAAAGTGAGCTACGGGGAGTCCTAATTCGGTTCTCAGCTTTTCTAGGCCCCCAAAACGCCTTTGGATAGTACGTGAAGCCGGCAAGTATTCAAAGTGGTCAATCTCTCTTGCGCTGGGATACCTTTGATTTTTGTCAAAAAAGTATTTTAAACCTGCTCTTATATTATCTATAGACCAAAAATTTTCATTTTCACTTCTACTCCTTTTATCAAACTTTTTCAGATTCGGATACCCCTCGTCCATATCCTAGCTATTTCAAAAAGTTCAACGGGTTATAAGTATACCCGTAAGGTATCTGATAAGCACCGTAAGTGTCCTGATAAGCCCCCTGGCGGATGCCAAAGCCTTCGCCGTCAAATATGGTGAAATGCAGATGGTAGCCACGCTCCGGGCCGTAGAGCAGTCTCGTGGTATTGCCTGTGTTGCCTTCGTAACCGACTAA
>Ga0209542_10006030_pt1 | contig 23843 bp, 29 predicted proteins | sample RifCSPhighO2_01_FD_184028 | JGI IMG/M metagenome (GOLD analysis project Ga0209542, IMG submission 184028) | Soil microbial communities from Rifle, Colorado - Rifle CSP2_plank highO2_0.1 (SPAdes) (version 2) | ecosystem: Environmental > Terrestrial > Deep subsurface > Rock core/Sediment ...
AGCTCTTTCAGAACACTGGGCGGTGGTCAGGATACTGCAACAAATGCGAGCTCAACTTTATTCGGGGGGAGGTTATGCGCTTAGAATGGGGAAAAAAGACCTTGCTCGTATTTATTCGGGCCGCCTTGCTATCATTGATAGAATTTTAGAAGCAAAAAAAGACTTGCTGGAGAAAGTGGGAAGTAGGGGAGAAGATGACCCGGTGCACATGGAAATAATGAACTTTGCGGAAAACTGGAGTAGGTACTGATTTTATATAAAAATTTAATCTCGTGTTATAATCAACGCTATGTTTGATCTGAATTTTACGGACGTGAAAGTTGTTTTAGGAGTAGTTGCTGGAGTTATCGCTTTCTTAGCCTACATCGTTTATATTGTTTCAATATTTAGGGGCAGATCAAAACCCAACAGAGTAACTTGGTGGATTTGGGCGTTTATGGGTCTGGTTCTCGCTTTAAGTTATCAATTTTCTGGTGCAGTTAATACTATATGGGTACCCTATGTCGAGTTTCTGGGTCCGTTTTCTATAGCTCTTTTATCAATAAAATATGGGGAGGGAGGATTAACCAATAAAACTGATTTGTTTTCTTTTTTGGGTGCGGTCATTAGTATCATTCTTTGGATTATATTTGACAATCCAGTGATTGCCCTAGTTACTAGTCTTGCTGTTGACTCTTTTGCTATCATACCAACAATTAAAAAATCATATTTACGACCGGAGGGAGAAGATTTTTGGGCATGGTTTGGTACCGGGTTGGCGGATAGCTTGAATATGTTTGCGGTGGAGAGATTTACTTTTGCCATTTTAGTGTATCCTATATACATGCTTGTTTCAGATTTAATAATAATTTTCATTCTTCTTTTGAAGAAAAAGGATATAATGAGTGATATAAGTTTTCTTAGAAAATAAAAATAATTTATGAAAATACATATCGGAAAAAGTAAATTACACGGAAAAGGGCTTTTAGCCTCAAGAGACATAAAAAAAGGGGAAACCATTTTTATCATAAAGGGCAAAAAAGTAAAATTTTTAATTAATAATAAAAAACAAGCTAAACTTGCGGGGTGGGATTGGATAGGTTGGGGAAAAAACGAGTGGATAGATCCAGAAAACTTCGGTCTATACTTTAATCACTCTTGTAACCCAACTTCAGTAATCAAGGGCAGGGTTACTGTTGTTGCCCTGCAAGATATTAAAAAAGGAGAAGAGATAACATCTGACTATTCGTTAAATGAGGCTGATATTTTTTGGCATATTAAGTGTACTTGTGGTGCAAAAAATTGCCGAAAAATAATAAAGTCCATACAATTTTTACCTCGAAAAGTCTTTAATAAATACGCATCCCATGTGCCACAGTATTTTAAACAAGTTTTCAGAAATTTTAACCTGTCTAACTTTAAAAACTCAGAGGAACTCCAATCTGCTTGGGTGAATTTTTTAAAAAAAGGTTTTAGTGTATAATAAAGCTGTCATGATTGACAAACAATCAAAAATTTTCTTCTCGATATTTCTTTTGTTACTAGTTGTTTCAATTATTTTTACTTACTATAAATATGTAGTACAAAAGGATTTTAAGGTTTTTACAGATGAAGAAGCATTTAATGAATCTTTGTTAGAGGAATAAAAAATGGAAACGTCAGTTCAAACTTTTATAGAAATGTGTCAGTGGGATACTTCAAGATTTCTAATCTTTTCAGATAATGTATTCGGGACGCTGATTTATTATTCTCACATTTTGGCATTTATTCTGGCGATTGTAGTGGGGCTCTTTGTGTTTTTTAACAATAGAAAAATTTTAGTCAATAGACTTTTATTTTTTATAATGAGTTCTTTTGCCGCATGGGTGTTCTTCGACCTTATTTTATGGGCCAACGAAAAACCAGATTTTATAATGTTTTTTTGGGCACTGATACTCCTAGTTGAGCCACTTATTTATGCTTTAAGTGTTTATTTCGTCAGCGTTTTTATAGAGAAAAAAGATATAAGTCTAAAAAAGAAAATTTGGATTTTCTCTCCACTTTTGCCCATAATTGTTTTACTTTCAACCCAATTAACATTAGTAGGCTTTGATCTTACTAATTGTTTTAGAGAACCCATTGAGGGTCCAATTGCAACTTATTATATTTATTTGATTGAGACTATTTATTTACTTTGGATACTTGATTTTTCTTTTAGAAAATACCGACAAGCGGGCAGAGAAATGAAAAAACAAGTGGTACTTATAACCTCGGGAGTGATTTTTTTCCTTCTTAGTTTTGTTTCTGGAAACATCGTTGGTAGTTTTACGGAAAATTGGACACTCGCGCAGGTAGGTCTTTTCAGTATGCCAATATTTGTTGTTTTCCTAGCGTACATGATTGTAAAATTTAAAACTTTCAATATAAAACTTATTGGAACACAAATGCTTATTTTTGCTCTTGGATTTTTGGTTCTGGGAATGATTTTTATTCGCACTATTCAAAATGTTAGGATTGTTGCTGTTGCGACCCTTCTACTTATCGCTGTTGTTGGATATCTCTTAATAAGAGGGGTAAAGAGGGAAGTGAAACAACGAGAAGAACTGGCGAGATTAAACTTGGAGCTTGAAGACCTTATCAAACAAAGAGAAAACCTGGTGCACCTGGTTACTCACAAAGTGAAGGGCTCTTTCACTCGTTCCAAATATATCTTTGCTGAAATGCTTGATGGAACCTTCGGAGAGATTTCTCCTGAAATCAAAAAAAGAGCCGAACAGGGACTTGAGTCGGATAATATGGGCATAGAGACGGTGGACTTGGTATTGAGTGTTGCCAATATGCAGAAAGGGGTAGTTAAATATGATATGAAGGAAATTGATTTGAAAGAAATAATTTTTAAAACCATTTCTGAAAAAAAGATTACGGTGGAAGCCAAAGGCCTGAAAATGGAGACAGAAATAAAACCGGATACTTATCATGTTTCGGGTGATGCTTTCTGGTTGAAAGAGGTGATAAATAATTTAATTGAAAATTCTCTTAAATACACAAAAGAAGGGACAATAACAGTTGGACTTGAAAAAACTAGTGGCAAAGTTAAGTTTTATGTTAAGGACACCGGTATCGGCATAACGGAAGAAGATAAAAAGAATTTATTTACCGAAGGCGGGCGGGGGAAGGATTCTGTTAAAGTGAATGTGGACTCGACTGGCTATGGTCTCTATTCTGTAAAATTAATTGTGGATGCGCATAAAGGCAGAGTCTGGGCAGAGTCCGAAGGCATGGGTAAAGGCTCCCAATTCTATGTGGAATTGGATGCCACTTAAAGAGAATAATGCTATAATCTCCTTATGACATGGGCTTTTAAAAGACAGCTTTTTTATGTAGGGGTCCTCGTTGCGTTTTTTTTATCACTCGGACTACTAATAGGCTATCCGTATTTTAATAAAACACCGACCTGTTTTGATAACAAGCAAAACGGCAGTGAGTCGGGAGTGGATTGCGGGGGACTATGCCTCCGAGCCTGTATTGGGGAAGTGGACAAAATTTCAATTCTCTGGTCTCGCGCCTTTCAAGTTGTTCCTGGACGTTATAATGCGGTTGCATATATTGAAAATCATAACAGAAACAGCGCTGTTTCTAAAATAAAATATAAATTTCGTTTTGCAGACAAAGATAATGTCTATATAGGTAAACGAGACGGAGAAACCTCTATACCCCCAGCCGGCAAGTTTGCTATTTTTGAGCCAGCGGTAGATGTTGGAAATTCTGTTCCTGTTTACACCACTTTCGAATTTAGTGAAATACCAAAATGGGACAGAGTGCAAACGGAAAAAATTAATCAACTAAAGATACTTGTTTCAGACATAAAATTAGAAGATGAAACAACATCGCCACGTCTGTCTGCCACGATTAAAAATAATTCCTTTTTTGAAATTCCAGAAGTAAATGTAGTGGCTGTTTTATATGGCGAAACAGGTGATGCCGTTTCTGTCAGTCGCACCTATTTAGATACTCTTGCCAGTGGGGAAAGTAAGGAAATTAATTTTACTTGGCCGGAACCGATGTCAGAGGCTGTGGTTGCCAAAGAAATTATCCCCATATATAACATTTTTTTAGTTAGGTTGGAGTGAAATAATGGCAGAAAAAGTTTTTAATAGAATAGACTGGAAACTAGTTTTTTTTATTCTACCCCTGGTGGCTGCAGGCCTTGTAACCATGAAGTCATTTGCTCCGCTCGAGAATGCGGGGGAATTTTTCAATAAGCAGATTATCTGGGCCTTGATATCTTTTGCTGTTTTTTTTATTTTTTCTTTTATTGATTTCAGATTTTTAAAACGCACCAATGTATTAGTATTCCTGTTCATTTTATTTTCTCTAATGTTGTTGACGCTTTTTATTTTAGGAAACGTTGCTCGTGGGGCACAAAGTTGGTTTGATTTTGGAGGTTTTTCTTTCCAACCAGCTGACATGATGAAGCTGGTTTTGATATTAATACTAGCAAAATATTTTTCTCGTCGACACGTGGAAATCAGAAGCATAAAACATATTTTTATTTCCGGGTTTTATGCCCTTGTTCCCTTTATCTTGGTTTTACTTCAACCAGATTTTGGTTCTGCGATGATTATATTTTTTGTTTGGCTTGGGATGGTGCTTGTTTCTGGAATTTCTAAACAGCACTTGCTTCTTGTGTTTTTTGCCGGCGCTGTAATTTTCGCTTCACTTTGGATATTTCTATTTGCTCCATATCAGAAGGCCCGCATCGCTAGCTTTATCAATCCACTGACAGATATTCAAGGTTCCGGTTATAATGCTTTTCAGTCCACTGTTGCTGTTGGCTCTGGGCAGATTTTAGGTAAAGGGCTTGGCTTTGGCACCCAGTCTCGATTGAAATTTTTACCAGAGTACCAAACCGATTTTGTTTTTGCAGCCTTTACTGAAGAGTGGGGCTTTGTCGGTGCAATTCTAGTGCTTGTACTCTATGGGCTAGTTATTTGGAGGATTCTTTATTCGGCGTCGTTGGGAACGTCTAATTTTGAAATACTTTTTGGCATGGGAGTAGCTATTTTATTAATGAGTCATGTGGTCGTAAATATTGGCATGAATTTGGGGTTACTGCCCGTTACAGGTATTCCTTTGCCCTTTATGAGCTACGGAGGGTCTCATCTTTTAACCGAATTTATGGCATTGGGAATTTTAATGAGTATGCGCAAATATGCTCGTTCTGTGCATCGTGACGATATAAAAAACGAATTTCTGGGAGCGTAATATGAAAATAATTAATGGAAAAAAATTGCAAGAAGAAATTTTAACCAAAATTAAAAAAGAGGTGGCTCTTTTGAAGTTTATTCCTGTCTTCACTGATGTGTTGGTGGGGGACGATCCGGCTTCTGCTCAATACGTGAGAATGAAAGCAAAAGTAGCAGAGAAGGTTGGCATCCATTTTCACCATGCGTCTTTTCCTGGAGATATAACCACTCTCGATTTAATAAAAGAAATAAAAATTTTAAACAATCTAGCCAACATGTGTGGAATTATTATTCAACTTCCACTGCCCGAAACACTGAACAAGAGAGCGATACTTGACGCCATCGACCCACGTCTTGATGTTGATTGTTTGGGAACTGTCGCAAGTGAAAAGTTTTACCGCGGTGAAAAAGTTCTCAGTTTTCCCACAGCTCTGGCTTGTATGCTGATTTTGGATTCTCTTGATTTGGATTTAAATGGCAGTCCAGGGAAAAATATTGTTGTATTGGGGCGAGGAGATTTAGTGGGCAAGCCCGTTACTGCGTTATTGCGTTTTCGAGGACTCAATCCTTCTGTGATTAGCAGTAAAACAGAGAAAAAAGAGGAGATTATTAGAGAAGCAGATGTTATAATTTCAGGTATTGGTAAGGGTAAATATATTACAGGGAATATGATAAAGAAAGGAGCGATATTAATCGATGCGGGGACTTCTGAATCCCTTGAACGTAGCCTTACAGGCGAGCCTAATAGTGGCATAGTCGGTGACGTTGATTTGGAATCGGTGAAAAATGTAGCGGGTTTTGTGTCTCCTGTACCCGGCGGGGTGGGCCCAGTAACAGTGGCCATGCTTTTAAACAATGTGCTTATGGTGGCCAAGAATTTAAATAGAAAGAATTCATGAATAATCAACTTTTTTACTTTTTTTATAACTTTGCTCATCAATCTGTTTTTCTAGATAAATTTTTTGTTTTTTTTGCAAGCATTTTCCCATATATCGTGGTAATGCTAGCTGGACTTTTTATACTTTTTCATCACGAAATTTTCAAGGCTGAAAATCCTATTCAAATTATTTTGCAAAAGAAAAAAGAAATACTGATGGTGTTTGCCTCTGGTGGCTTGGCTTGGGTTATTGCTAAAGTTTTAAAGATTTTAATTCATACGGAACGTCCATTTGTGTTGTTAAAAGACGTTCAGTCTCTTGTCGTAGATAACAGCTTTGCTTTTCCGTCAGGACACGCAACTTTCTTTTCGGCGCTTGCGGTTTCGATTTTCTTTTATCATAAAAAGACCGGTTACTGGTTTATGTTCTTTGCGCTTTTGATAGGCGTTGCCCGGATTGTCGTCGGGGTGCATTTTCCAATAGATATTTTGGGAGGTTTTGCTCTAGGAGCTCTCATTGCTTATCTCTTGCGTTCTCGGTAAAAAATGTATAATATAGCTATATAATTATGTGGAAAAAAATTATTTTAACATTCGTCTTACTTATATTTGGCTCGGGGCTACTTTTTTTTATCGTTAAATCAGAGCCTAAATTGAACAAAAACTTTGAAAACTCTGATTCTTTTTTTAAAAACCATCCTTTTCGCCTCGGACTTGACCTCTCAGGAGGAAGTCACTTGATTTATAAAGCAGATGTGAGCGCCGTGCCAGATGGTGAAGTCTCTGACTCAATGGATGCGCTTCGAGATGTCATAGAGCGCAGGGTTAATCTCTTTGGAGTTTCCGAGCCAGTGGTGCAAGTACAAAGAGGGGGATTTATTACTGACAACGAAAATCAACTCATCGTTGATTTGCCAGGGGTGACGGATGTAGAAAAAGCCACGGCCATGATTGGACAGACTCCACTTTTGGAATTTAAAATAGAAGCACCCAAGGATACACCCCAAGAAGCCACCGTGGGTGAAGATGGAAAAATTGTTTTAAACCTGGAGTCGCAGTTTGTGTCCACCGAGCTTACCGGCAGGTATCTGAAAAAAGCAACTTTAGAATTTAACCAAAACACTCGTGAGCCGACAGTCAGTCTCCAGTTTGATGAAACTGGCACCAAGCTTTTTGCAGAAATTACAAAAAATAATATTGATAAAATGGTGGCCATATATTTAGACGGTTCGCCTATAACTACTCCAGTGGTTCGTGAAGAAATCTCCAATGGCCAGGCGGTTATTTCTGGGTCCTTTACTCCCACTGAAGCAAAGATATTAGTTGGTAGATTAAATTCGGGTGCGCTTCCGGTTCCCATCACTCTGATTTCTAAACAAACCATCGGCGCAACTCTGGGAGAACATGCTGTAACAGCAGGCGTGAAGGCGGCCGTTATTGGATTTTTATTTGTAGTTCTTTTCTTGCTACTTTGGTACCGTTTACCTGGACTGATAGCAATTCTTTCTCTTTGTATTTTTATAGCCATAGTGTTGACACTTTTCAAGCTTCTGCCAGTCACTTTAACTGCAGCAGGTATTGCTGGTTTCATAATTTCTATCGGTATTGCCGTGGACGCCAATGTGCTTATTTTTGAACGAGTGAAAGAAGAATTACGCTCTGGGAAGAATATTACAGATGCAGTTTCACACGGTTTTTCTCGTGCTTGGTTTTCTATTCGTGATTCCAACACATCCAGCATTATCACTGCTATCATCCTTTTCTGGTTCGGTACCTCTTTAATTAAGGGTTTTGCCTTGACGCTTGGAGTGGGAGTAATCGTATCTCTGTTCTCGGCCATCACAGTAACAAAAATATTTTTAAGTGTCACAACGTTCATTGGAGAAGGAAAGGTCGCGAGGTTTTTATTCTCTAGCGGACTTTCTAAATAACTTTTAACTTTATGAACTTTTTAACTTTCAACTAAATTAATGTTTATAATCAACAACAAAAAAATATTTATTTCTATCTCAATTGGATTAGTCGCTCTCTCTGTCGCCTCTATTTTGTTTTTTGGTTTTAATGTTGGAATTGACTTTAAAGGAGGGGCTCTAACCGAAGTTACCTACGACACTACCCGCCCCGAGCAGGCAGAGGTGAGGAATGAATTAGATAATTTAAATTTTGGCTCTGTTTTACTCCAGCCAACAGGGGAGAGAGGTTATATTGTAAAGTCTCGAGATTTAACCGAAGAAGAACACGGGAAACTGCTTGAAACTCTTTCTCTCGGAGGAACAAATTTAACTGAAGTTAGTTTCAATTCTATTGGTCCTTCGGTTGGGCGTGAACTTACTAAAAAAGCCATAATCGCTATTATTTTAGTTTCACTTGCCATAATTCTTTTCATCGCTTTTGCCTTTCGTAAAGTTTCAAAGCCGGTTTCGTCTTGGAAATATGGTTTGATAGCTGTAGTAACACTTTTACATGATGTTACGATACCCTCTGGTATATTTGTAATCATTTCTAAATATTCTGGGGCAGAACTGGATACCCTTTTTGTGGTTGCGGTGCTGACCATCCTCGGACTTTCAGTATCAGATACTATCGTCATTTTTGACCGTATTAGAGAGAATTTAAATAATAATAAAGAAAATAGAATAGTAATAAGTTTCGGCGAGACAGTGGGACAGAGCTTGAAGCAATCTTTTGCCAGGTCTATTGCCACTTCTCTTACCGTTATTTTGGTTCTGCTTTCTCTTGTGTTCTTTGGACCCGTTTCTACAAAATACTTTGCGCTTATGCTCTCGGCTGGTATGTTTTTCGGCACATATTCTTCAATTTTCCTTGCTTCTTCACTTTTGGTTTTAGTAGAAGAACGTCAACACAAAGACAAGAAATAAAACTTGTTTTATGGTATAATCGAGGTATAGCATTATAAGTTTAATTTTAAATAATTTATGAATATTATTTTTCTAGTTCTTGTGGGGTTACTCTTTGTCAGTGGCATTTTTGATGTTATTTCATGGAGATTCAATATTTTAGCCATAGGAGCTTTAGTGATTATTTGGATTGTTACTGCTTACAACAGTCTTGTTTCTCTGCGCAACAGAACACAAGAAGCTTGGGCGGATATTGAAGTGCAGTTAAAACGTAGATATGACCTTATTCCTAATTTAGTAAATTCAGTTAAGGGTTATGCTACTCATGAATCAAGCGCTTTTGAAAATGTTACTAAGGCAAGGAGTATGGCCATGGGCGCCCAGGGTCCCACACCGGCGCACGCAGAAGCTGAGAATATGCTGACCGGAGCGTTGAAGTCTATATTTGCTCTTGCCGAAGCTTATCCGGATTTAAAAGCGAATCAGAATTTCTTGGCGCTACAGAGCGAACTTTCCGATACTGAAAACAAAATCCAAGCGGCCCGCAGATTTTATAACACAAACGTTCGCGATATAAATATTTCTATTGAAAGTTTCCCCTCAAATATTATCGCTAAAATGTTTAGCTTTTTGAAAATGGAATTATTCGATATTCCCGACGGCGACGTTGCTCAGAACCCCGTGGAAGTAAAGTTTTAAATGGCCACGCTTTATACACAACAATCAAAAAATATAACCAAAACCTGGGTTTTAATGAGCCTGTTTTTAGTGGTGGTGATTGTGCTCGGTTTCGTCTTCTCGCAGTACTATGGTAACCCAAATATACTTTATATCTTTATTATTTTTAGCATCGTGATGAATATCACCAGCTACTGGTATTCGGATAAAATTGCGCTTAAATTAAATGGCGCGAAGCAAATTAAAAGAGAAGATAATATAGAACTTTGGAATATAGTTGAGAATCTCTCCATCACCGCGGGACTTCCCATGCCCAAGCTCTGCATTATCAACGACCCCGCACCGAATGCTTTCGCCACCGGCAGAAACAAAGAACATGCCGCAGTTGCAGTAACCACGGGATTAATGACGACCCTAAATAAGAGCGAGCTTGAAGGCGTAATAGGGCACGAACTATCTCATATAGGGAATCGCGACATTTTGCTTTCTACTGTGGTAGTGGTCTTGGTTGGCTTTGTTGCTATTGTTGCTGACATATTTCTGCGTTCTATGTTTTGGGGCGGGGGACGAAGAGACAGCAATAACAGTGGTGGGGGAGTGATAATGATCTTAGGAATAGTGCTTTCTATCCTTGCTCCAATTTTTGCCACCCTTATTCAGCTGGCCATTTCTCGCAAGCGTGAATTCCTAGCGGATGCTTCGGGAGCACTGCTGACTCGCTATCCGGAAGGATTAGCTAGCGCCCTTTCAAAAATTTCGCAATATTCTCGTCCCATGCAACACGCCAATACCGCCACCGCGCATCTTTTTATTTCTAATCCTTTCGGTACAAAGGAGGGTATGGGTAAAAAAATAAGCAATCTTTTCAGCACTCATCCTAGAACTGAAGAGAGAGTTCAAGCCCTCGTTGGTAAATAATTTCCTGTATTTTTATCTTGATTTTGCTATACCCGTACACCTATTTAAAAATTTTGAGTAAAATAGGTGTTGGGGTATAATTTTGATATGGACATCAAAGATGTTGAAAACCTGGCCTTGCTGGCTAAAATAGAGCTTTCTAACGAAGAAAAAATAAGCCTTCTTTCCGACATGGAAGGTATTTTAGACTATGTCAGGCAAATAGAGAAAGTAAAAGTTCCAGACATCGGGTCAAACGATGAATCATATAATGTCTGGCGAGAAGACACAGAAGAATCACGAGATTTTTCTAAAGAACTTATTATTGAACAATTCCCAGATTCTCAAACCGATTTTCTAAAAGTAAAAAAGATTTTATGATTGATTTAAAAAACCTTACAATAGAGGGAGTGCACCAGAATTTTTTGGATGGTAAATATACTTGCCGAGAATTAGTGGAAGAGTATTTAAAAGTAATAAAAGAAAAAAACAAAGAACTGAACGCATATATAGAAATATATGATGATGTGTTGGCACAAGCGGATGAAGCGGATAAAAGGTTCGCCGACGGGAGCGCCACCCTCATGACCGGCATTCCTATCGCCATCAAAGACAATATTTTATTCAAGGGGCACACCGCTTCCGCGGGTTCGAAAATTTTAGAAAACTATACGGCGGTTTATGACGCTACCGTAACCAAAGACCTTAAAAAAGCCGGTGCCGTTATTGTGGGCCGTACAAATATGGATGAATTTGCCATGGGGTCTTCCACTCAGACGAGCTTTTATGGAGTATCACGGAATCCATTTGATATCACTCGTGTGCCGGGGGGCTCCTCCGGAGGTTCTGCAGCGGCTGTGGCGGCTGATATGACATTGGTGTCTTTAGGTACGGAAACATGCGGGTCGGTGCGAGAGCCGGCTGCCTTTTGTGGTTTAGTGGGATTAAAACCCACTTATGGAGCGCTCTCTCGGCATGGCATTATAGCTATGGGGAACTCTCTTGACCAAGTTTCACCCTTTGGCAAAACAGTGCGTGATGCAGAAATTATTTTTAATACTCTATCAAGGTATGACACAGAAGACAGCACCTCTGTGCCAGATGCCTTGCGAAATAAATTAAAGTCTAATCTTTCAAACTCAAAGTCTAAGAAAATTGGTGTGCCGTGGCATTTATTCAAAGAAGGCGTTGACCCTGTAGTGCAAGAGAATTTTAAAGAAAGTTTAGAAAAATTTAAAAGTTCTGGTTATGAAATAGTAGACATAGAACTTCCATATTCCAAGTATTCCCTAGCGGCATATTACATTATTATGCCAGCAGAAGTTTCCACTAATCTTTCTCGTTTTGATGGTATCCGTTATGGTTATAGCAACCAAAAAGGTAAAGATCTAAATGAAGTATATATGAAAAGCCGAGGAGAGGGCTTCGGGAAAGAAGCTCGTCGCAGGATTCTCCTTGGTTCTTACGTGCTCTCTCACGGTTATCATGATGCGTACTACAACAAGGCTGTTTTGGTTCGCGCTCAAATAAAAGAAGAAATTTTACAAGCCTTCAAAAATGTTGATTTTATTCTGACTCCCACTGTGCCGATAGTTCCGTTTAAGTTGGGTGAAAAGCTAGATGACCCAGTAGCCATGTATCTCTGTGATATATTTTCCGCGCCGGCTAATTTATCAGGAGTGCCTTCAATAGCTCTGCCATCGGGATATACCAAAGAAGGTTTGCCACTTTCTATTCAATTTATGGCCCCACATTTTGCCGAGGACTCTCTTTTTGAGGTCGGTAAAAAATTTGAAACCATAAGGTAAAAGGAACTAGGGATTTATGATATAATCAAGAGTATTACTTCTATTAAAATTTTTTTATGAATCTAGGACAATCGCTTCTGCCCGCACAGGCAGGCAATCAAAACACTTTTCTTGGAGATTCTTTTCTTAATTCTAAATTTCTTGACCCGGGATACTTATTTGATCAGATCCTCGAATTTCTTCGCTTCTTGTTTGATTTAATTGTTTACGGCGGAGGCGGAGGTGTTTTTAAATTAATTTTAGCTGCCTTTTCTATTTTCTTTTTAACCGTTATTGCTTACACTTCGGTACGCTTGCTTGAAATCCGGTCCAAGGAAAAAAAGCACCTAGAACATGAGATAGCCGAGTACGCGCATCATCAGGCCGAGCGTGAAAAAAAGTTATGGGGAGGGGAGACAGAACCCAGAAATGAACGATGGGTCAAAGTTTTACAACTTCTTTTCTCTCCAAACAGCGGAGACTGGAAGCTCGCGATTATTGAAGCTGATTCTATGCTTGAGGTTCTAATGGGAGACCTTGGATTTAAAGGAGAAACCTTCGGTGATAAATTAAAATCAGCCGATCGAGACAAATTCCGCAACATTACCTCTGCCTGGGAGGTGCACACCATAAGGAACAGAATAGCCCATGAAGGAGCCTCTTTTGAACTCTCCCAGCACGAAGCAAAGAGGGTAATCGCTCTCTATGAGCAGATTTTCCGCGAATTTGGATATATATAGTATTTTTAAGTGTTGCGGGGTCTGGAATCGAACCAGAGCCTCAAGGTTATGAGCCTTGCGAGATGCCTCTTCTCTACCCCGCTATACGTTGTATTCTATACTCTACTTTGTGGAAAAGCAAACTGTTTTATTTTAAGGAAACCCATGTTATACTGTCATATATGTCTAAATATGACAAAAGAATTGTGGCAAGATCGATGAGAAAAGAGGGCGCTTCAATTATTGTAATAGCCAAAAAACTTGATGTGTCTAAAAGTACAGCTAGTAAATGGTGCCGTGATATTTCTCTGTCCGAAATCCAATTACAAAAATTAAAACAAAATTCAAAAGCAGGCGCGAAAATAGGACAACAAACGGGAGCAAATGTTAATAAAAAGAAAAGACTTGATGCAATTCGACAAGCTGAGGTGTGGGGCAAAGAACGTATCAAAAAAATATCAAAAAGAGAATTACTACTTATTGCCACAGCTTTATATTGGTGCGAAGGTTCTAAAAGCGATCGCACATCAGGTTTTATATTTGTAAATTCAGACCCCGAAATGATTTTGGTAATGAAACTATTTTTAGTGAATGTATTACAAATACCATCAGAAGAGCTTGTTTGCTCAGTTCAGATAAATAGGGTTCATGAAAAAAGAATAGCTGTGGTCTTGAGTTTTTGGAGAAAGCTGTTAGACTTGCCTAGAGAACAGTTCAGGAAGCCTTATTATGTCAATACCAACGCGAGAAAGGTTTATGATAATTACGAGAATTATTATGGAATTTGTAGATTAGTGGTGAGGAGGGGGATGAATTTAAAATACAGAATGTTGGGGTTAATTAAGGCAGTAAAAGAAAATATTTTGCCGGTGTAGTTTAATGGTAAAACAGGGGACTCATAAGCCCCAGTCAGTGGTCCGATTCCACTCTCCGGCACATAAATGAAAGGCTCTTTGAAAATTTATAATTTTATGTATAATGGTCATACTTCCTCTTTATATCTGAAGAGGAAGAAGAAGCAATTTGATGAGAGGATCAAAAAATTGCGATCGTAGCTCAACTGGTTAGAGCACCCGCCTGTCACGTGGGAGGTTGCCGGTTCAAATCCGGTCGATCGCGCCACGTAAAATGGATTACAAAGTAATCCATCACGTGGCTCTGCCGTAAAGCAAAGTCATGTGAGAAAAACACCTAAGTTTGGGTGTTTTTCTTTTACGTGAGTCGCGTGGTTGGCTTGCCAACTTTACGCGACAGGATATATAATAACTTCATGTATTGGGTTTATCTATTGGAAGATCAAGAAGACAAGAGTTGGTATGTTGGTTATACTTCTAACCTCAAGAAACGTCTGATAGAACATGCAAGTAAACAAGGGGGCAAAACTACTGCCAGAAAAAACGCACTTAAATTAATTTATTGCGAAGGATATCTAAGTCAAGCGGATGCGAAGGGTCGGGAAAGATTTTTAAAAAGTGGTGCAGGCAGGAAATATATTAAAAAACAACTAGCTAATTATTTAAATTAATTCTAATGGTGTATCGGACGGAGAACTGTGATATTATTTTGGCATGGAGAACAACAGTCAAGATTTTAATAAGGAAACCAATCAAGCTGTATATTTCTTTACACCACCTCATTATGCTCTGGACAATTTTTCAGCATTTTCAGTAGAAATATGGGGTAAGTTGTTTATGACTTCAGAACACGCTTATCAATGGAAAAAATACCATGTTAATCACCTTGATATAGCTGAAGAAATTTTTACAGCAGGCAGTTCTCACCAAGTAAAGAAAATTTCTGATGCTAATAAAGACAAAGTATCTTCTGATTTTCATAAAGATAAAATATATATAATGGAGGAGATACTGAGAGTAAAACTTCAACAACACGAAAAAGTTCAAAGAACTCTCAAGGAAACAGGAAGCAAAGAGATTATAGAAAATAATCCAAATGATGAATTTTGGGGGATTGGGTCAGGTAATGGCCAGAATATGCTTGGTAAAATTTGGATGAAAATACGAGATAACTAGTTGTGTGATTAACTTAGATTCGGTATAAAAATATAACCATTATGATTGCGAATAGCAATTCCAACTTCGTTCACTAGTCCGCGCCGCGTAAAAGGCCATAGAATGGCCTCACGCGGCTTTGCCATGAAGTGGTGAAGCCGAGTGAACAAAAAAAACACTGATTGGTGTTTTTTTTGTTTTATGCGTGTCGCGTGGAGTTTACTCTTTACGCGACGTGTCAGGTGGTGAGTTTATCGGACTTGAACTGTGGTAGAATTTAGATATGAAAAGCAAAATTCAAATATTCTTAATTCACGGTGGAAATACTTTTAAAAATCAAAAGGACTATTTGTATTATTTAAAAACTAGAAAAATATCTCTAGAAACAAGAGTAAGATGGAGCGAAGGTTATTTCAATAAAGAGCTCGGTAAGAGTTTTGAAATAATCAGACCTCGAATGCCTCTACAGGACTATGCGGAATACAGAGATTGGAAAATATGCTTTGAAAGCTATATACCTTATCTAAAAAATGGTGTCGTTTTGATTGGCAGTTCACTAGGTGGAATTTTTCTTGCCAAATACCTATCCGAAAACAAGTTTCCCAAAAAGATACTATCAACCTATCTTATCTGTCCACCTTTTGATAATAGCTTAATCGCCAAAGAAGAATTAGTTGGTGGTTTCAAACTTAAATCAGATTTATCTTTACTCGAGAAAAATTCTAAAAACCTATACCTTTTGTTTTCAAAAGACGATGAGATTGTGCCTGTTGCTCATGCCGAGAAATACAGAGCTAAATTAAAAAACGCAAAAATTATTATCTATAAAAGTAAAAATGGACATTTCAAAATATCCACATTTCCTGAAATAGTTAGAATGATTAAGAAGGATATAAAGAAAATATAAAAATGGAAGACAAAAAAATTATCATTAAAGTTCGGGCGATTATTTTACATGAAGGAAGGTTGTTGGTAGTGCGACATCCGCACGATACAAGCTTGGCACTTCCAGGGGGTAAGTTAGAGTGGGGAGAAGATGTAAAAGAATGCTTATCTAGAGAAATAATTGAAGAGCTTGGAGTAAAGCCAGACATAGGCAGATTGTTCTATGTCAACACATTTACTCAAGAAGACGGTAAACATTATGTAGAATTTTTCTTTGAGATAAAAAATGGAGCAGATTATTTAGATACCGAAAAGCTTGCTCGTTCTCACTCTCACGAGATTGCTGAAATAATCTGGATGGGTCCTATGGATGATGGTAACATTCTTCCAAAAACTCTGGCAGGGGATTTTAAGGCAGGGAAGATAGTTTCGGATGAGGTTAGGTATATAAAAGATTAGAGACTACGGAGGAAAACCCTCCATAGTTCGTAGTCTGTCGCGCATTTGGATATATGAAGAAAATGTATTACTATCTCTTTAGAATGCCGTTATAGCTCAGGTAGTAGAGCATTTCCATGGTAAGGAAAAGGTCGTCAGTGCAAATCTGACTAACGGCTCAAGATTTGAGATTGTTTGTTTAATTTACGACCACTTTTGGGCTTGATACTGGTCTATGGGTTTGATATACTAAAATGTATGTCTAATCGCAAAAAATCCAAAGAAAAATGTTTAAATTGTGATAAAGAAAAAGCACGAGCGAAATACAAATATTGCAGTAATGCATGCCAGCTTCAATATCAGCGTCAATCTTATATTAAACAGTGGAAAGAGGGGAGGGTAAGTGGATTGCAAGGCCTAGGAATAGTTTCCGTTTATGTTAAAAAATACTTACGTCAAAAATTTAATAATAAGTGTGTTCTCTGTGGATGGGCAAAAATAAATAAAAAGACTGGAAAAGTTCCTTTAGTGGCAGATCATATTGATGGAAACTGGAGGAATAACATTGAAAGTAATCTTCGTTTACTATGCCCAAATTGTGACGCACTAAGTTCTACGTATGCTGGGTTAAATAGGGGAAATGGAAGAAAGAATAGGGCCTTAAGCAAGAGAGCAAAAGAAGGTCGCTTATTAATTACAAAAAAGCCGAGATAGTTCAGTGGCAGAACACTACTTTCGTAAAGTAGGAACGTGGGTCCGATTCCCACTCTCGGCTCATGCAAGAAGAAAAAAATGATGTAGAAAAAAAAATAATGGAGATCGAAGCCCAAATACTTGAGGTGGGTTTTTGGGATGACAAAACTAAGGCTCAAAATATTTTAAAAGAACTGACGGAGCTAAAGGCGCAAAAAGAAGGCATAGGGAAATATGATAAAGGTAACGCCATCATGACTATTATTTCCGGCGCGGGGGGAGATGATGCGGAAGATTTCACACGCATGTTGCTCGATATGTATGTAAAGTATGCCAAGAAAAAGAATTGGAATGTTGCTTTAATTCACGAACACAAAAATGACCACAATGGATTTAGAAATGTTTCGGTGGAGATTTCGGGAAGGGGAGTTTACGGTATGTTGAAAAACGAGGGAGGAGTGCATCGCTTGGTTCGGGTTTCGCCCTTCAATGCGAAAAAATTGAGGCACACTTCTTTTTCTCTGGTTGAGATTCTACCTAAATTTTCGAAACTTGAAGAAAAAGATATTATCATTCCCGACAATGATTTAAAAACAGAATATTCCCGTTCTGGCGGTCCGGGCGGGCAAAATGTCAACAAAAGAGAAACGGCTGTCAGAATCGTGCACACTCCCACGGGGCTGTCGGTGCATGCTTCGGGAGAGCGTAGCCAGGAGAAGAACCGGGAACAAGCTCTTTCTATTTTACGGGCTAAGATTTTTAAATATGCTCAAGCCGAGAAGAAAACCATAGAAGAGAGCATGAAAATAACCAAAAACACGGAAATAGAATGGGGAAACCAAATCCGCTCCTATGTCCTGCATCCCTATAAAATGGTAAAAGACCACAGAACGAACGCTGAAACCGGGGATGTGGCGGGTGTTTTAGAGCGAGGAGAGATAGATTTATTCATAGAAGCGGAGGGAATTTTGTAAAAGTTGAAATTTAAAATTTATGATATATGAAGTACCATATAGCAACAGCCCTCGAACAACATAAAAACAAGTTTTTGCGTTGCTCCTCCCTTGTTGCTATAATAAGGAGGTGATTTACTTTAATAACGTTTCAAAAGTTTACGACAAAGATTCAATAGCCCTAGATAGCGTTGATTTAACTATTACGGCTGGGGAATTTGTCTCTATTGTGGGTCATTCCGGTGCCGGTAAGACAACCCTGGTGAAAATGATTTTAGCGGATGAACATCCTTCGGAAGGCACGGTTTTTTTCGAGTCGATTGATGTGCATAAATTAAGAAATAGCGATTTGACCAAACTGCGAAGGAGAATCGGAGTGGTTTTTCAGGATTACAAATTACTTTTAAACAAAACTGCGTACGAAAATATCGCTTTTGCCATGGAGTCAGTGGGTAAAACCGATGAAGAAATAACAAGTGATGTTCCCCACGTCTTAGAACTTGTTGATTTGGGAAATAAAGTTTTTCATTTTCCCCACCAGATGTCTGGAGGAGAACAACAACGGCTAGCTATTGCTCGTGCGATTATTAACCAACCTGAACTTATCATTGCCGATGAACCGACAGGCAACCTAGACCCGATTAACACACACGAAGTAATTCAGATTTTCAAAAAGATAAATGACCTGGGTACGACGGTTATTTTGACTACCCACAATCGCGGAGTAGTGGACTCAGTAAATGGGCGAGTGGTTACCATGGAAAAAGGGAAAATTATCAGAGATGACAAGAACGGCAAATATGTTCTATAATGAAAAGTGAGAGAGGGGTAAGAATTTATTCTTACCCTGAACGAACGATGAAATTATATTGTATCAAGTTATATAATTACTAACATTATGATTATCTTCAAAAGAATTATCAAGGCAGGGCTCATGAACTTCAAAAGAAGCGGACTTGTTTCTTGGGCTTCAGTTCTAGTGGTTACTATTACTCTTTCTGTCATCACTTTGATCATTCTTTTGCAAGCTGTGTTGCATTTTTCTTTAGCTCAAATTAAGGATAAAGTAGATGTAACAATTTACTTCACTGTAAGTGCCACCGAAGATAGAATTATGCTTTTAAAAGAATCCCTTTTGAAACTGCCCGAAGTTTCCGAAATCTCTTATACAAGTGCTGATGATGCGCTTAAACTTTTTCGCGAACGCCACAAGACTGATTATCCGACAATCCAAGCTCTCGATGAAATAAAAGATAATCCTCTGGGTGCATATCTTAACGTTAGGGCTAAGGAAATTTCTCAATACGAAACCATTGATAATTTTTTGAAATCTGACAACGCTCTAGTTTCTGGGTCAGCCAACATTATAGACAAAGTAAATTATTATCAAAATAAATTAGTGATAGACAGATTAAATGCTCTAATCTCTGGAGCACAGAAACTTGGTTTTCTTCTTACACTTATTTTAATCATTATTTCTATAATTATAACTTTCAATACTATTCGGCTGACTATTTTTATTGCCAAAGAAGAAATAGGTGTGATGCGCCTAGTGGGGGCATCGGAAATGGGTATTCGGGGGCCCTTTATGATGGAGGGAGCTATTTATGGTGTCGTTGCAACCGCCATAACCCTCATCCTTTTCTGGCCCATAACCGCATGGTTCGGACGAAACATGACCAATTTCCTAGGGCTCGATATGTATAATTATTATCTTTCCAATTTCTTTCAAATTTTTGTGATTATTTTATTATCAGGAGTGCTTTTGGGGACGGTTTCCAGTTTTCTGGCTGTTAGAAAATATTTAAATAAATAATGGAAAGATGAAAAGACAAGAAACAAAATATATTTTTGTAGTGGGTGGAGTTATTTCCGGAGTCGGAAAAGGTATTACATCATCTTCCATTGGTCTTATTTTAAAAAATCGCGGGCTTAACGTTACCGCGGTAAAAATTGACCCCTATATCAATGTTGATGCGGGTACCATGAATCCGACAGAACACGGTGAGGTCTTTGTGCTTGCAGATGGAGATGAGACAGATCAGGATATGGGTAATTATGAGAGATTCCTGGATATAGATTTAACCAGGATAAATTATATGACGACCGGCCGAGTGTATAAAAGGGTCATAGAAAAAGAACGCAACTTGGAATATAAAGGTAAATGTGTGCAAGTTGTACCCCACATACCGCTTGAAGTAGTAGCTCGTATCAAAAAAGCAGGCAAAAATTCAAAAGCCGATGTGGTAGTAGTAGAAATCGGTGGCACTGTGGGAGAATATGAGAACATTCTTTTCCTCGAGGCGGCCAGGATGATGAAAATTGAAACTCCTAAAGATGTTATCTGTGTCATGGTTTCTTATTTACCTACGCCTTCAATAATTGGCGAAATGAAAACAAAACCGACCCAGCATGCTGTGCGTGCCTTGAATGCCTCAGGAATACAGCCCGACATACTCCTTGCTCGAGGGGAGACCCCCCTTGATCAAAAAAGAAAAGAGAAACTCTCTCTTTTTTGTAACATAGCCTCCGATAGGGTAATCTCCGCTCCCGACGTAGATAGTATTTATGATATACCGCTTAATTTTGAAAAAGAAAAACTTTCAGATAAGCTTTGTGAAATCATGGGAATGGCTTGTAAAAAACCAGACGAGAAAGCTTGGAGTAAGTGGAAGAATTTTGCAAAATATGCCCACAACGGTAAAAACATAATAAAAATTGCGATAATCGGGAAATATTTTGAATCTGGAGACTTTGTTTTGTCGGATTCTTATCTTTCGGTAATTGAGGCAATAAAATATTCTGCTTATGTGCAAAATCAAAAACCAATTATTTCTTGGCTTAATTCTGTTGATTTTGAAAAAAATCCAGCGAAATTAAAAGAGCTTAAAAAGTATAATGGAATTATTGTACCCGGGGGTTTCGGAACTAGGGGAGTGGAGGGAAAGTTGCGGGCTGTGAAATTTGCTCGAGAGAATAAAATTCCTTACTTCGGGCTTTGTTATGGTATGCAAATGATGGTCATAGAATACGCCAGAAATGTTTTAGGCCTTAAAGATGCAAACACCAGAGAAGTAAATCCTCGCTCAAAAAATATTGTTATTGATGTGATGGAATCGCAAAAAGAGAATTTAAAAAATAATTCATACGGAGGGTCTATGCGTTTAGGCGAATACAAAGCACTACTGCGCGAAGGAACTATTGCCAAGAGCGCTTATGGCAAGAAAGAAATAGGGGAACGCCACCGCCATCGCTACGAAGTAAATCCTGCATTTATTGGAGAATTAGAAAAACAAGGCCTTATATTTTCTGGTCGCTCGCCAGATGGTAAACTGATGGAAATTGCAGAACTTCCAAAATCTGTTCATCCATTCTTCTTAGGTACGCAGTTTCATCCCGAATTTCTAGCACGCCCACTAGCACCCCATCCGCTTTTTTCAGCTTTTATAAAAGCTTGCGTCAAAACAAACAAAAAGTAAGTTAAAAAGTCAATTAAATTCTCTTTTCTCCACCCAAAGGGAAATGATAATTCCTAAGAAAACTATAACAAAATAGATGGAAATTATGGAACTGTAGCTTACAGCAAGGTCGTGCAGGGATCCCAGAGCAAAAACCGATAACCAAGAAATTACAGAAATAGCTCCGAATACGAAAGCAAGCCGGCGAATGTTCCGTTCCTTCTTTAACGTAAAGAAGTTTTTGTTTAAAAGGTGGGGCCAGATGTACTTGTTTAAAAGATATCCATTGATTAAAAGCACAAGCAGGATGCTCATCTTGGCAAGGAATTTCGCAGAATTTATGTATTCCCCTACATCCGAGAGGAAGAGGGCAAGACCCGAGAGAGCAATAACAATCAAACTGTACAATACCAGCTTGGAGAGAATTGACAAAGTATAAATTTCCGTGCTGTTTAGCTTTTTGTCTTTACTGAAAAAGGAGAAAAGCATGTCCGCAACAAGCGCTCCTCCCATGCCGAGAACCACTCCTCCTACATGCACTATAGCAAGAGGTGTTTTTATATTATGAAAAAATTCAGCGATTTCCATAAATTCATTATACCAAACTTACGAGCTGATAGTGTGGGACGCCTGCCCACCCCTGGAGGGATATTGGAACCATTTTATTGAAAAATAAGGATTAAATCAATATTTTCATTTAGATTTTTTGTTGAATATATTAACAGGCATACTAAGTTTTTCAGAAAACCACATACTCCAATCTTTAAAACTTATCAAAAATATGATTACTAATAAAAATAGAACCTTAAATGAAATCAATTCTATTTGATATTTATATGAAAAAAAAGACAACCCTAAAAAACCAATTGATATGTAAAAACAAAATATTATTATTTCTCCCATATAATTTAACGGCAATTCCGGATGTTTTCTTTCAGATTCTCTTCTTGCGTATTCAAAAAACATCTCAGAATTATCTTCTTCAAAAGCTTTAATTACCATATCATTATGTTCTTGAACTTTTCTTTTAATATCGGCGTGAGTCTTTTTATTTTGTTTTGCCTGTGCGTCTATAACTTCTCTTGTATAAGAAATAGATAAGATTAATGTAAATAATGCAAAAACTAATGAAATTAACAAAAAATTTCCACTTAGTTTAGAATCATACAAATATCCAATACCAATAATACCAATTTCTAGACTAGCTATAACTTTAAATAAATCAAGCTGAGAAATTAAGGATTGAAAATTACTATTAATTTCAAAATCTGAAAACTTATCTTGCAGAGAGAACATACCTTTGATTGAGTTTTTCAATATATCTTTGTGATCTTGCAACATATTTACATTATATCAAAATATATTTAAAATGCTGATTGGGAATTTAGTACGAAGTTAGAACTCTTTTAATTGCTAATCTAGGCGAAGATGTATTTTCTGTTCTCTGATTTTTGATGCTTCCGCTAATGCCCCCGAAATATCTTTTAAATGTTTACGCACCATTTCATTTGGAATATGCATTGTATTAAAACCATCTTTGTGGGAATAATAACCCCTATTTAAATCAGCTAAAATTTGGTGTGGGTTTATGAGATGATGAATTCCATCGATCTCTACATCAAGTTTTGCTTTAGTAATTTCTAGGTCTATATGTTTATGACCATCAAATACTTCAATACGAACCTCAACTCCTAATTTTTCAAGAGCATTTTTTAAATCAAGAGTTTCTTTTGTTGGCTTAGGAGTTGTATGCAAAATTTTTATCATATTTTTATTATACCAAACTTACAAGCTGGGTGTCTGGTGTAATACTGAACCTGTTTGTTGGGGAATAAGGTTAGTTAGAACATCGCTATTGCTTTTAGCTCAACTTTTGCACCTAAAGGTAAAGATTTTATTGTTACCACAGTTCTCGTTGGATAAGGTTCTTTAAATTCTTTTGCATAAACCTCATTTAAAGCTATATAGTCGTTTTGATCTATTAAAAATACTGTAACATCAATTACATTTTTTATACTGAGTCCCTCCTCTTTCAAAATATTTTTTAGATTGTTTATCGCTTGGACTGTTTGTTCTTCTAGACCATCAGAAACAAGTTGACCATTCTCTTGCCCAATCTGTCCAGAAATAAATAATATATCGTTTACTCTTTTTGATGCACTTAGTGGAAAATTTATCATAGACAAATTATATCAAAATTATAGTAAAAAGTGTTAGTTGGCTGTTCTTCATTAATTTAGAATCTTTGATCTGGGACGTCTGCCCGCCTCTGGAGGGATGTTGGAACAATCCTAGCAGTTAAATACCCTCCATTCGTAATCCTTTAGATATACAAGTTCAAGGTCTAGCCTGGTGTGTTTAAGGACTTCTACAGATGCTGAATTGGG
>Ga0209542_10006033_pt1 | contig 23834 bp, 17 predicted proteins | sample RifCSPhighO2_01_FD_184028 | JGI IMG/M metagenome (GOLD analysis project Ga0209542, IMG submission 184028) | Soil microbial communities from Rifle, Colorado - Rifle CSP2_plank highO2_0.1 (SPAdes) (version 2) | ecosystem: Environmental > Terrestrial > Deep subsurface > Rock core/Sediment ...
TCAACCCTTCCCTATCCTTTTTCGCTTATTCGATTCAATTCAAGTGCCTTTATATACGTATTTAACTGTTATTCCTGTTTACCTTTTTGGAAACTCCATTTTTTCAGTTCGTTTCGTTTCTGCTTTATCGGGAGTTATTTTAATAGGTATAACATACTTGCTATTCATTAATTTTGAAAAGAATAGAAAAAATCATAGCCTAGCTATTATTTCAGCATTAATGGTCGCGATATCACCATGGGCAGTATTTTATTCAAGGATTAGCACCGAGGCGAGTTTAGGGGTAACTCTATTTGTTTTAAGCATAATGTTTTTTTATTTTTCTTTGAAGCATCGACGATTATTTCCTGCAGCAACATTTATCTTAGGCTTATCTACTCATGCTTATTACAGTGAGCGGATATTAAGCGCTTTGTTTTTAATTGGTTTTATATGGCTGTTTAGAAAGACGATATTTTTGCAAAGAAGAATATTTATTTTAGGGATAGCTCTTCTTATAATTACTCAGATGCCTCATCTTTGGGTTGCTAACTCAGGAGCATTTACTAGAAGAATTGTTCAGGTAAATTACTTTAGTGAACAATTTTTTCAAGAAAATAGCGGTAATCTTCGTTACATTCCTTTTGGTAGATCGTTGTTTATAACCAGAGAGTTTGCAAGTCAGTATTTAGCATATTTTTCTCCAAAGAATTTATTTTTCGATCCTGATCCTCAACAAGGTGCACGCTCAATGCCAGATCTTTCTGTATTTTACAGCTGGATGATTATTCCGTTTATACTTGGATTGCGGTCATTGATAGTAAAGAGATCATTACCTTTCGTTAGAATAATGATTTTACTGCTTGTGATAGGTCCTTTTTCAGCTAGTTTAACCAGAGATCCGTTTGCCACTATTCGCGTACTTGGTTTTCTTTGGGGTATTACTAGCATTATTGCTTTTGGTCTTAATTATTTATTAAGTATATTTTCTTCTTTTAGGCTTAAACTTTTAATTTTTACTGTAGTTGTTTTATTATCGTTAGTTCAGTTATACCTTGCATATTTTGTTCTTTTAAAATATGAGCGTTCTGATAATTATGGCTATTCGTATTTAGAATTACTAAAACAAATAGACCAAATGAAGAATCAACACTTTGTTGTTGATTCCTCCAGAGAACCGGCAGTAGGAATTATGTATGCTTTTTTCAAAAAATACGATCCTAATAAATTACAGAATGATTTAAAACCGCTAGTAGCTGGGAGATATTACAGTACATCTGACCCTAAGGAAGTATATATTGTTGATAATATTGAAGCAAGGCCTATTATCTGGCGTGAAGATATCTGTAAGGATCAAGTTCTAGTTGGAGATCTTCTTGCAATCTCTGATGGTCAGGTTAAGGAACATTATTTAAGATTTCTGTTTGATGTAAAAGATATGGCAGGTAACGTAGCTCTCAGAGCTTATGCTACGGATCCTGGAAAAAAGTGTAACTGGCAAAAATAAAAAATGAATAAAAGTTACTTTGTATCATTGTTACTGATTATTATTGCTGCATTTTTTATAAGAGTTACCAATTTAGCTTTTCCTGCTTTTACTTCAGACGAAGCGAGAGTAGCCTTCAGAGGATACAATCTTGCAACTTTCGGCAAAGATGAATTAGGAAGATCCTTCCCTCTGCTTTTCAACTCGCTCACGGATTATCAATTACCGGCCGTATCGTATGTTACTGCCCTTGGCGAAGCTTTTTTTGGTAAAACAGATCTTGGAGTTAGAATTCCCTTTGTAATTATTGGAATAGCCTTAATAATATTAACCTACAAAATTGCTAAGTTATTTAATCAAAGAAGAACTTTTTGGGGTATTAGTGTTTTAGTTTTGGTTTTTTCACCTGCTTTGATCTTTCTTTCGAAAGTTCCTAATGATTCGATTGTTTTAACTTTTTTTATCACGCTGCTGTTTTATCTTCTGGTAAAAGATAAGCTGAATATTATTTTAATTATTTGCGTTTTAACTTTGTCATTAACAATTTCAAAATTTGCCTGGTTTATCATTCCTCCTTTTGTCATATTTACACTTTCTTTCTACCGGAACAATTTATCAAAAAAAGCAAAGATTGCTTTATTCATATTCAGTACCTCTCTGGCAATAGTTGTCGCGGGGTTTTACTTGCAAGTGTCTCAATCAGGAAGGAGTCTTTCGGAAAATAACTTTTCCATTTTTTCAAGCATTACCATAAAAAACGGTATCAATAAATTAAGAGGACAAGGAATTGAGTCAGGATGGTCCCATTATTTGGAGGTCATCCTTTTTAACAAAGCTCACTTTTTAAGTACTGGTTTTATGCATTGGTTATCAAATTTAGGGCCCGGTATTTATTTTGGGCAGTTTGATAAAAGCGGTCTGCTTAATTTTTCTCAAGTGGGGGCATTACAGAAAGTTTTAATTATTCCCTTTATTTGGGGATTGGTATATCTAATCCGCAAAGGCAGAAAAAAAGAAAAATTGTTACTTGGCTTTTTTATAATTTTAACTTTCCCAGCAGTTTTTCTTTATCCGGATTTCAGTCAATCTTTAATAGTTTTGACCTTGCCTTTTACCGCACTTGTTATTGCCTTTGGTTTTATGCAATTTCATAGGCTCTTCTCGCTACTAATAGTTTTGGCAATGGTTGTAGAATTAGGGCTAAATTTACTGTTTCTTACTCCGGAGAAGAAAAATACCAATTTTTTAAGGCCGTATTGGGTCAAAGCCATAACTCAAGATGTATACAGTCAATCGATTCAGTATAAAACTGCTGTTTCGGATGATATTGCAAACGATATAGTGAGTTTTATCGAATGGTATAACCCTGTTGATCCCGAGGCAGCTTATCTGGATATACCTTATCCTTATAAATTCCGTCAGACAAATATTAAAAATACTAAAATTATTGGTTCGGACAATGAACCCTATTCTTGTAAAGCAGAGAATTATCAAAAAGCATTTGTTAGCAAACGGGACAAAGACAGAATCAAAGATTCCGATATAAAAATACTCAAAACATACAGGGATAACTTAAATCAGGAAGTTGCTTATCTTTTGGACAAAGGCTTATGTATCAGATGAATATAAAAATATTATTATTATTGCTTTTTATTACTCTGACAGGTGGATTATTGCGATTTTATCAACTGGATAAATATCCTGTGCAGTTAAATCATGATGAGATTAGCCAACTGTATGATACAGATTCGGTAGCCCAGACAGGAAAAGATATTTACGGCAATTTTTTACCATTGGCATTTCCCTCAACCGGGGAATTTAAAGTAGGTCATTATATCTATATAACGGTTTTACCCTATTTTATCTTTGGAGCAAGGGAGGTAACTATCAGAATTCCGGCTGCTTTTTTTGGCACATTAATAATTCCGGCAGTATTTCTTTTTATTCATCAACTTACCAAAAATCGCAAACTGGCTTTAATTTCAGCTGCCGTTATAGCTATTACTCCGTCTGAAATATTTTACTCCAGAAAGAGTTTTGAAAATATTATAGGCACCTTCTTCGTATTTTGTGGTTTATTTGCACTATTTAGACAGTTAGAAAGAAACCAGGGAAGGTTTGGCCCCCTTCTTACGGCACTGCTTTTAGCTCTGCCGATGTATATTTATACTTCGCATACCATTGTTGTACCGTTTACCGTAGGTGTCTTTGCACTATTATTTCGGAGAAAGATTAGGCCTTTATATAAAAGATTCCTGATGATGCTTATTGTCTGGATTATTTTGCTCTTGCCTCTTGTTTACATCACGTTAAATAATCCCGGCATAAGATTCAGGGCAAGTACAGTTTCCATCTTTCAAGATGCTAATCTTACGAATCAATTACAAAATATCAAGCAAAACAATTTAGTTCTTTCGGCAATATATCAAGTTAAAACCGTTTTGGAATTTAGTTCCACCAAATATTTAAAACAATTTGATCCCACCTACATTTTTGCCAGTGGGTTAGATTTAACTAATCAGGGGATGATTGGCATGGGTCCTTTGATGCTTTTACAACTCCCCTTTTTTCTGCTTGGAATAATTTATATTGTGAAGTCGCCATTCTTTTTAAATAATGGAAAATTTTTATTGGCTTTGATTTTTTTAGCAATGCTTCCCAGCGGTTTTACATATGAGGAATTTAGCCCTCATCGATCTGTCTGGGCTTTTTCGATCATGAGTATTATTTCTTCTTTTGGAATTTTTTGGTTCTTCCAAGTAATTCAAAAAATCTTTAGCATGCCGATTAGGGCAGGTTTAATGTGTATTTTTGTATTATTACTGATTATTAATTTTGTTTATTTTATCCATATATATACTGTCAACTTTCCTTTTGAGAAATCACAGAGCATACATTACCCATATAAACAGGTTGCACTTTTTGCCTGGTCAAAGCATGATCAATTTGATCATATTATCGTGGATCCGGTGTACGGTCAGTCTGCACCAGTGAAAGCTGTAGCAGTTCATTATTATCTGGCTTATTATGGCAATTATCCGCCTGCAAAGTTCCAGAAAGACTTAAAAATAGAAAAATCAGGAATGAGTTTTGATAAATTCATAGTTAGAGAAATTGATTGGAGTAAGGATCAGAATCTTCGGAATACATTAATTATTGCAAGCCCCTGGAGCATCCCGACAGAGACTATAGATAAAAACAAAATAATCCAAAGATTTGATTTTTATGACGGACAACCGGCATTTTATGCAATAAAATTATGACAAAGAATAAAGTGGTGATTATCATGCCTGCCTATAATGCGGCAATAACAGTGCAGGATACATACGAAGAAATCCCCCAAAGATTTAGAAACAATATTATTTTGGTAGATGACAGAAGTACGGATAATACTGTTGATGTCGCAAGTAAACTGGGTATCAAAGTGATTGCCCACACTCAGAATTTAGGTTATGGTGGTAATCAGAAAACTTGTTACGATGAGGCTTTAAAGAAGAACCCTGATGTTGTAGTTATGTTGCACCCAGATTATCAATACGATGCAAAATTGATTGAGGAATTAATTAGGCCGATTCTGGAGGGTCGATATGATTTTATGTTTGGGAGTAGGATTCAGAATAGGAAACGCGCTCTTTTAGGAGGTATGCCCAAGCTTAAATATTATGTTAATAGGATAATTTGCCTGTTGGAAAATATACTGCTTGATGTAAATTTTACTGAGCATTTCTCCGGATTCAGAGCTTATTCCAGCAAGCTCTTAAAGGCAGTTCCTTTTCAACGTTTTTCCAATGATTTTGTTTTCGACCAACAGATGGCAATTTCCGCTTTAAGCTTTGGGTTTAAAATTGGAGAGATACCCATTCCCACAAGATATCACGAAAAAGCTTCATCCATACAATTTGTTAAAGGAACGAAATTTATTTTAGAGACTTTTTGGATGATATTTCTTTATAGACTTCATAAGTTAGGGTTAATTCATTCTAAAATTTTCTCTTAGAAAATTTTGATGCTTTAAATAACAGAAAGATCATTAAAAAGATACCTATTATAGTTAAACTTTTAGAGAGCTTAATTAATGGTGTTTCTTGGTATTTGATCATCACGGTATGTGTGCCTTCCGGTACCTTAAAGCTAATACGGCCTTCTTTATCAATACTAAAGTCGACAACTTTGTTATCTAAATAGAGTGTTTGACCTGGGAAGTAAAACTGTCCGCTTGATGCAGTTGTTTCTTTTGCAGCATTCAGATCAAAGGATAGAAGATTAGTGGCGCGCTTAAGGTTAGAAACAGATAATTTTTCTCCTTGAACTTCATTCCAGGGCTTACCCAGGAGTTTTGTATCTGCTTGTAAAGGCAAATATTCATTGAATGTGTTAGTAGTGATTTCTGTTTCCAGTTCCAGATATGTTGAGATAGGAAAATTTGTATATTGATTAACATTTAGATGATTTCTATTTGTATAGAGAGCAACAAGAGTAAGAGAAATTAAAATGAAACTTTGCCATCCCTTATTAGCGTTTGCAAGTACAATGCCTGCGCAAACTGATGCAATAAAGGTGGCCGGAAGGAGGAACCTAAAGGGAAAATCTACTGCGACGATTCTTACCAGAGGTTTCCAGATAAATGCCGAAAAATCCAGCATCAAGAAGATGCTTATTGCAAAGCTAATTAATATATAAAAGCTTAAACTTAAGTTCTTTTGACTTAACTTTCTCAAAATAATCAAGAAAAGCAAGGCTGCAGTAGAAATCCACTGAGCAATTCCTAATTGAAATGATATTTCACCGTTTTTTGCGTTATTAACAATTGGGCTATAACCCCATCTTGAATATAATAGTTGGTTAATGTTAATAAAGTTTCTTTTATAAAGATCATAAAACCCTGTTTCTTGATGTATCTTGGTAGATTGGTTGTAGTAAGCGGCCGGTATCAAATAAAAAGAAGAAATCAAAGTCCCTAGCAATAATCCTAAACAAATATCTTTTAAAAAGTGAAATTTCTTTCCTGTTTGTGTAATTTCCCAGAGTAAAAAAAACAAGATAACGGGTAATAAAAAAACTAGATGCATTATATGCGAAAGGATTATTCCGGAAAGACCAGCAGCAAGGATTGGTATACCCAGTTTTGACTCCTCTTTTGTTAGGTGTATTCCTAGAAGTATTAGAGGTAGAAAGGCAAAAACAAAAGCAATCCCTATCGATGCACTGACAAATATGGTAAGGAAATGATATGGTAGCCATAAATATAATATGGAAGTCAAAAGAGCTGAGGTTTTATTCTTTAAAAGGCTATTTACAAAAAAATACATTGTAATGCCCGAGATTGCGTAAGATAAAAAGAAAATAATCTTTATGGTATCAGGGATATTAAGCCCTAATTTCAATAGCGGAACACCGATAAGCCAGGGTAGATGATAAGAAAAGAAAAATAAGGGGTAACCGAAATTATTTGCAAGTTGTCCAATCCAATAAGGAGGTAGTTGTCCATCGTTTATTCCTTGAAAGTAGTAATATAATCTAACTACCTGATGCCAGATATCGTGGGCGGTAAAAAGTCCTGGATGAAGTAAAGCCTTCATTCCCAAGATGGAAAAAAATAAAATGATAAGTAAATACATTAAATTTTTTGACACTGTTAAATTTTTTCCTTAATGTTTTAAAAGCATAGCTTTTTTAAGCGTAAATTGCTAACATTAGTTTGGTAGCTTGGATGAAATATAAAATATACACAACTCTTTTTTTAATAGTAATTTTAGCATTTTTTTTAAGATTTTATAAAGTCACAGAGGTGCCCCCTTCCTTAAATTGGGATGAGGTTTCAATTGGATATAATGCTTATTCTATTTTGAAAACAGGCAAAGACGAATGGAGGGAATCTTTCCCCATCCATTTTAAAGCTTACGGGGAATATAAGTTGCCTGTGCAAATCTATTTAAGCATCCCAGGGATATATTTTTTTGGACTTAATGAATTAGGGATAAGGATTACCCCGGTTATCTACGGTACATTAACAGTTCTTGTGATGTTCTTTTTGGGAAGAGCACTTTTTCAAAATGAGCTGGCCGGTTTAGCCTCTGCATTTTTGTTAGGTATTTCGCCCTGGCATATTCATTTGACTAGAGCATCTTTTGAATCATCTTTAGCTACGTTTTGGGTGAGCTTAGGGATATGGTTTTTTATAAAGGGTTTTAAAGATCAAAAATGGTTCGTGATCTCAATGATCCCTTTTGTGCTGTCCATATTTACTTATAATTCCGCCCGGATTTTTACCCCGCTGTTTTTACTGGCCGTTTTGGTAATTTACAGGAAGAAACTGTTGGAATTTAAAAAGATTGTACTAATTTCATTGTTAGTTTTTGTAGTTTTGTTGATTCCACTAACACCATTTCTGTTAAGCGGAGAAAGAAGCGCCAGGTATAAGTTAGTGAGTATTACTGATGATCCCGGACTCATTCCCAGGATTAATGAAAACAGGGGACGCTCAACACTACCTCCACCACTGCCAAGGCTGATCCACAATAAAGTCACTTACATATTTTTTTACTTTACTAGAAATTATATGGCTCACTTTACTCCGCAATTTTTATTTTTTTCGGGTGCTCCTCATAAACAACACCATGTTCAAAATATGGGAGAACTTTACTTATTCCAAGCTCCGTTTCTATTCTTCGGCCTTTTTGCTCTTTTTAAGTTTAAGAAAAAGTTTAAAGGACTATTGCTTACTTGGGTTTTGTTGGCCTTTATTCCCGTATCGGTGACCAATGATAGTATCCCGCATGCCTTAAGAACATTAATTGCCGCTCCTTTTTATCAATTAGTTTCTGGTTTAGGTTTTGTATTTAGCTTAAGGTTGCTTACGAAATTTTCCATACCCTTTAAAATTGTCTTAGGTGTGACGCTTTTTATAGTCGTTATAGTAAGCATAGGTAATTATCTATATAACTATTACCAAAAATATCCAGTTGCATATTCTCGAGATTGGCAATACGGTTACAAACAGGCGGTGGACTATATTGACAAACATAAGGATGAGTATGACCTTATTGTTTTTACCAGGCATTATGGCGAGCCGCATATGTTTACTCTGTTTTATACTCAGTTTGACCCGGCAAGATACCAAAATGCCCCAAATTTAGTCAGATTTGAAACATATGACTGGGTGAGAGTTTTAAGATTTGATAAATTTTACTTCCCTGATCTAGGTGATGAAGGAACTCAGTTTGCCGATATAGTTAGCTCAAATCCTAATAAAAAGTTATTGTTTATCGGAAGACAGGGAGACTTCCCTAAAGAAATTCCAAGACTATTTTCCGTGAATTTCTTAAATGGCGAGAATGCTTTTGATATTGTGGAAGTTAAATAATATCCAAATGATGTTAATGTCCAGATTGCTACAGCCTAAAATTTTACTGGTATTCATTTGTGTCTTTTTCCTTTCAACGCGCCTTTTTAGAATCGCAGAAATTCCTTCATCAGTTTATTGGGATGAAGCCTCAATTGGTTACAATGCTTATTCGATTGCTCAAACCGGGAAAGATGAATGGGGGGATTTTTTGCCAATTCACTTTAGGGCTTTTGGGGAATTCAAGCTACCTGTTTATATTTATGCTACTGTACCTTTTGTAGCAGTTTTTGGCCTGACTGCTTTTTCAGTCAGACTGCCGGCAGTGTTATTTTCTTTGGGAGTGATAATTTTAACTTATTTTTTATCAAATAAAATATGGAGGAGTAAAACGATTGGGTTATTTAGCAGTTTTTTTGTTTCTGTCTCTCCCTGGTTTTTTATTTTCTCAAGGACTGGTTATGAGGCAACTGCAGGTTTGATGTTTTATCTTTTGGGGGTTTTGCTTTTTTTGCAAAAACAAAATGGAAAAATATTTCTCCTTTCAATGATCAGTCTAATTTTGAGCTTTTACAGTTACAACACTTTTAGAATAATTTCACCTCTAACATTTTTAATCTTGACTCTCTACAAAAAAAACGAGATAAAAAGTGTACTTAAGAAAGATTTAATTTATTCAATTTTGGCCGTAGTCTTGCTTCTCTTAAGCCTGATACCGATTTATCGGTTATACAGGTATGACAGCGGTATTTTCAGGTTGCAAGCGGTCAGTACTACAAGCAGCACTTTTTTTAAAAACTACTTATCCCACTTCAGCCCGGATTTTTTAATTTTATATGGTGATAAAAATTTAAGGAGTCAGCAAGAGGATTTTGGACAAATTTATTTACCGGAGTTAATATTATTTTTATTGGGGTTTATATATATAATTGGCAGGAAATCAAAGTTTAGTTTCCTGGCGCTATTTTTGTTACTAATTGGACCTATTCCGGCTGCGATTACAAAAGAATCACCTCATGCCCTGCGGGCTATCTCTATGATTCCTTTCATTTCCATTATTTCTGCGCAGGGTGTACATAATCTTGGGAAAATTGTTAAAAAAAGATATATCTTTAATCTTACGATTATTACGATTTTCTTTGGATTTTTTATAAATTATTTCTTAAATTTTCTAGATACTTATCCCATCAAAGCTTCAAAAGATTGGCAGTATGGTTACAAAAAAATCTTTAAAGATTTTAAAGATGATTTCTCAAAATATGATAGAGTGATAATTTCTGACGAATATGCCCAGCCGTATATTTTTGCCCTTTTCTATCAAAAAATTGATCCTGAGATCTTTAGACAGACGTTGTTGAGAAACTCTGTTGACAGGTGGGGTTTTTCTACTGTGTCAAAGTTTGATAAATTCGAGTTTGGTAAGGTAAGCAAATTATTAGAAAAAGACTCAAAAATTACTTTAATTTTTGCCTCTGCGGAAGAGCCGATTCTTAATTTGAACCCTTCAAATATTATTAATTTTCCGGATGGAAGAATCGCCTTCCGGGTGTATAAGTTAAGATAAAGAGATGAAAAAAGAAGTTAAGGTGTCGCTTCTCGTAATTATTTTATTGGCTGCCTTTTTAAGGGTTTACAAACTTGATTTAGTTCCACCTTCTCTAAACTGGGATGAAGTTGATGCAGGGTATAATGCTTACAGCATTGCAAACTGGGCAAGGGATGAATGGGGGCAGTTTTTGCCTTTGGTTTTTACTTCATTTAGAGATGACAAACACCCGGTTCACATATATCTTACTGCGCCGATCGTGAAACTCTTTGGCCTATCCGATTTTACAACCAGACTCTCCGGAGCAATTGTCGGAACCTTAAGTGTGATAGTAATTTTCTATCTTGCAAGAATCATTTTTAAAAGCGATCTGACTGCTTTACTGTCCGCATTATTTTTGGCAGTTTCTCCGTATCATTTGCATTTTTCAAGAGGGCTATGGGAGGTTAACTTTGCCCTCTTTTTCTTTATGCTAGGGCTTTTAATGTTTTATATGGCACTGCGGGGGAAAGGGTGGTTAATCAACATATCATTTTTGAGTTTTGGTGTAAGTATTCTGTCTTATCATTCATCAAAAATTATAGTTCCGCCGATCATTTTAATGCTTATTTTATTTTATATTAAGGATTTGATAAGACTTTCGATAAATTTCTATTTGAGTCTAGTTATCTTATTAATATTTGCAGTTTTATTAATCAGCGACCCGCAGCTTTTAGGGGTAGCGCGCGTCCAACAAACTCAATTTGCGAACGATATCATAGAAAAAACGCAAACTTTCCAAAAAACAAAAAGCCACATATTGGGACTTTCGGAAATTGCCCTGAATCAATATCTGACTCATTTTACTCCAGAGTATCTTTTTGTTTCCGGAGATCAAAGTCCTCGCAATTCTGTTAAAACAGTTGGAGAATTTTATAAAACCGATGCATTGTTTATTCTAATCGGGTTACTCTATTTACTAAAATTAAGATCCAAAGTGACGGCAGTTTTGCTTGCCTGGTTGCTGCTGTCTCCAATTCCCTCAAGCCTGGTCAGCCACGCCCCCAATGCTACGAGGGCAGTTTTTATGATGGGTAGTATCAATCTTCTTGCAGCATTAGGATTAGATAAAATACGCAATTGGTTTAAAGGAAAGACTAGAGCTTTTGTTGTGGTAGTGATTGTAATTTTATTGGGTATACAATCTTATTCTTATCTTAATTATTACTTTAATGTTTATCCCAGAAAAGATGCGATTGATTGGCAGTACGGAATGAAGCAAGTAGTAGAATTTGTCAGAATGCATCCGGAATACAGTCAAGTTTATATGACGGATATTCGTTCTCAACCGTATATATTTTTCTTATTTTACTTAAAAACGTCTTTGCCCGAGTATTTAAATACGGTTGTTTATAATCGAGGCGAGAGTAAAAGTTACAGTACCGTATCGTACTTTGATAAATATTATTTCGGCGGATGGGATCCGATTGAAAGTATGCCTAATGCTGGGGTATTATATGTTTTGAGTCCGAGTCAGTATGATGGATTAAGGCGCAAATCTGAATTTATTGTTAAAAAAGTAATCAATTATCCGGACGGAACAAATGCTTTTTTTCTTGTTAGTGCAAAATGATGCAAAAGATATCGGTGGTGCTGGCGGTTTTTAACGAGGAAGATAATTTAAAAAACTGTCTTGAGTCAGTTAAAGCTTTTGCGTGGGAAATTGTGATTGTAGACGGGGGGTCGACGGATAAGACTTTGGACATTGCCAATGAATTTGGCGCCGTAATAATTAGAACGGATAATCCTCCTAATTTTCATATCAATAAAAACAAAGCCATAGACGAAGCCAGAGGTGATTGGATTTTACAACTGGATGCTGATGAAGTAGTTTCAGATGAATTGGCAAAGGAAATTAAAAATGTCATATCTTTAAAATCGGACACTGCCGGATATTGGATTCCCCGCCAGAATTTTTTCTTAGGCAGATTTTTGACAAAAGGAGGACAATATCCTGATTATACCCTTAGGCTTTATCGGCGCGGAAGAGGCAAGCTTCCGGCAAAGGATGTCCATGAACAGGCAGTAGTAGAAGGAGAAGTGGGATATTTTAAAAATGATCTCATGCATTTAAGAGATAGGAACTTTTCTATCTATATGGAAAGATTTAATAGATACACAGATTTGTTGGCTACCCAAATCAAAGATGAAGGAGCCAAGAAAAATATTATTTCTTTTTCAAATTACATTTTTATAAAACCAATCATTTGGTTTGTTAAAACATATCTTCGACACAGAGGTTATGTTGATGGTTTTCCCGGTTTTGTTTTTGCCTTATTTTCTGCGCTTCGATTTCCCGTGGCTTACATTAAGTTTTGGATTAACCATGAAAGTCGCAATTTGTAACCTACCACTGAAAAGCGCTCATAAAACAAGAGGTATAGGATATTATACTTCTTACTTGCTTGAGGCTTTAAAACAAGACAGCTTAATTGAAGTTGAAGAATTTATCAATCTGTCAGAAGATTCTGATGCTGATATCGTTCACTATCCCTGGTTTGATCTATTCTTTCACACGTTGCCTATAAAAAGAAAATTTCCAACAGTTGTTACTATTCATGATGTAATACCCCTTGTATTCTCCAAGGATTATCCGGTAGGCCTGAAGGGTAAGATTAATTTTATATTACAGAAAATAGCATTAGCTAGTTGTAAATATATTATTACAGACTCCAATATTTCCAAGAAAGATATTATCAAGCATTTGAGGGTTGAAGACAAAAAGGTAACAGTAATTCCTTTAGCAGCAGATCCGAAATTCAAAGTTTTAAATAACGATACGGAGTTGCTTCATATTAAAAGACAGTACCGTCTGCCAGATCAGTTCTTGCTTTATGTTGGAGATGCCAACTGGGTTAAAAATTTGCCTTTCTTAATAGAAGGTTTCCGACAGTTTATAAAATCTTCTGGTTTGGAGAATGTTAAGCTTGTTTTAATAGGTGGCGTATTTTTAAAAGATGTAGAAAACATTAATCATCCTGAGCTGAGGAGTTTAAGGCAAGTAAATAGACTTATTAAAGAATATGGACTTGGTGAATATGTAATTAGGCCTGGACAAATTGAAACCGAAGAACTCGTAGCTTTTTATAATCTGGCAACACTGTACATTCAACCTTCCCTTTATGAAGGATTTGGATTACCGATCTTGCAAGCTCTTGCCTGTGGAACTCCAGTGGTTTCGTCAAATAGAGGAAGTTTACCTGAGATTGGAGGTCAGTCTGCAGTATATTTTGATCCAGAAAACCTCAAACAATTCACTTCTATTATCAAAGAACTCGTGGAGAATACGTCGATCAGGAATAAATTATCAAAATTAGGTATAAAGCAGGCAGCTAAATTTTCATGGAGAAAGACTGCAGAGGAAACAAAGTTAGTTTACTTCAAGGCAATCAAAAATGAATAATCGTATCAGGTTTAATTCGCCAATTTTTAAGATTTTAGTGATTTTTCTGACTTGGCGATTTTTTTTGTTACTTATATCTCTCTTTGCAATTCATTTTATTCCGCTAGGATATAAAGACCGTTTTTTGGGAGGTGGTCCGATTAACTACGGGATTTCGCCTCAGCTTTTTGCTTGGGCAAATTTTGATGGTGAACATTACTTATCTATTTCCATATTTGGCTATAAGTCTCTAGAGCAGGCTTTTTTTCCGGTTTATCCTTTATTGATCTCCTTTTTTTCTAAACCTGGTTCTATGGACCTTATTACATCTTTAGTAAACAGTACTGTCGTCGGGTTCCTTATCTCTAACATATCTTTTGTCATAGCTTTAATTTATCTTTGGGAGCTGATAAAAGAAGATTTCCCTCAAAAAATTGCTTATCTGACAATTGTTTTGATTTTGATATTTCCAACTTCTTTTTATTTTGGTGCAGTTTATAATGAGTCATTGTTCTTACTTCTGTCAGTTCTATCTTTTTATAGCGCAAGAAAGGGACATTGGCCTTTGGCAGGTGTGTTTGGCATGGTTGCTTCTGCGACCAGAGTTTTCGGGATCTTTCTTTTGCCAGCGCTTCTTATTGAAGCTTGGAGTCAGAGAATAAGTTTTCCCAAAATACTTTGGATCCTACTGATCCCTCTGGGGCTAGGTGCTTATATGTTGTATTTAAATTTTACCGTTGGGGATCCTGTGGCTTTTTATAGTTTTCAAACTTTAGTCGGAGAGCAGCACCAACGGGGTATAGTAACTTTGCCTCAAGTATACTTTCGTTATATAAAAATGCTTGCAACAACCAGTTTAGATAATCCGATTTTTCAGGTAGTAGTATTAGAATTTTTTGTAGGCCTTACTTTTTTTATACTGCCTATTTATGGCTATTTCAAAAAGATTAGACTTTCGTATTTGGTTTTCGCCATGCTGGGGTTTTTAATTCCGACTATTCAGGGAAGTTTCTCGTCGCTCCCCCGATATGTAATAGTTTTTTTCCCATCCTTTTTGGCAGCATCTTTGTGGGTTAATGGACTGCCGAAATTATTTAAAGCAATGATCTTGATTTTATCTTTTTTGATTCTTATAGTTGAGACGTCTCTTTTTTTGAGGGGGTATTGGGTAGCATGAGAAAACGTATAAATGAAATAGTTAAACATCCGTTGTTTTCAGGCAGCACAATTATGGTGGTTGGTTCCAATTCTGTTAGCGCTATAAACTATTTGTATCATTTGGCAATGGGGAGAATGCTTGGACCTGCAGGGTATGGAGAACTGGCCTCGCTTATTTCTTTAATCGGGCTTTTGGGCATAATCCCTGCATCAGTGAGTCTTATGATCGTTAAACATGTTGCATCTGCAAAGAATAAGCATGAAATAAATAGTTTGGTCGGATGGTTTAAAGCAAAAATCTTCCGAGCCTCCCTCCTTTTCTTTATTGCTGTGCTAATTGTTTCACCATTCATCGCCTCATTCTTAAATCTTAGTGGAGTATCTTATTTAATACTGATTGCCATATCCTTCTTGTTTTCTCTACAAGCTGGTTTGAATAGGTCAATATTACAGGGGCTTTTGAAATTTAAAGAAATGGTTGTAAGTATTTTGGTTGAAAATAGTGCGAAGCTTATCTTTAGTATTTTTTTGGTCTATCTTGGTTTTCAAGTTGGTGGGGTGATGATGGCTTTAGTAATCTCCACCTTGTTGGGTTTGTATATAACTAATTTGTATCTAAAATACGACTCATCGGGGAGAATTAATTCATCACCTGATGTCAAATCAATGTTAGCATTTACTATTCCTGTTGGTATACAAACCATTGCAGCAACTTCTCTATATTCATCGGATTTGATCCTGGTAAAACACTTTTTTCCCGCCCATGAGGCAGGTATATATGCCGCTCTATCTACTTTAGGAAAAATAATTTTCTTTGGGACAGGTCCGATTGGAGCAGTAATGTTTCCTTTAGTGTCTCAAAGAAATGCTCTAGGGAAACCGCATAAGAAAATTTTTCTCTACAGCCTTTTTGCCACATTCCTTCTATCCTTGGGTGTACTTACCATATATTTTTGGGTTCCCGGAGTAGCCATTAAATTACTTTATGGGTCTGCTTATCTTGAAGCCTCAAACCTTTTGGTTTGGTTTGGAGTTTTCATAACTTTATTTTCTTTCTCCTCATTACTTATAAATTATAGTCTATCTTTGGGGAAAACTAGGGTTGTGCTACTTCCACTTATAGCGGCTTTTGCACAAATTATACTGATTAGTTTTTTTCACCAAAGCTTATTTATGGTGATATTAGCTTCAACAGTTGTGACTGCTTTACTACTTGCGGGTCTCCTTATATACTCTATCTATGGAAAACGACCCTTTATATAAAAGAAAGCTAATTTCTGTAATAGTCCCTTGTTACAAACAAGAACAAACGATTGTTAGGGATCTTAAAAGAATCAGAGAAGTGTTAGATAAACTTCGTTACCCTACCGAGTTAATTTGTGTCGTAGACGGCAAAGTTGATCAAACCTTTGAAAAAGCCTCAAGATTTGCTAAGAAATATAATAATGTTAAAGCAATTGGATATGATACTAATAAAGGTAAAGGTTATGCTATTCGTTTTGGGATGGCCGAAAGTCATGGAGAAATTATTGCTTTTATAGATGCGGGTATGGATCTTAATCCAAATGGCCTGTCGATGTTGCTCGAACATTTTGAGTGGTATGATGCAGATATCATAGTAGGGTCCAAAAGACATTCGGTTTCTAAAGTAGATTATCCTTGGCAAAGAAGAATTCTCTCGGTGGGCTATCAATTTTTAGTTTGGTTACTCTTCGGACTTAAGATTCGGGATACTCAAGTAGGTATGAAATTTTTCAAGAGAAAAGTACTGGAGAAAGTCCTCCCCAGACTTTTGGTGAAACGATTTGCTTTTGATGTAGAGATCTTAGTAGTTGCTAGTTACCTAGGTTACAGGAGAATTTTTGAGGCACCGATTGATATTACTCTCCGGTTTGGAGGGACCTCAACTATCACCAGCCAAAGATTTTTAAGGACTGTTCTGGCCATGATTTTGGACACATTGGCAGTTTTTTATAGATTGAAAATACTTGGGTATTACTCGGATAAAAACAGAAGAAAATGGAGATTTGATCCGGAGCTAAATTTCAGAGTAAATGTTGGATGAAAATTTTACATCTTGTTTGCATAACGATCCTTTTTTTCATATTACCGACGAAAGTCTTAGCCCAAGAAACAAATTTGAATCAATTTGTGAGTATTGTTAACCCAGTTCGAATATCACCTTACACTAAGAATCCTAGTGCAAGTTTAATGTCAGAATATCAAGAAGTGGCAAAAAGAAATCTCCCTGCGACTTGGCTTCTAACTTATGATGCGATGTTAGACGCGGGTATAAATTCTACCATTAAAGCAATGAATCAATCACAAGAGCTGGGTCTTTTTTTAGAGGTGACAGAAAGTTTTGCTAAAGATTCCGAGGTTACTTACAACAAAACTGATTCTTGGCACAGAGCCAGTTCCGTATTACTGTCGGGCTATCCTCAAGAAGATAGGCGGAAACTCGTAGATCAAGCCCTTGAAAAATTTAAAATTTTTTTTGGCTTCTATCCGACATCTGTGGAGGCTTGGTGGGTGGATAGTTACTCGTTGGATTACATGCAAGCCAAATATGGAATCTCGGCAAATCTGACTGTTGCAGATCAGTTTGCCACAGATGGTTACCAGATTTGGGGACAATACTGGTCGACCCCCTTTTATCCTTCTAAATTTCATTCAGGTATGCCAGCTGTAACTTTGGCAAATAGATTAGATTAGATTTGGTATCAATCACCTATTTTAAGGGTTCATCTCATTTATGATTACGAAACCTATGAAACAAAGATTTTAGATCTTCGTTTTTATTATGATAATTTTGAGGAACCTTATTATATTTCTCCCAATCGCGACCTTAATCTGTCAATTAATATACCATCACTTATTGATTCAGCCGGGAATGTGCAAGAGACATGGGTTGTAACGAAGGAGAAACTAGAAGAAACGAATGTGGAAGGCGATGATATGGTTTTAAAATACGAAAACGAGACTCAAATAAGATTATCTAAAGATAGTTTGAAAATTTCCGGTAAGACAGGTCAAATTCCAAAGATTATAACAAACACCCCTTCTGTCAAAATTAGTAAACAAGGTAATAATATTTCTTTATTCCCCCAAAAAAATTGGGTCTTTCCTAAAGAGGGTTTAATATTTAGAGATTTAACCCCCCAGGCCACTAATTTCTTAAGAGTACGTAAAGTTGTAGTTGCAGAAGTTTTAATTACCATCAGTTTTTTAATATCCATATTTTTTGTTGGGAAAAGGGGACTTTCTAAAAACAAGCGCCTGATCATGATAGCTTGTATACTTTCAACTGTCTTAGGAGGAGTTTTTTGGTATCTTTCAAATAGCCGTAACTACTTTGTTTCTCAATCCGAGCTGGACGCACTTATTCGTCTATCGTCAATGCCTGGGAGTAAAGTTGTAGTCTTTGATAGAGTTTGTTTACAATGTGCATTTCATACAAAATTTCCGTCTGCGGTTTTTGCCAACAAACGCCGTTACGTGGCTGATATATCAAAAAAGGAGATTGTGTATAATCTTGAGGTATTTACAGCCAAAACTAGGGAGGAAGCGAGAAATAACTTACGGAAACTTGGGGCAGACTATATTTATGTAGTAAAATTTGAAGATTATGTGGAATTAGTTCCGTTTTCACCAGGAGACCTTAATTTAGAAGAGATATATTCAAATGCCAATGCGAAGATTTGGAGGATAAAGAAAAGTTGAACATATTAGTTTTGTCTTGGAGAGGTCCTGGCCATCCGCATGCCGGAGGAGCCGAGTTATCGACCCATGAGCATGTTAAAGGTTGGGTTAAAGCAGGGCATTGTGTAACCCTATTTACATCTTCTTATGCTGGCGCAAAAAAAGAAGAAGTAATAGATGGAGTTAACATCATCAGAAGAGGATCCCAAATATTTGGAGTTCATTGGGAAGCTTTTAAATGGTATCTTTTTGGTAGTCATCCAAAATTTGATTTGGTAGTAGATCAATTTCATGGTATTCCATTCTTTACACCCCTATATGTCAGAGGAAAAAAGCTTGCATTTATTCACGAGGTCACCAAAGAGGTTTGGAGTCTAAATCCCTGGTCTTGGCCTTTTAATTTAATCCCTACTCTGGTTGGTAGGATATTTGAACCTTTAATTTTTATGTTGCTTTATAAAAATATTCCGTTTATGACAGTTTCCCAGTCTTCCAAAAGAGATTTGACTTTGTGGGGGATTCCTGAAAAAAATATTACTGTTGTCCATAATGGGTTAGATGTGCCAAAGATAAAGCATAATTTTCTAAAAGAAAAGAAAAAGACATTGATATTTTTAGGTGCTTTGAGTAAGGATAAAGGAGTTGAGGATGTTTTAAAGACCTTTTCAATACTAGGTAGCATCACCAACAACTTCCAGTTTTGGATTGTTGGAAAAGGGGAAGCTTTTTATCTAAAAAGTTTAAAATTACAAGCCAGCGAATTAAAAATTGATAAAAAAGTGAAATTTTGGGGATTTGTCAACGAAGAGAAAAAATATGAGCTCCTCAAAAGAGCGCATTTGTTAATTAACCCCTCAACCAGAGAAGGATGGGGGTTTGTGGTTATGGAGGCCGCATCTCAAGGCACTCCAACAATAGGTTACAACGTGGCTGGGCTTCGGGACTCTATAATTGATGGTAAAACAGGTATTTTAACTGATACCAATCCTCAAGCAATGGCGAAGGATTTGGTATATTTAATAAATAACAAAAATAAATATAAAAACTTCAGTGTCAATTGCATAAATTGGGCAGAGTCGTTTAAATGGGAAGAGTCTGTGATAGAAAGCCTGGCGCTACTTAAGAAATTAATGGTGAAATAAACCATGGGATTATTTTCTGAAAGAAAACAATCTTTGGCAGAAAGTATATTTTTCTTTGAAAAATAATATGTTGATAATTTCAGGAGCAAATGGTTTTGTTGGACAACAACTAGCTCCATTAGTAAAAAAATATTTTAAATCTTCAGATATATTATGTCTTGTTTCAAAGACAATAGATGAAAGATTATTAGAAAAGAGAGGTTTGGAAATCCTTAAAAAAAACGGACTGGAAACACTAGATGTGGATTTGGTTACAGGTAAAAATTTGGGAAAGTTACCAAGATCACCGGAATTAGTTATTCATTTAGCGGCCAATACCGATACTTCTAAATCTGATCACAGATCAAATGATATCGGTACCAAAAATCTAATAAAAGCTTTGGGACCTCTTAACTCTAAGACCCACATTATTTATACAAGTACAACTGTTTTACATAGCGGGCGGATTAATTGCTCAGAACCTATTACTGAAATGACTGTCCCCGTCCCAACTAATGAATATGGCAGGAGTAAATTAAGAGCAGAGCGATTTTTAGAGGAGCAAGCTTTACTTCAGGGTTTTCGTTTAACTGTTACTAGGATTAATACTATTTATGGTGGTGACCCCAGAACTTATAAAATGTTTAAAGTTTTGAAAAAAAATATTTTGGCAAAAGCACTTACTACACGTTTAAATTGGCCGGGCAAAACAGCGATTATTCATGTAAAAGATGTAGCATCTGCTCTTTTGATGTTTGCCAAAAAACTGCCAGCACCAGGAAAACCTGTAATTTACCTTTTATATTCTGAAAACCTGACTTTGTCAGAAATCAGCCGCATTATGTATGAGAAGATGGGTATTAAGTATAAACCAATCAATTTACCAAAGATTTTTTGGAGATTTTGTTCATTTACGAGGAGATTCATACCCCTTTTCGAAAAAATTATTCCCCTTTCAATCTATAATTTAGCCTGGAGGTTTGGACTCATTGTTGATGATGTAATCTGGTGCAAGTCAGATAAAGCATTTAAAGCTCTACCTAAATGGGAACCACGAAAATTCAAAGAGGGTTTTAAGGATGAAATTTAGGCAGTTTAATTGATAACTACGTTTAAATTTGGTATAAGAGTGGGAATGAATAATGAAAAGTACTCAAATAAAAAATATTCAGTTTCGGTGATAATCCCTTGTTATAATGAAGAAGGAAATATTGAAAATTGTATAAAAAGAATACCTAAACTGGGTAAATATACGGAGATAATTGTAGTAGATGATGGGTCAAAAGATAAAACTGCCGGCATTGTGAGATCTTTGCAAAGAAAAAATTCAAACTTAAAATTGATTTCTTATTCCCCAAATAAAGGTAAAGGAAACGCTGTCAGAGTCGGTTTAGATGCTGGTAAGGGCGATATTTTACTTATACTCGATGCTGATATGACGGTTGCTCCAGAGGAGCTTCCAAACTTTATCAAGCCTTTTGAAGAAGGAAAAGCGCAGTTTACTAATGGTACAAGGTTTACTTACAGAATGGAAAAGGGTGCTATGAAGAAGCTAAATCTTTTAGGTAACAGACTCATGGGCTTGATATTTAGTTTAGCTTTGGGGCAAAAGATTACGGATAGCTTGTGTGGAACTAAGGTCTTATTTAAGAAAGATTACAAAAAAAATGGAATTTCCAAGGATGATCCGTGGGGGGATTTCTCATTACTTTTTGGTGCAGCTAAGCAGGGTCTTAAAATTTACGAGGTGCCAGTGCATTATAAAGCAAGAGTGGCTGGTAAATCAAAAATGAAAATATTTCAACATGGAATAAAACTTTTTAAGGTTTGGTTTACTCTATACCAAAATTACAGGAGATTATGACAAAGAAGATTTTAATTACAGGCTCAGGGGGATTAATTGGGTCAGAGGCCGTCAACCATTATTGTGAGAAAGGGTTTGAGGTTATTGGCATTGATAATGATATGCGCGCCTATTATTTTGGTGAGGAGGGGAGTACAAAAGAAAACGTAATAAAAAGTATAAATTTATACAAAAATTATAAGCATTTTCAGGTTGATATTAGGGATAAAGTTAAAATAGAAGAAATTTTTAAGCAGTTTAAATTTGATTTAATTATTCATACAGCAGCTCAACCTTCTCATGACTGGGCTGCCAAAGAGCCGTTGACTGATTTTACTGTTAATGCGGAAGGCACATTACTGCTTTTGGAAAATTTTAGAAAATACTCTCCGGAAGCTACCTTCATATTTACCTCAACAAACAAAGTATACGGTGATGCTCCCAACTTTTTGCCTTTGATAGAGCAGGAAACCAGATTCGAAATAGATCCCAGGCATAAGTATAGAGATGGTATATCCGAAGATATGTCAATTGATGACAGTACACATTCTCTTTTTGGGGTTTCTAAAACTGCGGCAGATTTAATGGTGCAGGAATATGGACGATATTTTAATTTAAAAACAGGCATATTTAGAGGAGGGTGTTTGACTGGTTCCAAACATGCCGGGGTGAAGCAGCATGGTTTTTTATCTTATCTTGTTAAGTGTATTTTGACAGGAGAAAGATATACCATTTTTGGATACAAAGGTAAACAGGTTCGGGATAACATACATGCCCATGATTTAATTTCCGCTTTTGATCTTTTTTATCAGAAACCTAAAATCGGAAAAATCTATAACATAGGCGGAGGGAGGTTTGCCAATATCTCCATACTTGAAGCCATCAAAAAGATTGAAAAGTTAGCCGGCAGGAAGGGAAAGATAGATTACGAGGAGCAAAATCGCATAGGTGATCATATCTGGTATGTATCTGATGTTTCAAAATTTAAAAACGATTATCCAGAGTGGCACTATACTTTCGATATAGATGCCACCATAGAAGATATCTGTAGAAACAGCACTTTTGGCAAAAAAGTTTTCTCGCTACATCTTATAAAGAATTTAGATTTCTGGAAAGAAAAAAACTGGTATTTTCATAAGGAATTAAAGGAAATTTTTAAAGAATTCATCCCGGAGGAGAAAAAAGTTTTACAAATAGGTTATGGTTTGGGTGATATCTTAGCCTCTCTATTTCCCAAAAAAGGAGTATCAGTAGATTCAGATGAGGCTATATCAGAGATTTCTACGAGAAGATATCCTTATCTGACATTTTTAAATCACAAGCCAGAGCAAATGAGCCTTAAGGAAAAGTTTGGCTATGCAATACTCCCCAATTCCGTGGATCACTTTGAAGATATCCAGACAGTTTTGGAAAAAGTTAGAGCTTCTTTGGTCGATGGAGGGAAAATAGTAATTACTACTGTTAACCCCCGCTGGGAGCAAATCTTTTATCTTTTAGAAAGAATGAATCTTAAGAGAAAAGAAAATGCCCGAAATTGGCTCAGGATAGAAAACCTGAAAAACTTAGCGGAAGTTTCCGGGTATGAAGTGGAAGAGTCGGGTTTTAGGGTGATGCTACCAATGTATATCCCGCTATTTTCAACTATTATTAATAATTTTGTTAAGAACATAAAATTTCTATCCAGGTTTTGCGTGGAACAATTTGTGGTTGCCAAAAAGAAAGAATTTAAGGTCAATAAGAATTTGAGTTGTTCTATTATCTTGCCTGTTACAAACCAAGAAGATTCTCTTCAAAGCTGTATTGAGTCAATACCCAAAATGGGGCGAAAGACTGAAATTGTGATTGTGGATGATGGTTTGAAAAATAAAACTTATTCAATAGCTTCCTATTTAGCCAAAAAATACAAAAATATTAAACTTATTTCAAATAAGAATAAGATGGGAAGGGAGTTTGTTTTAAAAAAAGGTCTAGACTCTGCATTGGGTGACATACTCATAATATACGATCCTCAAATGACCACCCCTCCAAAAGAGCTGGAAAGAGTATATAATCTGTTGGCATCTAAAAAAGCCCGATTTGTTAATGGAACACGGCTGATTTATCCGATAGCAGGTCAGTCCTTACGCCAACTCAACATAGTTGCTAATTTAATATTTAGTTGGTTTTATTCTTGGTTGCTTGGAAGTAGAGTGACAGACATGTTATGTAGCGTTAAAGCTTTTTATAAAAAAGATTA
>Ga0209542_10006036_pt1 | contig 23832 bp, 32 predicted proteins | sample RifCSPhighO2_01_FD_184028 | JGI IMG/M metagenome (GOLD analysis project Ga0209542, IMG submission 184028) | Soil microbial communities from Rifle, Colorado - Rifle CSP2_plank highO2_0.1 (SPAdes) (version 2) | ecosystem: Environmental > Terrestrial > Deep subsurface > Rock core/Sediment ...
GGGTAAATCAATCATGGTTTATTCCTCTTTGCCGAGAATGTCGGCAGTACTTGCGCCTAAAACGGATAATAATAAGGTTGAGGCGACGATTTTGTAAATGTATTCAAAGTGACTGGATGAATCAACGAAGCCGAAGATAGCAAGGCTGATGATAACGACAAAAATGGAGATGATGTAGACGACGGCCATGCGGATAGGAATAAAGCGCAGGACTTTAATTTCTTTGACTTTGCGAAAGCCGGAGTAGTACATGAAAAAGAAGCAGACGACAATAGAGAATAGATATAATAATGTGGCGCGGTGGAATGAGATGCGTTCGGCTAATTCGGCGCCGTAAAAGAACGCAAAATGACCAATGGTGCCAATTAATGCGCCAACGGTGCTGCGACCGATATCGGATTTGGTGATTTTAGTTAATGGATGGGGTCCAATATTCTTTTCTACTTCTTTTTTTAGTTGTTGAAGGCTTTCAAGTTCTTTTTGCTGCAAGAGTTCTATTTTTTCTTCTTCTTTGAGAACTTGTTTTGTGACGGTTTTCTTTTTCTTTTTAGCCATTCTGGTTTAAAATTGATTAGGGCATATAAATCTTACTCTTTGAGTAGCATAATTCTTTTAAATCAATTGAGTTTAGGAGAGGGTATATGGCTTTTTCAAAGACGTTTCCGCGCACAGTTCCGGGTACTAATTATCCTCTCTGGGAAGAGGTGTTTTTAACGGCGGAGGAGGAGAAGAGGTGTGAGGAGCAGTGCTGTGAGGAAAATTTTCAGATTATGAATACGTGCTTAGCGGAAGCGAAGACTGTTGCTATCAAACATGGTATCAATACGGATGATAATGTAGCGCGCATTGCAATTGCGTTATTTGAGAAGCGGGCGTCGCATGTGGTGTTCTGGAAGGAATCAAAAGCGAAAGAGAAGTTTGATTTGAAGAAGTGAAATAAAAAAAATCTGTTAAAAAATGGATTAAAAAGATGAGTTGAGGGAATTATTTCCTTTTCTTTGGCAATTTGACGTATTTTTTTATTATGCTTTCAAAGCCTTCTAATTCTTTTTTGGTATTAAAGTAAAGCATGTGCGGGCCGTTTTTGGTGAAGAGGTAGCCGCCTAAAAACCATTTGTTTAATTTGTGGCCGGTGACGTCTTTTAAAGCGACACGGACTTTTTTGTTGGAGAAGCGGGTTTTACGAGTGATTTTGATTTCGGATGCGGTTATTTGATAGGCGTCTTCGACTTGGCGAATCAACTGCATCAAATTGGCGATGATGATGTAGACTATTAGGAATAAGAGTGCGTATAACACGGTGTACCAGCCTTGGGTGAAGCCAAAAGAGAGGTAGAAGATGAGTGCAGTTAACACGACGATCATAAATATTTCCAAACGCATATAAAAGACGCTGCGAGCGGGAAATTTCCATTTTATTTTTTCAGATTTTGCCATGGTTGATTAGAGCCTCTCGCTGATAATCGGCGCTTTGGTCATGCTGATTAATGACGCTATGAACATGAGTATGAAGATAATCATAAAAGATGCGCCAAAGTTGAAACTTTTGGGGTAGACAATGTAATAACTGACGAGAATACCAAGCATAGAAATGAGCATGAAACTGCCTTTTAATGGTGTAGGGTGCCAACTTTTATCTACGCGTTTTGGATTAGTACGTTTAGCTTTACTGCGTTTTTTTGCTTTTGCCATTCCTATCACCTCTATACTCTAATGAATATTTTGGTGTTTTTAAAGGTTGCGTTTAGGGTTTATAAAGAGAACGTGCGAGAGGGCATTTTTTGTGTTAAATGCACTCAAAAGATTAGAATGGGATTAATTTAATTTTTGTTCTAATTGTGATTGCAATTGTCGATGTTGACGCTGCAATTCGTCTATTCTTTTTTGTAGGGGATAGGTTTCACGAGAGGTTCTTGCGGCGTATGCACCTAGACTCCAGGTTGCGGTAAAGATGCCTCCCTCCATTATTTTTGAACCATCTTTGGTTATAAGTCCATAGACGATTTCGGCTATACCTACTGCGGCTAACCCACAACTGACACTTTCTAACGTGTACATCGTAGGAGTGAAGAGGTCGAGTTTCATTTTTTATTTGTGTTTTTTGTAGAGGGTTTAGATCTCTTTTTCTTTCAAAAACTTTTCGACTTCTTTTGCGGCTTTTTTGCGTTTTTCGTGGTGGTCTTTGAGGAAGAGGGTTATTTTGTCGATGAGGATTTGTTTCAATTCGCCGCTTAATAATTTGCCGGATTTATAGTTATCATATATTTTTTGAAGGTTTTTATCGTCGGGTTCAAGGCCATAACGCAGCATTTGGAACGCGACGTCAATGTCTGGATTGCCGCCGAGTCTGCGATGTTCTTCAAGTGTTGCTTGACCGCCGGAGAAGGCGTATTTTTTGATTTTTCTTGCGGCGTCTTCGGGTGTGTCGGTTAAGGCGATATAGGAATTCTCGTTGGAAGATGACATTTTGCCACCGTCTAAGCCGGGCATAAATTTATGGTAGGTTGAGCTGAGTTGGATGAATTTGAATTCTTTAATGCGTTGCGAGAGGTCACGGGCGAGACGGAGATGTGGATCTTGGTCGGCGCCGACGGGAACGATGATGGGGAGAGGAGCGCCTTCGAATTCTTTTAATTGGGGATGGAGCATGTCGGAGGCTTGTAGTAGAGCTGAGCTCATTTTACCAGGGGATAGTTCACCGTAGATTGCTTGCATTTCGTTGAATGTGACATGGCGGGCAAGCATGTTGGCGAGGGTGTAGTAGGCGTTGGATTGATTGCCGTCTTGTGATCTTTTGGATTGGAAATAGAAGTCGCATTTCTTTAAGTCTAAGCCGAGAGCGACGTAGTTTGTGAGATATTCATGAATGGCGGTGTCATGTAATTGCTTCATGTCGGGGATACGAGAGTTATAAGCTTCGATGTCGGCGACGGTGAGATAGATTTTTGCGCCTAGAGATTGATAGAAAATAATTTGGTCGGCGACCATTTTATGGCCGAAGTGGAATTTGCCACTGGGCATAAGCCCGGTCATCATGACAAATTTCTTTTTTTGTTTGATGGCGTCGGTGATTCTACTTATGTCACGATGAGCGAAGATAATACCGCGGCGAAAGAGAGGGAATTTGGTGAACTCGAGGGGGAGTGTATTTAGAAGAGGGAATGGCTGCAAGCCGAAGTCTTTGATGAGGCGATTGTAATCGATTGTGCCTTTGACTTCCCAAGGAGTGATGGTGTGGGTCATATTTTAGGTTGAAACGAAATGGTGTTTATATAGTTTTCATTCCATTTTTTGTTGCTAATGCTTGTATTTCTTGTTTGGTCATATATTTTGGTTTGGCAAGAGGATATTTTTTGGCAAGTGGTTCGACAACAAGTCGTGCAAAACGGTCATCTTGATTATCCATAATATGTTGAAGTAGTACTTGCAGTGATTTTTTTTGTGGTCGAGGGGCATCGCCATTAAATTGGGGAAGACAGCCTTCTTCTCTGCGAATCATGCCGCTGCGAAAGCCTTGGAGGAAAATGTCAGCTAAGGCGAGGAGTTTTGTTTTGTCTTGTTGGTTTTCAACTGCCAACACCAAAACGATTTCATGCCATTCTTTGTCATCTTCTGGATCGTAGCTGAGATAGACTTTATCGTGTACGATGACGTAGCCGATGATTTTTTCGAAAGGGATATGACGAGGTAGAGTTCCCATTGTGGTTACAGGGATGGTTTTATATTTAAATTCTTTGTGAGAGAGGTAGATAAGTGCGTATAACAATAGTCCATTATTCGTTGCAGATTTTCACAGTCTTCGCGGTTGTAGTCTAAGAGAAGCTGGAGGTATTCACGATCGCCAGAGGCGTGGAAGGCTTTCCATAAGTCGACGGGGTTGCCGTATAAGTGTGAGGGGCGTTTGAGGTTGAGGGTGTGTTCGATTTCTTTGAGTCCGCCGCGGAGGTTGAGTTTTATGCACAATGGTTTGAGGTCAATGTGAGGGATGGTGAGATTGAGGTTGAGTTGTTTTTTTAGTTTTGGTACATCAAATGCGGCGCCGTTAAATGTAATCAAGAGTTTATATTTTTGGAGTTCTTTTTCGAGCAAGGAGGTTTCTAAATTTGCGCCGCGAATGAAGAAATTGGTGTTGGTATTGCCATCGTGAATGCCGACAAGAATGACTTTACCTGAGGAGTTGATTTCAATGTCGAGGTAGCCGGCATTTTCTTTAAAATAATGATATAAACGCCACAGTTCTGTTGCGGGAAGTTTGCTTGAGAAATAAGAGCTGTTGTCATCTTTTAATGCGAGATGAGCTTGTTTGAGTTGGCGGTCGTAGTATGATTTAGTTTTTGAAGCGATGCCTCGGATGGTTTTGGTGTTGAGAAATGTTGGCCAGTCTTTGATGTGTTGCGCCCAGATAGTTTGTTCTTTACGTTTTCTTATTTTTTCGAGGAAGAGGAAAGTGTGGTGGATCATGATGTGAGGGGATTAGTTTTTCAACTGTACGATTTTACCGTACAACTGCTTTCTACATTTTACCTATATAAACTCTATCCGCAGTTGACCAGTGACCAGTGGGTTTTTGTAAAAAAGAAAAAAAAATATTAATCAAAAAGAGTCGTATCCCTTCTGCTTTTTGCTCCGCTTTTCAACATTTCTTTCTGAAATGGCTCGGCACACCTGATCCCTAATTTTGAGCAATATTGTCTAAGTAAATCTGCCATTGGATTATATACATTTTTCAAACAATGGGATAATTCGGATGCGTTGGTCAGTTTTGTACTTTCAAACTCTTGTATATCAAGTATCACTCCTTCATCCATGACCAAGCCGTGTTCCCACTTTTTATTTCGTTCTTGTTCTTGCTCTTTCATGCCATTATACATCATTGTTCGGGAAACTAACAGGTCGATGGCTTGTAGTTTTTTTCCGATCATGATAAGTTGTTCGCGAGTCAAGTCTTTCTGATTGAGCACGAGGTCTAATTTTTGATGGGGATATAATTGCCGATCTTGTTGATATTCCCAGACAATTTGTTGTAGGGGGGTTGGAATATCTTCAAGTATGGTATGAGCTATACCTGTTGATAATACCAATTCTAATACATTTGAGAGCGAAGATCTTGCTGCTTGTGCAGGAGAAATAGTCAATTGGTCAGCTACTCTATCCTGTCCTCTATATCCTCGATCATATGCGATCCCTTCGTGAATTGGTAATTGTTCTCCCAATTTCCACATCTGGTCGCAGAGATCATAATATGCCATGCCTCTTGTTCCTAATGCCGGCAATTGTTTTGCTTTTTCCATTAAAGCAATATAGGGTTTTGCAAATTGAGCCAAAGAACTTTGCACTTCTCCCCAAGGCAGAGAATCACCATCGATAATTCCTGGAGGAAAGAGAACTTTTGTGTCTGGCCCTTGGGCGCGTTTATAATATTTTTTTTCGGTATGCAGCGTCATGAACAGCGTTGCATTTTTGGTTAATTCTTTATTTTCTGTTATCCAGTTGATATATTGTGTTGTTGTCATTGTATTTTTACCTCTTGGTTTTATGTTTGGTTGTGTTTTATGTTTTTTTATTTTTATTTTTATTTTTTATTCTTAGTTTCTTATTTTTCTTATTGTTTAGTAATAACTAGAAAACTATTAAAATGTTTGTCGTACCATTCTAGTACGAAAACTTTAAAAAGAAAGGTGATCTTTGAAGAAGTGATGGATACTTCATTGCTCAAACGTCTTGGTTTAACCGATAATGAGATTAAAATCTATATCGATCTGCTTAAATCGGGTGTAAGTACGGCGTATGATATCAGTAAACGTACCACTATTTATCGCGTACATGTCTATGATAAATTGGAACAGCTCCAAGAGAAAGGACTGGCGACGCATATTTATCGCGGCGCAAAAAAATATTTTCAAGCGACGCCTCCGATAAAATTAAAACAATATCTGGAGGATAAAAAAAATTATATTGAACAACAAGAGCAGGAACTTACGAAAATATTGCCGCAATTGGAGGCTTTTTCACACCTGCCAAAAGAAGATACGTTCGTGGAAGTTTTTAAAGGTACGGAAGGCCTCAAATATTTTCTTAAAGATATCATTAAAGTTGGAAAAGAAGTACTTGTTACAGGTATTGATGATGCTACGTATCAAGAAGCTTTGCCAATCTTTATGCCACAATACTTTCGTGATCTGAAACATAAAAAAATCAAAGAACGAGTGATTACAATTAAGAAGAAAAATGTGTTTGAGTTTTCGAAAGTTCTTGCTCCTACAACACAGTATCGTTTTTTAACACAAACCCAATTTAACCCTACAAACACATTCATCTACGGTTCAAATGTGGTTATTGTCACCTGGGGAACTCCGGTAACGGCCGTTATGATCAAAAACAAAGAAATTGCGACCACTTATCGCAATCATTTTGAACATTTGTGGAAGATTTCGGCGAAGAAATAATCTTTTTGGATCAATTAAGCTTTTAATAAATATCTCACAATTCCACCATAATCTTTTTCGTCTTCAAATCGACACGCTGAATCTTTTTTTCTTTTTTTAATTCGGTTGAGATTTCATCCCATTTCTTGGTCTTGCGCATTTCGGAGACGATTTCTAATAATTTTGCGAGTGGCTGGTATTTTTCATAGATCAATTCGCCTTTCTTGGTGTTCTCGATAATCAATTGTTCTTGTTTTATGATGGCGTCTTGTTGTTCGTGAATCATATATTCCATGGATTTGATCTTTTTTTCATAGGGTGAGGCTTTGGCGAAGGGAATTAATGTATCAATTGCTTCATTATAAGTAGGAGTTTCTTTAAGCGGGGTGCAATTACTGAGGGGAAAAGGAGTGATTTGTTCAGCGTAGATGTAGCCTTGGGGTTTTTCTAGTAATGTAATCATTTGTTGCAATGAAGAGTAGATTTTTTTACATTCGGGAGCGGTTATTACAGTGGGGAGGGAATTTTTATCTATTCCTGCGCGGGTGCATACTTCTTCAGCGTAGACGCCGCCAAGACCGAGATCTGTTGCTAACGTTGTGGCGAGATTTTTTTTATCGCTGTGTTGGATGATTTTGATGAATTCTTTTTCAGGAATGGTTTTCCAATTGACGGCGCTTGCGGGGAAAAGATATTTTTCGCCTGGTTTGACGGAGCGGTCTTTCCATTCTTGTTTTTCTAGGGCGCCGATGATGATGAGATGTTCATCGGTGAGGACGACATTGCCTTTAGAGAATAATTCGATAATTAAAGAGTATTTTTCTTTTTTTTCGAGTTCGAACACGATGATACGTTCGGAATCTTTTTGAGAGATAGATTTAACGAAAGCGTTATCAAGGTATTTACGCAAAAGCATGCAAAAGCCTGAGGGACGGATGGCGGCTTCTTTGAATTGAGTGAAGCAGAGCCATTTGCCAGGAATTATCTTTAGCAGATGTTTACCTTTATTTGGGACGTGAAATTGTAAGAATAGTTCTTGGCTTTCTTGATGATATAAGTGGGGGATTTTTCCTTTAACGAGAGGTTGTAATTCTTGAATTAAAGCGGTTAGTTCAAATGAAGAGATGTTTTTTTTGGGCATTTATAGGATTATTATTATTGGTTTTAAATAACTTTAGTTAGAAGAAAAGAAAAGTAAGCGCCCGGAGGGATTTGAACCCTCGATCTGCTCCTCTGCAGGGAGCCGCTTTAACTGCTTAGCCACGGACGCGTTAGATTACGTTTTATATGGTGGATTTATATAGTTTTCGAGCAATTTGAGTATGTTGGTATCAGAAATATATTTTCAAAACTGATAATAATTATAAGTAGAGAGGAGTAATCACAAATTATGGGTGGATACATTAAGTTGGCGGATGGTACTGATTTTTCTGTGCGTCCTGCTGCTTCAGGAAAACCGATAATTTATGGTTTTGAGCCTAGTGATTTGGAAAAATTGTTAACATTAAAACCAAACGATGTCGTTGATTTTTGTGGTGAGGAAAAAAAGTATCAGGAGGTCAAAGCGACGTTGGATAGACAAGGAGGGATTGTAGCTTATTTGCCTGATCCTGGAGATTATCTGAACGTGTGTGATTTACTTTAATCAGTTGCAGGATATATTAATTTCCTATCATACGTCCCACCAGCAACATCATATTTTCCTGCTTTTTCAATATTGTCTTCGCTTTTGGGACAGTCGGGGTTCAATGGGGCGGAAGTGAAGGTGTTTTTTCTTATAGAGGGGTTGGCGTCGAATTCGCAGTTGATTGATAATTGGGAGTTGTGGATGTTGTTTTGTTCTATGGTGTTGACGCCTTTGACTTTGACGCCGATGGCTTGATGCCAGCAGTGGTAGATTTCGTTGTTTTCAATTTGATTACTTGTTGAGAAGACGTCGATGCAACTCCATAATGAGTCGTGGATTTTACTGTTTTTAATGATGATGTTATTGCCGTTGAGATTGATGCCGTTATGGGTGTAGGCTAGTTCGACATGGTCGAGAATGCTGTTTGAGGCGAGGATGACTTCGTCCCAATCCGCGTATTCGGGTTCTTGTTGTGCAGAAGTGATGAGGATAGGTTGATCTGGTGTGCCAATAGCAATTATTTTTCCATACAATCTGTAATGTGTTTTACTATATCCTTCTCGTCCGGTTGGGTCGTTATGGTCTTTAATATAGGCGTCGGCGTGGGAGAGCCAATCTGTGTTTTCTATATCTGGTTCTTTTTCAAAGAGGATTGTTGTGCCGGGAGCGATGGTGAGTTGGTTCCAGGGGGGGAAATAGACGTCGCTAGTAATATGAATTGTGCCGCGCCATTCGGCGTTGAAGAGTTGGAGACCGGAGATGGTGGTGTTTTCTTGAATTACAGTATATTGTGAGGCGAAATAGGCGATGATGACGGCTATTGTGACAATGATAAGGAGTACTATTCCGATAAGACCTTTTTTCATATTTGAGGGGAAAGTGGAGGGGTATTAAAAACGTTTTGATTTGTCTGGCTATTATGAAACGCTATCTATCTTTTAACTTCAAGCATGCCTCGATAGGCAGGCATCCAGCTCTCATAAATCATTATCAAATGTTCACAATTTCTAATGACGTGAGGGAATTTGTGACGCAACTGATTGATAATTGAATTAAACTGTTGGTAATTCTCAACGGCAAATTCAAATTCTACTTCCCAAGGGGCGAGGCTGCGAATGTAATAGAGTGAATTTGGGTGGCGTTTCATCCATTCAAATAACGTTTTTTCATCTTTTTCGGATAAAGAACGAAAATAGACAATCGCTTTGAAGAATTCTAAGCCTAATATATTGAAATCAACGGCTATTCTATATCCGATAATTATCCCTCTTTCTTCTAATTTGTGGATACGACCACGCACAATCTCTATAGAGGAATGAACTTCTCGCGCCAATTCGGCGATTGGAATACGGGCATTATTAGCAAGTATGTTTAAAATCCGCGAATCCAGTTCATCAATCTCATTTTGCACCACTTCACCACCAAATTGTACTTGATGATATTGTAGCGGTGTTGTAAAAAATTTTTTATTATATTGGCGGGTGTCAACCATTGTTCCTAACACTTTACTTACAATCAAATGCTGCCATTGCGAAAGCAGATAATTAATTTTGTTAAAATAGTCCGGCACACTTTTGGAGAGAATTGCAAACACCAAATCAAATGCACCATCGGAGATGCCTAGCCAATAGATATCAGGGTTATGTTTTAACTCAGTGACAAACCTTTCTTTTTCGGGAGGGATATTTTCTAATTTTAAATATACTTTGAACATGTAATATCCTAATTTATTAGGGTTAATGGAGGTCACAAAATTTTCAATGATGCCTTTTTGCTGCAGTTGTTGTAGGCGATACTTGACGGCTTCTCTTGATTTATGTACTTTTTTTGCAAGCGCGGCATTTGAAATGCGGCAATTAATATCCAATTCTGCCAATAGTTTGCGATCGGTTACGTCTAACTTAATTTTAGCCATAATTTGACCTATTTGTGTTATTCTATATAAATATTTCTATAAAACGGTTAAAAATGGAGGGGAAGTTTATTATAAGTCTTGTTACTACACAATAGTTATGAAAATAGATTTAGTACAACCAAGACACAATTATGCACTAAAAGAAGGAGTAGGACATATTTACATGCCCACTTCTCTACTTACAGCAAGTGCTCGACTACTCAACGCAGGAATAGATGTTACATTTCATGATGAAAATCTAAGACCTCTGGAAGTATCTTCTGATTATGTGGGATTTAATTTGTTGGGTGCGCCATATATTCCAGAAGTAATAAAATTACAACAAAGAATTAAAGAAGAACTAGGAGAAAAAAAGTTTCTTGTTGGCGGTCAAGTTGTTTCTGGATTAAGTACACACCAATTAGGACGTTTATTTGGGAATTCAACTTACAATGGCAATGATGATTTCATATTAGCAAGAGTTATGGATATAGATGTAAAAGCATTGATTTCACCAGAGAAAACCTCACTTATCCCTGCATATAAGCGGTTAAGCGATGATGCGATGAGAGAATATCTGTCCAGAGAATTTTCTTTGTATGTTTCTCAAGGATGTAAGTTTTCTTGTGATTTTTGTGCGGCAGTACGAACATACAAAGACCCAGCAACAGGACAAGTAACCAAAGTAAAAGAATCTTATAGAAATCAAAGTATCATCAAAGCCGATTTGGCTTATTTAGTGGGAAAAGCAAAATCTTTTGGTTTAGATAAACTACAATTATATATGTCTAATCTTGATGTATTCCAAACACCCACTGAATTGCTCAGATTTGCGTATGCTGTATCGGAAGTGAAACAAGATAATCCTGATTTTAAGATTAATTTGCGTGGATTGGCGACAGTTGATTCTTTTTTACGAGCACGAGAAAATATGCCCGAAAGTATAGAGGAATTAGTCAAAGCTGGTTTTAATACTGTTGGTTTTGGGGTTGATGGTTGGACTAAAGAAGTATGGGCAGCTGTGAAGAAAGGACATAATTCAGAAGAGAAATGTTTGGAAGCGATCAGGTCAACCAGAGAAGATTTTGGCATGACACCTGAAATATTAATGGTGTTTGGACATCCAACAGCAGACACAGAAGAATCTCTTGGTGCGGCGTATCAAGTAACGAGAATGGTTATTGGAGCATATGGAGCAGTTCCACGTCCTCACGTTTCAAAAGATTTTGTTCCCGGAAACAATGGGTGGAGAAGTCCAGAGCATTCTGATGCAGTTGAAAGTCTGTTACAACATCCCGAAGCGTTCCAGTCTTTAGATTTTACCGCACTTCCCTCACCGTTAACTCATCCCAATGAAAGAATTAGAGAATTGGCGACAAAATATTTTTTGAAAATGTGCGAACTTCCGGGAAATACGACACAGTATGTGAAGCCGATAACACCTAATTTAACGTTGGAAGAGTTAAAAGAAGTCAAAAAATTTAATGAAAGTCGTTTTGATCGTTAGTTACGGAACCTCTTCACATCTTATTAGATAAACTTGAGGAATAAGAATAAACAACCATTAAAAACGTTTCTAACATAAATCTTCAAGAGCGTATACACGATGGAGCGTTTGTTGTGGTTGGATTCCTTCGTTCAATGGTTTTTCTTCAAGTGCATTACGCATCATTTTCATTGCATCGGGCCAGGCTCTTTGTTTTCGAATACGTTGTTGCATTGCATCCCATTCAGATTTAGGCATGAGATGAAAATGATTATATAATTCATCTCCCACATGACTTGACCCAAAACCATTATGCACATATTCTACATTATCAATAACGACGATAGCTCCAATATCTACTTGCTCGATACGCGGATTATAGGGGATTTCTCTAAACAATTGACCATTTATCGTGATTATAGTTTTCGTGTATTCTTGTTCCATTGTCTTATTAAAATTAAAATACGGGCCCGGGGGGACTTTCGTGTTATCTCATCTGCACGAAATAACTGTTTCGAACCCCCGATCTATAGCTCTCTTTGCATTATAGCATAGAAGGCTATCGCCTTATCCAGGCTGGGCCACGGGCCCGTAGGTGAGCAAAACGACGAATAACTTTTAAATATTGTGTTTGAAATCTATGATATATGCCAAATTTGATCATTTTTGAGGAAAAAGAGGTGCCGGCGTTGGGGTTGAATCGAGAGAAGAAACCAGACATTGAAAAAATGAAAGAGTATTTTTTTGATGATGAATTGGAGATGTTGCAGGGTTTGCAGACGATTGAACATACTTTTTCTGCTACGGAGGTTAGTTTATTGTACCCCGGCTGTGGAACGGATATTTTGACGCCGTTGTTGTATTTAGAGAGGATAATGCCGCGAATAGAACGAGTTAAATTACATTTTGTGGATACGAGTGGTTCGTTTGCGATGTTTAAAACGATATTGTATGAAGTTGGTATTTCATTTGCGGAGTGTGAGGGAGGGATACAATTTCATTGGCAGCATATACTTGTGACGTTATATTTTCATCAGCAGAATATTGCGCGGTTTTTACATAATTGTCCAGAATATCATATTTATTTTGAGAAGTGTTTTCGAATTATGAAAGATAGAATGCCGGAGTATGAACAAGTGGTGTTTGATAGATTGGCGACTTCTGGGTTAGTGATTAGTGATTCGGGGTTTTTGGATGTGGGATTGGAGAAGATTGAGGTTGATTTGAAATTGAGTGCGTATGGGGAGATGATGGTGGGGAGGAAGAGATGAGGTAATATTAATTTTATCGCTTGCCCTAATGATACTTTTTCCCAATATAAAATCCTATCCAAAATAGTGCAAGTAATATAGAGTTTAGAACTACTGATTGCCATAAAAAACCAACAGTATTAAAACCAAATTTCAAAATAGGTCTGAATATTGGGTCGAAAAATGAAGCTAAAAACCACATAAGGGAAGAGACAATGAAAATGATTTTTAGTTTGTCTTGGAAAAAGCTTCCAATAAACAATCCTAAAACTACCAACAAAAAGTATTCAAAGGGTTGTCTTCTTAATACTATAAAAAGTAATGCAAATACTATTGCAGCAATGAAATAAATTTTTTGAATTTTTGTAGTTTCCATGACTCTATAAAAATTTCTTTAATTTTTCTCTGACTTCATCGTTATGATGAATTATTTCTTGATCTGTAAAGCGATACACTTGGTATCCCATTCTTTTCCAGAGTTGGTTTTTGAGATTATCTTTTAGGATAGTTACTTTTAGTCTCTCTTCACCATAACGTTTACCTAATGTTTTATAATGAGTTGGCCCATCAACTTCAATTATGATTTTTCTTTTTTCACTTCTAAAGTCTGGAACTGTATAAAGGATCTCTTTGGAATTGCATCTAAATATCTTATTGAAAATAAAGTCATCAGGAAGTAATTCTCCCATTAATTTTTCTGGAATTGTTACTCTTTTTTTACCTGCGGCTTGCATTCCACTGGCACAAGCTTTGTAGTAACCTTCTAAATCTCTTTTCTTCCAATCTTTTATAGTTTGTTTAAGTCTCTCGCTGCTCATATTTGGATGTTTCTGATGTGTACTCTTTCCCATTAAACTAGCTTGTTTTGGATGACGAGACATTGTTATTTTACCCATTCTACTTGGTTGATCGGGATATTTTTGCATCACTAATTTACCATTTCTTATAGGAAGATCGGGATAAATTTTCAAAGTCTTTTTCATTGTTTCAGAAGACACTTTTCTAGCACGTTCTGGATCATCATATTTCCATTTCAACAGTTTAGCAACGGGTTCTCCTGTCTTCTGAACTGCCAAACCCCCCATTCTTGCGAAGTCGGGGTGTTTTTGGATTGTTTTATTATAATTGTCTTTAGCCAAATTAGGATTATTCTTATGGGCAGTTAATCCACCTTTACTAGCACCTTTCTCCGCTGCTTTTTTTTGTCGTCTGCTATACTCTTCTTGATCACGTTCTTTCAATTCTTTATGGGTTCTTGCTGTTCTTTGACCAATTTCTCTTTTACGTTCATCTGAACATTTATGGACCCCTGATGGTCTTGTTGGAATATTATTACGAAAAAGAACTCTTCTCACAGTACTTTTACCATATTTAAACTTCTGTGCTATTTGCCTCAAAGAAAGACCACCATTATAAGACTGAATTATTTCAGACTCTAGCTCTGAAGATATTTTTTGCATAGAAAAATAAAAACAAACAAAGATTATAAACTTTAGTGAAATTTTTTCTTACTTTTACGGCATCCCACTATTCAACCACTTGACATATGCATACATAACGAGAGCCGTATTGACCATGCGCATGTTGCATTGATAGGCGCGTTCGACTCCTCTTTTGATTTCTTCGATGTTCTTTTTGATTTGGTCGATTTCTTGCACTTTTGCTTGAGGAATACGATGTTTGATGTTGTCAAAGCTTTCTTTGCGCAGCTCTTCTTCAAGTGTATAATGGAATAGGAAGCCTTTGTTGAGGCTTTCCATTAATGCATTCATTTCGGATACTTGGCCTTCGTTGACGAGATCATAACCATTAAAAGCGAAGTCTTTATTACGAAGGATTTTACCGAAGATTTCGTTTAGTTTGTCATTGCCTGCGATTTTTTCTTCACGGGTTTTTAATTTTGGCAGGCTGTTGAATATCAGGGTGAGGTCACTGATGAATGTGCCTTGCTGCCAGTACATGATGGCTTCGGTAAATGAGAGGTTCTTTTGCATGGCGACAGGAACGTTTTTGAGCATTTGTAATGTGCGTTGTAAAGCTACTGATTCATGCACAGAGTCATTTTCTTGCAATATTTTTTCGACTGCTTGAATGGTGGGCTCAACTAACGCAAGACTTTGCGCCATCATTTGAGTGTCGGTTTCGGATATGGAGAAGTCGGTAAAATATTCTTTCATCTGCGGTTCTTTAAGCGGGTACGGGGTCTTACTTTTTATTTCGCGAATGAGATAGACACTTTCTACTTCGGCAGTTTTGGTTGTTAAATGATGCAGAGCATGAATATAGAGCATAGATTTCACCTGTTTGTTGTCTTTTATTTTTGAGCTTTTAACCTATCTGTTTTTCCGCAGTAAGGGCATTGGATGTTATGTGTCAAGCCCACTTTGGTTTTATCCAATCGGAATGTATAATTGCAGCGGGTGCAGAAGAATGTGCCATATTCTGGTGTTGGGAGTGTTTCGGTTTTTGAGCTGAGAGATTTATCTACTTCTTTATTTTTTAACTTAAGCTCTTCACAACAATTGTCACAGACCAATTGATTTGTGCCGTCAATTTTGGGAAATAAACGTATTTTCTCTAGAAGAACGACAGCGTTACACTTCTCACAGGTTCGGGTTTTGCGTATATCCATCTCTTTCACCTTTTTAAGGATATGTGAAAAGGGCAGAAGGAGTATTTAAACATTACTGGGGTAGAATTGATATAACGGCGGACATAATAGTTATTATACGCAATTTTTGAGAATATCTAAGATGACGAGTTTAATTTTGGGATTTATTGAAGAAGTTCATCAAGTCTTTGCTTCCATTGTGGATTGTCTAAATGTTCATATCCATTGGAAGGCAAAAATGCTTCTACGCCAACAACTCTGTCTCTACTAATTTCTTGAGCAGATTTTTTTACTAAATCTGGAAATTTTTTTGATAAAGCAGGTTGAGCATAGTCTTTCATAACTTGGCTAAATCCTGTTATAGAATAATAATTTATTCCTGGAAATAATTCTTCAACCAAAGGCATATAACCCGCAATAGTTTTTTCATTTCCAGCTAAGGCTGGATGGCTCTCTCCATGAATTGCTGACCATACCTGTGCTTCATTATATTCTGCCATAAGTTTAGAATACATAGGAGATTTATAAACATTTCGATTGTGTACTACTTTAAAGTTAAAATCAGTTACGCGCGCGTCTCTCTAATACATTACCTACTTAAAAAAATATGATTTCAGAATTAATAAAACGGCATTCTTAAAAACTTTGATTTTTTGCCTTCGGCATCGTTGCACTAAAAATCAACTACTCCAAATATTCGTGGGCAACTAACACAAATTATCCCACAACTACACTTACTCCAGCCAATCTTTTTTCTTAATTTTTTCAGGGAGATATTTTTCAGAGATAAAACTGATGCCTTTGGAACTTAACGACTGAATTTCTACTTTGGCATCGAATTCTTTCATCATTTTAAACTGACGCTGCCAGTCTTTATGCTTGATAAACCATTCGTAGTTTTGCATCTGTTTGATTCTAGCACGGTCTTGGTCGGTTAATTTGATGAAGTGTTTTTTAAGGTCGTAGTTGTTAATATCATCCATACTGACACCCAAAAATTTAACGGAAGGGATTGCCATCTCTTCTGCCATATGGGCCAAACTGATTGATCCGTATTTAATAACGGAATAGATATAGAATCCGTAAATATCACCGTCGGTTAAAACGTAAATTGGTAATTTGTGCTCGACGCTGAGACGCTGCAGTAAGCGACGGATTCCTCGTGTTGTCTGCCCCTGAGATGACATGATGATACAATTGTTTTTTGACCAGAAGCGGTCTTCGTGCAGACGTTCCCAGACGGCAGCTTTCTCCATGTAAATGACGTATTCGGCATCGACTTTTTTGAATTTGATGTTTTCAACGTTACTTGGGATACTCCAACCACCAGAACCTAATTTGGACCAATCAATTGTATCTCCCATATCTTCGATGACAACTTTACCGGCAACGGAACCCATTTTGTTGGCATTCACATGCAGATTTTCACGAGAGAAATTGGTGATCAATTCCAAATCTTCAATGGCTTTGTCGGTTTCTTTCTGGTCGTCGACAATGTTCGTTTTGGTGTTAGGAATAGTACGTTTGGCCATGTAAAAGACGTCTCGCAGACTGGCGTGTTTTTGGACGTCTAATAGGCTTTTACAGATGGCGGCAACTTCGATTGTCTGCAAGAATTTTTTTGCGTGAGCGACGTTGAAGAAGAAACGTTGGGCGGTTTTATCTCCTAAAGTTAAAGTTTTGGATTGCTGATCGAAGACAACGTTACTTAAACCGCGAACGGGAAGTTCAATTTTAGGATTCTGCAGTTTATTGATCTCTTTGACGACGTCTTCGCCTATTTTAATGAGTTCTTTGCGTGGTTTTTCGTTGTTGCTTTCTGTTTTTGTCATGAAAATGATGCCTGGTTATTGTTTGTTATTATTTTTTATTCTTTGTTGTTGTTTGCTTTTTATTTTTTTTATTATGATTGATTAATTGGGTTTAATAATCCTCGTCTTCGCTTTTCTCAGCTAATTTGGTTTGATCGTCGACGTCGCCTTTCAATGATTCCATCTGCATTATCGCTTGTTTGATTTCGTCTTTTTTAATCATTTCTTGTAGTTTTTTGATGATTTTTTCTTTGTCATCGCCGGTTAATCTGAAGAGAGCATCGGCAACTTCAGGGATATAGCGTTCAAATAAATTGGCGCGTTCAAGTTGGTTTTGGACACGAACTTTTTTATGGACATACGACTGCATTTTTCGCCCCGCATCTTGCAAAGCTAACTTAATTTCTTTAATGATTTCAGGATAATGTGCGAGGGCTTCTTTAGATTCAGAGGTGAATGGCACCCATACTGACGCAATGTGAAGAATAAGAGTTACGGGTCCAGAAGGCAGGCTGCCTTGGCTTTGGTTTAATCCGTATGGTTTCCAATTTGTGCCGACGACAGATTTACTTAAGGCGCACGCACCTTGTTGGTATAATAATGGCACTTTATTTGCGAAACGTAGTAGGGAAACTAATTCGTCTTTTGGTTGATCGCCACCATACGCGATGCCTACTTCAATTTGAAAAGGATTACCACGATAGACAAACAGCGGACGGGTTATGGTGCAATAAAATTCGGCGTTGATCTCTTTTTTGAGACTTTTTTCAAGCATATCTTGACCAATTGGACTCAAACAATCGGTTGGCGGCGCCATGATTTTGGTTTTCTGAATGCCGTTGTATAATTGTTCGGATAATTCTCGAGTCATGTCTTCTGGTTTCGTATTTGGTAAGAGGGAAGAATTTTCGCAAATTTCTTTGGCTGTGCCTGCGCCGACGCGACTGAATTCGGTCATTAGGAACTGCTGCAGAGTTTTTGCGTCGGTTGTTTCGAGCATTTTGATCAATTTTCCTAATTCTACTCCATAAGGGTGGGGTTGGATTTCTTTTGGTTCAGAGGGAAGTTCTTCGGTGACGCGGCTAAAAATACTCTGCTGGGCTTCCGGATTAGTGTAAATAAACGTGGCGTGAGGGTTGACAATGGCGGTTTGCTTCATGAATTCGTCAACGGATTGTCGGCCTTTCATGTATGAGCCGTCTAAATCAACTTCGATTTTTGTACCGTGATCTTTTTCTTCCCATTCGACGATTTCGTCTTCTAAAATATCCGGGCTGTTAGTTTGGGTGTTGATTTTGAGTTTCATTTGATGGGCTTTTTTGCCTTTTCCTGTCTTAGAGACAATTGTTGCTGGTTTACCAGTGGTTAATTGGCCGTAGAGAACAGTGGCGGAGATACCGATACCTTGCTGTCCACGAGTTTGAGCAAGTTTGTGAAATTTGGAGCCGTAGAGTAATTTTGCAAAAATTTTTGGTATTTGTTCTTTGACGATACCTGGGCCGTTATCTTCGACAATGACGCGAAAACGGGTTTCGGAGAGTTGAATTAATTCGACACTGATTTCAGGTAAGATGCGCGATTCTTCACAGGCGTCTAGCGAATTGTCGACTGCTTCTTTTACCGCGGTCATTAAGGCTTTTCTCGGATTGTCGAAACCTAACAGATGGCGGTTTTTTTCAAAAAATTCAGCAATAGAAATATCACGTTGTTTTTTTGCTAAGTCCTCTGCGGTTTTGCGTACTGCTAACTGTTGCTGCGCCATGTAGCTAGGGAAAAAAGGAAATGATTTATAAGGGTTTTGGTTGGGAGGGTTGAGGAGATGGAAGAAATATACCGATTACTTTACACTCTCTTCGTCTATATTTCTTGTTCTGTTTCAATTATGTCAATTTACTTTTTTTCAGATAAAAATCGCAATAAGATCATTGCGGTTCTTTCTTCGGAGATAGTTCCATTCAAACACATCTCTTGTACTTCTGCAATGGTTTTCCATTCAAGAGATATTTGTTCGCCTGGTTCTAATTTTTGTCCGTGATGGTTTTCTTTATATTCTTCAATTAAAAAATAAAATAGATCCCATTGCACTGTTGCACTAGGGGAAGTGGTATAGATGTGTTTTAATTTCAAAGGGATTAGACCTGTTTCTTCTTGGCACTCTTTTTGTGCAGCGTTCATGGCAGCGGTGAGAATATCTCTTTTTTCTTGTACAAAAGAAAGATATTTCTGTAAGGAATCAAATACTTTCCCCCCAGGTAGGCGATAATCAAAATTGCCATGTTCTTCCCGATATTCTTTAGTTATTAATATTTTATTTTGATTGATAATTAACAACCGTACTCCAGGAGAACGCCGCACTTTTTCAAACATAATTTCTTTTCCGGCAATACGTACTGGCTTTTGTATTACTTCAAATATTTTTCCAGAATAAACTACACGCTCAGAGTTGTTAACAACCATTGTTCTACCCAAACAACACTTCTTTCTTTTTTCTTTCCAAAAAATGATACACCGTCTTATGCATGGCGCCGTCCAATAACATTCCTACTGCTTGGCGTGCTAAGCTTGCTTGGGTGACTTCGCCGATGATGCCGATGGTTTTGCCGTAAATAGAGATATACGTATCGGTTAAGCGTTCGATTTCTTCACGGGATTTGCCGGCTTTGCCGATGACGCGACCTTTGAGGCGTTCCATCATGTTTTTATTTTTGCCGGTAAGATCGCTCATGTTGATGAGGTCTAGGACATAATCTGTTTTTAATAAGAGGAGAGCGACTTTGGGATTAAATCCACGGCCGACGGCGCGAACGATTTCTAAAGTTGTGAAGAGCATGACCGCGTCGGTTCCGGTGATGGTAACGTCGCCTTCTTTAGAGATTTCTAACGTGCTTTGTGTTGCTTCTTCGATTTCTTTTTTGATTTTTCCTTCGGCACCGATAAGTACGCCCACGCGTTCTTCGGGAATCTTAATATCGTACAATAAATCATCAGCGGGAGGGAGTTCTTCCATGTTGTTCTAGTTGTGGGGTTGTTTTTTAAATGTTTCTCTGATTTACTACTAAATGGTTTGAATGGAAAAAAATTACACCCCTGCATATACTGAAATTCTATAGAATTCGAACAGAATTTCAGATAAAGTTCGCCGATTGTTAAATTTAATTGTTCGAATTCTATGGAAACTCACTATACATCTTGGCTTTAATTCCCCATACTTTTTCACTTAATTCACGAGTTCGATATTTTTGCGAAAACTCTTCTACTTCGGGATAATACTCTTGTAACTGTCTGTAGTCAATCTTGGTTCCACCATGAGAGATGCTATCAACGTAATCAAACCAGCCGCAATCAACAAAAACGCCGATGCGCCATTTTGTTGAGGTATCAAAGAAATAAATACCATTTTCTGATTCTTGGGCGTGAGCGGATGTTTTCTCGTCTAAAGTGATACTTATTTTCCCTTTTTCAATATTTTGTAATAGTTTCATCAAGTCATTTTCGGTTGGTCGTTTCATGTTCTTAGTCACCTTTCACGATTTTTAGTACGTCTTCGGCTTCGCGTTTTACACCTAATTTGCGAAAGAATTGGAGGACGTTTTTGATGTCGCGCTCTAATAATTCTTGGGAGTTGGGGGTTTTGACGACGGTTGATTGGGAGAAGTCGATTAGAACAGGGGTTTCGTTGTAATTTAAGATGTTAAATGCAGATAAATCGCCGTGGATGAGACCGCCATGATATAATTTTTTCATTTGTTCAATGATGAGAGTGAGGAAGATTTCGGGATTTTTGGGGTGGGTGTCTTTGAGAGGTAAAGCGGGTTCGTCATCGCCAATCATTTCTTCAACCAAAATATTAAACATCCATTTATGGACTTTGGGTACTCTTACTCCTGCGCGATGGGCTTTTAAGAGGTTCTTATATTCGCGCTGGGTCCAGGCGAAGATGATTTCGCGGCGATGTTTTTTAAGATATTCGTATCTTGGGTCTTGGCGGATGTATTCAAACATGCGGTTGAAGTCACAATTTTGCTGGCGATAAATTTTGACGATGCGTTTTTCTATCTTGTCGCCCTGATGTTTTAGGGCAATGAAGACGTTACTTTCTTTGCCGACTTTTAGAGGAGAGACGAGTTCGTCGAAGATGCCACGACTATGGAGCTCAAAGAGGTTGCGATCGGTGAAGTCGTCAAAGACGCCTTTGGCGGTTTTGAAGCGTTCTTGGGAGGTGACGGTTGTCATTTAGGGTTAGGATTATTTTGTTATAATATTTATAATTTTATCTTCGACTTCTTTTACTTTTTTTTCTTGTATGTTTCCAACAGGATATAAAATTATAGATTTATCTGCGGTAAATAAACGATTGGGTCTGATTAAACTCGATTGGGGTAAATTTCCTGTGATAAAATCATTTTGTTGGAGAACGATTGCGTACTCATCAAAGCGGGCTTGGCTTGTTATTTGACAACAAATCACATCATCTCCAGTCATTGTTGCAATAATCAAAGCCGGTCTTTTCTTTGTTGAACTTAAATCAGAGAAGGGAAAAGGTAAGACGATTACTGTTCCTTTTACAAGTTTTTCCATGCTTCTTCGTCCTCTGTGCTTAACCACTCTTTTGCGAGGGCTTTTTCACTGGCAAGTGCGGGGAATAATTGTTCATTGAATTGAGCAAATGAGCGTACTTCAATTCGATCTTCAAATGCTAAAATGGCGACTTTTGTTCCTTCGCTAAATCCTTCTTTTTCTCTAATATCTTTAGGGATTGCAATCTGGCCTTTTCCCGTAATTGTTGCCGTTTTCATTTCAAGTAATGTCATGGTGTATACCTCTATTTCTTATTTGTAAGAAAAAGAGAGGGGACTATATAAAAGTTGCGGGAAAAAAGACATAGGACTACTTTAGAGTAACAAAAATAACGAAACATTTATATACTAGTAGTATATTATAGCATATATGAAACACAAATTAAGCATAACTATTGAGGAAGACACATTGTATCAACTTCGTGAAATTATGCGTACTAAGACGTTTCGCAACAAGTCGCATTTTTTCGAAGTTGCGGCGGTGCAGTTGATTCAACAAAAAGGAGGGGATTAGAAAATGACTTATTTGGATACTAACAGCATAGATGCTTTATTTGATCAAGCTGATATGGAACAAGCACAGAGAACCAGATTATTACAATATAGATATAATCCAAGATATGCTTCTGATACAGATTTCACAAATCCGTATATTGTTGTCGTTCACGAAAACCAGATTCCTGCTGAAATCAATGCAGGAAATCTAGCCCCCGAAGTAGGAGCTAAAGTATTACAACAGATTAGCGAAATTAAAGCAAGACATCCACGTAGTTGGAGTACGGGTAGTCCTTTTACTGTATCCTCTGAAATTCCTAAAGATAGACCAATTGTAGTTTGTGGTGCTTTCGAAGAGATATGTGTCAGAGAACAATATATTAAATTACTAACTGCAGGGCATGATGCGTATATCTCAACAGAAGGAACTTTGTCTTTTGAATCACTTAACTAAGGAAAAAGAATAAACATGACTAAACCTGTCGCTCGCCCAATTATCTCAAAAACTACTTCTAAGTAACAACACAACCGAAAGGTTTATATATTAGTGCCACTTTTTAGTAGATAACACCTCAAAACCACCTCTTTTTCCTCAGCAGGCTTTCGAGCCCGCTGGGGTTTTTTATTATTCTAACATCGATTTCTTACTAAAAAAAGTTAGTTGAGGAGCAGTTTTAAGGTGCCATATCTTTTGCAAAGGTAGCTCTAAAATTATTACGTCTAGTTAATTCTTCAAAACTAGCTCTATTTTCCAAATAGGACGAAAAACAGGCCAATTCATAATTTAGCAACATAAGATTTATAAATAGCTCCCAATCTAATAGTAGAATAGCCCGTCACGAGAGTACCTGTGCAAGCTTACGGCAAACGCCAAGCAATGACCCCGGGGGTTAGTAGTACGGGCTTCATATTCATCAACGAAAATAGGATTACGTAAAAGTAAAATATTATTACATTTATCATTTTAGTTCATATCATTTGGAAGTTGAGTTGGGTGGTTGACACCGTGAATTAGAGAAATGATGAATAATAATTGGTTAATTCTATTTTCTAAGATATGAGTATGAGTAAAAAGTGTGTAATATAGGCACACAATAAGAGTATTAAAAAATATAAAAATAATAAATCAGATTAGAGTATTTATCCTATTCATCACCAATACGAAAAAAGGTTTTCCTTGGCGTGTTGTGTATTACTTAGAGTAAACATAACGTGAGAGTGTAAGGATTGGTATTTCTTTTCTGAATAAATGGAGGAAACTTTATGGCAAAAATAAGCCCAGTAGCAGCAAAATACATAGTACATTCCACAATTACAATTGATGGAGTGGTTGATAAGCCGGATGTCATTGGCGCAATCTTTGGTCAAACAGAAGGTCTTTTAGGTGCAGATTTAGAGCTGCGAGAATTACAGCGCTCCGGAAGAATTGGTCGCATTGAAGTAAATATGAATACCACCTCTGGAAAAACAAACGGAGAAATCATCATCCCTAGTTCTTTGGATAAGACAGAAACGGCAATAGTTGCCGCAGCGCTTGAGATTATCCAACGCATCGGACCCTGTAATGCAAAAATTGAAGTTCATAAAATTGAAGATGTACGAACAAGCAAGCGACAGTTTGTGATTGATCGGGCAAAAGAGTTGTTACGAGAGTTA
>Ga0209542_10006037_pt1 | contig 23831 bp, 28 predicted proteins | sample RifCSPhighO2_01_FD_184028 | JGI IMG/M metagenome (GOLD analysis project Ga0209542, IMG submission 184028) | Soil microbial communities from Rifle, Colorado - Rifle CSP2_plank highO2_0.1 (SPAdes) (version 2) | ecosystem: Environmental > Terrestrial > Deep subsurface > Rock core/Sediment ...
TAAAAAATAGAATTATTCAAAGTTCTCTGTAGCTTTATCCAAAGTTTCTACAACTTTTTTGATATTTCTTTATTTTCTACTCTTTTAGACATAATTTCAGCTAAATTGAGTGCCACTATTGTAAATAAACCCAATGCTGCAATAAAATAATAACTTGGTGCTGCCCCCCCCTTACGTTCATTTTATTTCTTCTCCAATGTAGCTTCAAACATATCCTTTAAAGCTTGCGCAAAGAAAGGTGTTGAAACCCAAATTCCAATATCTGTACTTTCATGTAAATTTTTCTCATCTTTTATCATAAAAACAAGTTCTTTTCCATCAACTAATACAAATCTTGCATTTAAATCTTTATCATAAACATTTGCAATGTCTTTTAATTCTAAAGCAGCATCTTTTGCATTTTGAGTTTTTAATGGTGCTGCAATCCTTATGTTTACTTTTTGTTGTTTTAATTTTCTTAAAGTTGTCTTCATATGTTCAACTTTTCTTGCTAAGCCTTCTGCAGTTGTTACTATAATAACTTCATTTTTAGCTTCGCTTAACAAATTCAACATATGTTCATAAGTACTATCTCTTCCTTTAAAACTTCCAGCAATACTTGCAGGATCAACATTTTCAATTCCATTTTTAAACATACCATTTAATTCTGAATAAACATCAGTTCCTTGTATTTCTTCAACCATTTTTATTTCTCTTTTAGCTTTTTCTTCAATCTCTTTCTTTACTCTTTTAAGAATGTCATGTGGTGAAACTGCAAGATACTTTATAGGTCTCCCAAGTTTCATTATAATAAATCCCTTTTTTTCTAAACTTTCAAGAACATCATAACTTCTGCTTCTTGGAACATTGCTCATATCACTAAGTTCACCAGCAGTAGCAGCTCCCTTGCTTAATAAAGCTGTCCAAATCTTAACTTCGTAGATATTTAAATTAAATGCACTTCTCAATTTCTTTAATAAATCTTCTCTTACTATCATTGTTTCTCCTATTCAATACACATAAGTAGTAACTAAATGTTTATAAATCTTTCGATTGTCATCACTTATGAATAGTTATATAATCATCTAGAACAGCAGAAATAAACTTCTTCATTGCTGACATTGTATCTTGCTTGATAATCTCTTATTGTAATTTCTCTTTTAACACGGTCAGATACGTCTTTAATTTCATTGAAATCTCTTCTGGGAGAACACTCTTTTACACCAACCCTATAACCAGAAGATAACTCTGACTTTTCTGTTTCTATGGTGTCTATAACAATATGGTCTTCTATTGGATATACTAAAATTTTATATCTTTTAGAGCCAAAATCATCAGTTTTAAGAATTTCCTTAATAGAAACATTATTTATAACTTCTTCAATATTTGCTAATTGTTTTCTATTTTGTTTTAATGCTAATAAAAATATCATGAAATAAATAAAATATAAAAATTTATAAGATTTTTGAATAGAGTTATAAATTTTTAGTATTAACTATTTGTATGACAAGAACAATATTTAGGCAAGGTAGAATAGTAATAAATTATGATATAAGGGGTATTAACAGAGGAGATTTAATTATTGGAAACATACGTATACAAAGTGTAAATACAATTAATAATGTAAGAATCCATAACATATTTGTCTCATTTTCAAAAATTAAAGAAAAGCAAAACTCTTCTTTTGATGAACAAGGTGCAATATTTTACGGTACATATGGGTTTTTAATCAGGAATTATAATGCAACAAGCATTGTTGAACTTAAGAAGAGATATAAAAACTATGAAACAGAAGAAGGAAGAAGAACAAAATATCTATGTATCCCAATTGAAGAAATGAGGTTAGGCACAGCACAATCAGGCTTAGTTAAAGCAGTTTTTTCAGATATGAAAGATAATCTTAATAGTTTATTAGACAAACTTCAATTAGTAAATACAAAAAGTGATAGAGAAGTTCAGAATAGCCTGAAATTTTTTCCATATTATCTTATTGAAGAAGCAAAAGCAGGAAACCATTATTCAGCAAAAACTTCAAAAAAATATTATATATCAGATAAGCTTAAAATACGAAATAAGGCTATAAGAATTCCGATTGGTGGCCAGCCAAAGAGGTAAATTTAGTAATGTTAATAAACAATTAAATAATTTTAAAATCTAATGAAACATACCTTTTCAGTAACAATATTTTTAATCCTGCTATTCATGGTTTCTCATTTAGTTGGTTTATTTGTTATTAAAAATTATCTCCCAGAGGAAAAATCACTTCCATTAAAAATAGAAAAACCCCAATTTGAAGAAAAAACAGCTTATATTCCAATTATAATAACAATTATCATAACTACAATATTTGCACTAATATTATTAAAATTCAGGGCAATGAAAATTTGGAAAATATGGTTTTTCTTTAGTGTATTTATATGTTTAACAATTTCATTTTCTGCATTTATGAAAGAAAAAATTGCTATTTTTATATCTCTAATTTTAGCTTTATTAAAATCTTTTAAACCTAATATTATAATCCATAATTTAACAGAAGTATTTATTTATGGTGGTCTGGCTTCTATTTTCGTTCCAGTATTAAATCTATTTTCAGTTATTATATTATTATTAGCAATATCAATTTATGATATGATTGCAGTCTGGAAAACCAAGCATATGATAAACCTTGCGAAATTCCAGGCAGAATCAAATGTTTTCGCAGGCTTATTCATCCCTTATAATAAATCTGTCAAAACTAAAACTATAAATGAAAATAAACCTGTAAAATCTGAATCAAAACAAGCAGTATTAGGCGGAGGAGATATAGGCTTTACTTTATTATTCTCAGGAGTAATTTTCAAAACTTTTGGGTTTTTGCCAGCAATAATTGTTTCATTTACAACCACAATAGCACTTTTATTATTGTTCTTATTTGCAGATAATAAAAAATTTTATCCGGCAATGCCATTTTTAACTATTGGATGTTTAATTGGCTTGGGAATTGTTAAATTAATATTTTAAGATCATTTACTCCAGAAAAATATTCTCAGTTGTTTATTTACAATGCCAGTAGATAACGGGGGGTCAGCGGTAATATCAGGAACCTTCACAGTAACACTTTTTGTATAAACATCTTTATCTTTAGGCAACGTCTGTAAAAATAAAGTTTCATCATCAGTATTTATCTCATTAGCAATATGCATGCAATTGATTTCTGCACCATTATTATTTAATTCACATATTTTTTCAGCATGCTGCCAAAGCGTCCCAGTTCCAATTCCTCTTTCTACTTCTGTCCTAACACAATTTGGATAATTATCCTCTCCTTTATTTTTTAATATACATTTCCTGAATTCTTCATCATTTTGTGCATCATCAAGTATTGTTCCTGCTATTAATTCTAGATCAGGCGGTATCTTAAAAGTTACTTTTTCAGCTTTAGGGAGTATATATAAAACAACACTAAATACAAGAATTATTGCTATTACAGCTTCCATAATTTTTAAAAAACCTCTTTTATCCATTTTACCAAACCTGGATCATTACTGTAACAGGTATCCTTTCTCCATCATCATTTATTAAAAAACTACTGAATCTTCTTGCAAAAACATTTACATTATTTGGAATTGGTCTTTCTGGAAATACAAAGCTTTTATAGTCTGTATTTTCATTTAAATTAAATTTTTCTCCATTTTTATCTTCTCCGCTTATTGTAATTTTGAATTCTCTATTTGCTGGAAATCCCCAGGACTCTTTTAAACCTTGTAAATCAGAACTTCCAGCTTTCCTTAAATTTGTAAATTTTTGTATAGACAATCCTCTTATCTTTTCTATTGCACCAACTTCATATCTTGCTTTACAGCATAATTGTCCATCTCTGCATCTTACAGTATCTTCCCTATTTTCAATTATACATGCAGTTATTACACTTGAAGGATTGGGTTGTGTTAAAAATTGTCCAAGATTTAAAATTTCAGTATTTTCTTTGTTTCCATAGATAATAAACTCTTTTGTTTTGATTCTTGTATTTGTATTCGGATCAACAATTAATTTACCAGCAACATAGAATTTTTTAGAAGCTTCATCCCAAAAGAATTTTATGCTGTTTCTTTCATCATCAGAAACAAGTTTTGGAAATTCTTCACCAATATCTCTCAGATCATTAAAGATTGCAGCTTCTTCCTCAAATCCATCATAACCATTGCTTGCTTCTGGTTCTATTATAAGTCCAGGTACTGAATTGCTTAAACCATTATTATTATTAACAACAAAAAAAGTCTCTATATTCTCATTCTTTAACATATCTAAGCTTTCATAAAATGCATCAACTTTATTATTTTTCCCAATAACATCTTCGGGATCATCTTTTCCACCGCCTAAAAATATTGCTGCATCATTCACAGATTGAAGGGGTTTTTCTTCGCATCCACCATTATCATTTTCAATGCAATACTTAACAGACTCTATAAATATAGGTGCTTTATTAAATTCAATATTGGTATTATTAAAAAAACCTTGTTCTGCTATATCTAATAAAACATTGCCGCTATGTAATGGGGTTACTCCAGGCCTGAATAAAGTTATAATAAATCCTACAGAAATTAAAAATAAGGATATGCCTATTATCCAGTCCACATGCCCGCTTAATCCCCTCTTTTCCATAAACACCTATTTTATTCTTTATTTATAAAATATTCCTTTAATTTAAATTTTGCTATCTGATTTTCTTACGCTAAACATTAGCATCATTGCAAATAATAAGATAAACGTACCTACAATTGGAGTAGATACAGGAGATGGATAATCAATTTTATTTATTTGGGATTTTATCTTAGAAAATGATCCAAAGCCAATATCCAATCTTGGTTTTTCTATTCCATTTTCTTTATCTTTTAAAAATTTAATATTAAAATTTTCATTTCTTGAAGTTTTAAAACTAATCCCTAATGCATCTTTATCTCTTCCTTCTCCTCTTCTTAATACAAAATTATTTCCTGCTTCTGTATTTACTATTGCAACAATAGTTCCTTCAACTTGTACAGATTCTTCTGGTACAGTTATTTCTTGTTCTTCAATTTGAGGGATTTGTTCTATTGCTTCTTCTCCAATAATTACTTCACTTACAACATCATTATTTGTAGGAACTTCAATATTTATTAAATTTGTAACTGCATCAATTAAATTTCCTATACTTTCAATAGGCTGGCTTTGGGTTTCTGGCTGGTTTGGAGTTGAAGTTTGGGAAGAATCTGGTGAAGTACCTGTGTTTGTTCCAGTTGTGCTTCCACTTGAACCAGTAGAAGAACTAGTTCCAGAAGTTTCCTGATTTACAATTATTGATAAAGTTGCAGTATTTATATTTGATGAAGCATCTGTTGCTGTACAAGTAATTGTTTTTGTTTCTGCTGTAGTTGGAGTGTATGAAGCAGAACATGAATTGCTATTAGAAGAGCATATTGCTGTACCATCACTTGAAGTTACTGAAACTGTAGAAGGATTGTCATCTGAATATGTGCATGAAATTGTAGTTGAAGATGATCTTGTAAAGGAAGTTCCTGCAGAAGATGTTAAAGAAATTCCTGTTGGTATAAATGTATCTGCGAATATAGTATAGTTGCTAAAACCATAAACATTAATTGAAACAGGATTACTTGCTAATTTTGTGCAAATTGTTGAAGGACATGAAGTTCCATCCTTATAAATAGTATATCTATTATTTGCTGTAAAACTTTGCTGGAAAAATGTAAAATTTATTGTTTTGTTTAAATTTTGATATTTTGTGCTATTTAAAAAAACACTATTATTCAATATTAGAATATTATCTGCTGCACCCAATGTTAAATCTTCGTATATTGTTAAATTTGTCTGGTTCCAAATTAAAATTGCAAAATCATTTTCATATGTCATTGTATTATATGTTATAATTCCAGTTGAGTTTATATCTATAGTATTATTCCCGAATGTGTTGTTTAGTAAATGAACTCTTGCAGTTTCTTCTAGTTGTATGCCTACACTTGAATTTCTTATAATATTGTCTCTTAATGTATAATTAAGACCTGGAGTTACACTACCTAGAATATCTCTTACAAATCCAAAATAAAAACCATATGTGACATTAAAAATATCATTATTTGCTATTGTTATTCTCTTTTGGTTATTTGGAAAAGAATTATCGCCTATACCTTCTAAATCAATACCTGCAAATATCATATTTCTTAATGTATTATTTATTAATGATGTATTGCCTACATTAATAAGCATAATTCCTATATATGTATTGTCAATTATATTATCTTTTATTGTTACATTGTTCAGATCTACAGTAAATCCCCCAAAATTTAATTCTATTCCTATACTATATTTGTTAGGTATTGAAGTAGTATTAAATATATTATTTTGTATTATTGTAACATTTTCAAAAAAATTTCCATTAGAAGGTGCAAATTTTATCCCATTTGATCCTGATGGGTTACTACAGGCGCTGCAAGTAAAATTATAAAATGTGTTATCTTTAATAAAACCATTTATTACATTTTTTAAAAATAATCCTTCAGCATAATTATTGCCTGTTGAGTTTAAATGTCTTATTGTATTATTTATAAATGTAAAATTATATGCGCTGCCGTGTGTATTGACTCCAATTCCTACCCCTTCAATTATACAATTTTTTATAGTTATATTAATTCTTGGACTTGGATTTGATAATGCTATTGCAGTATATTGTGCAATTTGATTATTGCTAGTTAATCCAGCTCCTGAGTAATTGCCAACTATAGCATTTCCTGCACAGTCCAATTCAATATTATCTGAAGTTATATTCAGAATTGTATTGTTGTGGCAACCAGTTAAAGTATCGGAAGCTGTTAATATCCTACTTGCATTTAAATTATCGCCACAAGTACAAGCAATATTTGCCCCACAAAGACTGTTATATCCTGCGATTGAATAAAAAGAATTTAATATTAAAGAAACTACAAATAAAATAAAAATTGCTATTATTAGATTTGACCTCATTTAAATATATTAAACTGTTTTTATTTATATAAATTGCTGTTATTCATTACAAAATTCCCTAAGGTCAATAGAAGTATTTGGCATGATTTGGTCTCTAAATTTTTCATCATTTTTTCCTCTGCATAGGACACTAATTTCTATTGGAGAACTACCACAACCATAAGAAATTATAGGTTCACTGCTTGAAGTTAACTGTGAGAGTTCTGGTGCTCTAAAAATAGTTTCGTTTTCATCTTTTATTGTAATCATCTCTATTTTTGGATGAACTAAAAATTCAACTCTGTTGTTTGGGTAATTACAGTTATTTTTTAGAAGTTTAACTTTTGTTGTATATTCATATGTTTCTTCTATTCCGATAACTCTTTCAGTTGGTATTGGTTTTGGAGTAACTAAGAAACTGGTACAACCTTTATGATCATAGTCAAATGCTGCGATACCAAATGTGTCTATTGGTTTATTAAATATTTCTCCTGCAAATTTTCCTTGGTTTGTATATGATCCATCATTATTCATAAGCAATAATAAATATTGATCTGATGCAGATTCCTGAGCTTGGCCTGATTGTAACACTACTTCTCTGCTCATATAAACTCCATTTGTTATTAATTTATCTAAAGAACCATTATTGTCAATATCCCTATTTTTATGATCCCATGATACTTGTTGAAATGGTACATGGCCATAGTTAATTAAGTCTGAATTGTCAGTAACATTATTTTCTCTATCGATTGTTAATAAGATCATGTGGCTTGCTGCATCTGAGACACTTAAATTCACATTTCCAGTGTTATTTACATATTCAATTCCTAAGGCCATACTATTTATTATTCCGAAACCATGGTTTTTTTCAGCTCTTGCCTGTCTTATTTGATTTAAAGGAAGTTGTATAGGAATAAATTTCAAATCCTCTTCCTTTCCTTCAACTTCCCACAGGCATATTTCGTTTGTAAAAAAAGCAATATCTGCAACTTTGGTATAGAGATCATTTAATCCAAATTTTCTTCTGGAAACTAATGCTGAGCCATAATTCCTGGCATTGCTACAATTTCTTAGTTCTGCATAATCTTTTCTTTCAAAACTGCCATTTACCTTTTGAAGCAGCATTATATCGGGTGCAGCACTCTCATATGGAATAGGCTCTCCAGTCAATGTAACTGAAGCATCTATATCTATTTTTTTATTTTTATCTATATCAGCAAAATTAAGTGCAAAAATAATTTCTTTAAAAGGCCTATTAAAATTATAATCTATAAGTTCAAACTTTAAGTCTCCTAAATTTTTTAGAACTTGGAGCCTTGCTCCCCCTTCTTCGAAAGTTCCGCCCCCAGCTAAAACTATTTCTGATTTTTCATCATCAGTTAAATCAATTATAGATTGTGCGGTTATATTTTTAATAATAGGTATTTTATTTATTATTAAATCTTCTAAGGGCAATGATGAATAAAATTTACCTCCACAATTAAAATATATATTTCCGTCGATAAGAACATCTGCCCAATCATCTCCGTTTACATAACCTACGGCTGCAGTCACTGATAAAGTTTCAGGGAGACCAACTTCTATTGTTACATCGCTAAAACCTGGTTGGACTTCATTGTCTAATGGGAATGTTTTTTCTTCTAAACTTTTTTTGTCCATTCTATGAATCATTTCACAATAATTGCTTCCATCTTTATTTAAACCCTTTATAACTTCTTTAGATGTATTTTCTGATCCGCATCCGAATAAGCTTCCAGCTAATAGAAAACTGCCTAGAAACAATTCTTTTAATCTCATTTTACTACCTACCTAAATGAAAGTATAAGATCATTAATTATTTAAAACTTACTTTTCCACCTAAATTTCAATGAATTAAAAAATTAAATTAAAAAATAAAAGAAAAATTATGCTTCATGAGCTAATGAATAAATTGCCCTTAAAGCTACTACTATTGTTGCAGGAACTACAAATACAACTATTGCATTTAAAATTCTTGCAAGCGGAGCACCAACAACCTGGACACTTCCTAAAACATTTCCACCGAAGCTATTTACTATTACTAGAGATACGACTGCTAGTAAGAAACTTGTTGTTTCGCCTGATGTTATATTTAGGAAACCTACAACCAGACCTAATACTATAAGTACTGAAGTCAAACCTGGTCCAAGTGGCCAAAATCCTGCTAAAATGGATAATACTATGCCCAATAAGAATAACCAAAATCCTACTCTTTGTGCATTGCCACCCATACTACTTTCTTCTTTTTTAGCCATTATTACACCTCCATTGTTATTTTTAGTATAATTTTTATTTTTAAAAATCGATTTTTATGTATATAAATGTTTTTTTGTTACTTTAGAATGATTATATTTCTTTTGCCAAATATATACTATCTTTAGTATCTAATATTCTTATATTTACTATATCCCCAATGTTTTTATTACACTCAAAAACAGTAATACACCTATTATCTGCTTGTGCTATCATTTCTCCTTTAATCCAGCCAGGCATAATTACTCGTGCTTTTAATTTATCTCCCTTCCTGAAGACTAAAGGAATACGTTTTGATCTAGAAATTTTAAAATCTATTGGTCCTAATTTTAATTTAATATCATATTTCTTTTCTAATTCTCCTAATTTCCTGTAAAATTTAAACCAACTTATTTCTTTTGTCTTTTTTTCTTTTCTTGAATATCTAAATACTTCATATTTTTGTATTGAAATTTTGCAATTTAATTTCTTTGCTAATTGTATTATATCTTCAATATCCTTATCATTAAATCCAGGAAGCCATACAGGTGTTAAATTTAATTCTATTTTTGAATTATTAATTAAATCTAATGTTTTTAATATTTTATCTACATTATAATAATCTGAACCGAATAAATATTTTGAAAATTCTGGATTTACTGAATGTATAGAAAAATTTATTCTGTCTAAACTAGCAGCTGCTAAATCGTTAATTCGAATTTCGGATAAGAGACTTCCGTTGGACTGCATTGTTACTTGTTCTATTCCTGGAAGTGATTTCATTGCTTTAACCAATTCAACTATTTTTGGATAAGCTGAAGGTTCTCCTACAGAATCAATATTAATCTGATTTACTAAATTATCTTTTAATCTTATTGTTTCTTTAATCCAGTCTATTAAATAATCTAATTCAACTTCATAATTATATAAATGGTTTAGAGAATTTGCTGATGTAGAACAAAAAGAACATTTCATATTACATGCTGTTGAAGCTCTAATCTGCAATAATGATGAACCGCGATCAATAATTCCAATATGTATTAAACCTAGTAGTGGAATCTTTGATTTTCTATCTATCTTGATTAATTTATTTTCTGGTTTTATTATTTGTAATTCTTCCATATATAATTAATAAAGAAAAAGATTATAAATGTTGATATTGACATTTAATAATGCAAGACTTAACATTAATTGAAAAATTATGATTAGATTATATTTTAAATTCTAAAGGATCGATTCTTTTAATAAAACTTATCTTGTCAAAATCTGAATCTGCAGAAATAATTTCAAATGTAGAATTTAATTCCATTGTGGCAACATGTATAAAGTCCATTGTTGATATTTTAAAATCATATTTAGATGCATGTTTTATAATTAAGAAATTAAGGTCATACCAAACTATTGGTAAATTTAATATCGCATCAATATTATCTTCAATCTTAAGAATTTCTTTATTTTCTTTTTCAAATATATGGTTAATCTTATTTAAGACATTTAATATTTCAATTAAAACCATGATAGAACAACAAACTTCTAATTTTTTATTTTGAATTTGCTCTAAAATATTTTTACATTTATTTCCATATTTAGAATTATTTTCTATAGCATAAATTATTACATTTGTATCTAAATATTTCATATTTCTTCTCTTATTTCTCTTACTAATTTCACTGCATCAAAATTAGCCTTAAACTGTGACGTCAGGAACCTGACAGGGTCTTTAATTTTTTTCTTTACATCAATTATTACCATACCTTTAATTGTATGCCATTCTACACTATCTCCTGGTTTTATGCCCAACATATTCCGTACTTCATTAGGTATTGTTGTTTGACCTTTACTTGTAATTTTAGTTTCCATAAAGTATTACTAGTAATACCCATTTATATATCTTCCTAAATTAAACAATATATTTTATAGAAAAAATGTAAATGTTAATCTATAAAAATCCAGAAAAAATTTTAAAATTAGAAAAATTGTATTTTTATTCATATTTAGAAATTTGGTTAAATAAGACATACTATCCCCCACTTATAATGTTTTCTACAATAAAGTTAATAAATAATCGAGAGATTTGCTTTTTATGTTATTAGGAAATATAATAAAAAAAAGCGGGACAAATAATTTTGTATTCTTAGTTAAAGGCAATGCTAAGAAATTTATGTATGTCCAGACTAAACATCTGGATGGTTATGAGGTATTATCACAAATTGTTGAGATAGAAAAAGAAGGACAAGAAACAGTAGCTAAATGTAATGTGTTGGGATATAGAGATAAAGATGGTATTTTGAAGAATTTACGAACACCCTTAGAACCTGGGAGCGAAATTACTTATGCAGAAGATAAATTTGTCAGCGAAATTTTAGGTTTAGAGAAAAATGAAAAAGGGGCATATATCGGGGTATTGGAGGACAGAGAAAATATTAAAGTTTATTTAGATTTGAACAAATTAATTACAAAACATGTTGCTGTAATTGCTAAAAGTGGTGCTGGAAAAAGTTTTACTGTTTCTACAATATTGGAAGAAATTTTAGATAAAAATATTCCTGTTGTTGTTATAGATCCTCATGGAGAATATAATAGTTTAAAATATCCAAGTGATAAAAAAGAACATTTGAAAAGGTTTGGACTTGAACCTAAGGCTTATTTTAAAAACGTAGTTGAATATAGTCCGGATATACAAAAAAATCCAGAAGCAAGACCTTTGAAATTAAGTGGTAAGAATTTATCTGGAGCAGAATTAATGCATTTACTTCCTGCTAAACTATCGAGTAGCCAGATTGGATTATTATATAGTGCGCTAAGTGATGTTGCAAGGGAAGCTGATTTTGATCAATTGATGATGAGTTTACAAGCTGAAGAAAATAATGCTAAATGGGTTTTAATAAATATTATTGATTACTTGAAGAAATTAAATATTTTTTCAGATGTTCACACAAGTGTAAATGAATTAGTTAATGTTGGTAGGTGCACAATAATAAATTTAAGAGGTGTTCCAACTGAAGTACAAGAAGTAATTGTATATAAGGTTGTTAGTGATTTATTTAATGCAAGAAAACAAGGGATGATTCCTCCTTTCTTTTTGGTAATAGAAGAAGCTCATGCATTTTGTTTAACTGAAGATACCAAAATTTTGACATCAAATGGGAATAAACCAATTTCGAAATTAACTAATGTAGATAATATAGCAACTATTAATTTTAATACAGGAACTTTTGAATATAAACCAATTTCGAAAATTCATAATTCAAACCTCAGTGAAGTTTATGAAATAAAAACTAAATTTGGTAATATTATTGAAACTACTAAGGATCATCCATTTTTTAGTAGAGAGGGTTATGTTTGTGCATCTGGGCTTGATCATATTGCAATACCTATTGAATTTTCTTATAATATGTCTAATGATTCTATTAAAGCCCGTTTGGCAGGCCATATTTTGAGCGATGGTTGGATGGAAACAAGGGGTGGTGTTGGTTTTTCTGGCAAATATCAAGATATGTTAAAAATTAAAAAAGATTTAGAATTATTGGGTTATAAGTCTACTAAAATTTCTGAAAGAAAAAGTATTTCTAAAATTGATTCACTTGATTATGGCATTCTTATTGTTAAGGGAAAAGGTTGTTCATTTACAACAGGTATTGAGTGTTTTAAATTATTTAAAGAACTGGGTTTACCTATTGGAAGAAAAGTTTTACAACCATACTTGGTACCTAAATTTGTTTTATTTGGCTCTAATCATGTCAAAGCTGAATTTTTAGCTGCATTGATGGGTGGAGATGGATATAAACCTAGAATTAAAACTAAAAATATAGATGTAATTAGGATTTCTTTTTCTAAAATTATAGAATTAAAGTCAAATGCTGGAGAATTTGTTAGTCAAATTATAGGTTTGTTTAATTCTTTAGGTATAAATGCAACTTTTTGGATTAGAAATGGAAACCTTAGAAAAACAGATAATAAAAAAACTTTGAAATTTATTATTGATATTTTAAATAATAGTTTAAATATATGTAAATTTTTATCTTTAGTTGGTTATAGATATTGCAAAGAAAAGGAAGATTTATCTAGAAAGATTTATTATTATTATTTAGATAAAATAATAGAATCTACTAAAAGAGATGACCTGAGAAAAAAAATATTAAAGATTAGATCTGATACTGGTTATGGTAAGATAAAATTAGCAAAAATGTTTAACTTATCTCCTAACCTTGTAAAATGGTGGATTTATGATTTTAAAATTGCTAAGAAAGTAGATTCTCCTAACGTTGGTAGAAATTTTCCTAATTTTTATAATTGGTGCAAAAAATATACAGACCTTATGTTTATTTTTGATCCTATATTAACTAAAGAACTTAAAGGTTTTAAAAAAGTCTATAATATTTCTTTACCCAATAATAATTTCATTGCAAATAATTGTTTAGTTCATAATTGTCCTGAGAGAAGTTTTGGAGAAGTAAAAAGTTCTTCTATATTGAGACAGGTTTTGGCTGAGGGAAGAAAATTTGGACTTGGTGTAGCAATTGTATCACAAAGACCTGCCAGACTTGATAAGACTGTTTTAAGTCAGTGTAATACACAAATAATAATGAAAGTTACTAATCCCAATGATTTACGTTCTATAAGCTCAGGTGTGGAAGGAATTACTTCTGAAACTGAAGGCGAAATTATTAATTTACATGTGGGTAGTGCATTGATTGCAGGAATTGCTGATACTCCTTTATTTATTCAAGTCAGGCCAAGGAAAACAAGACATGGTGGAGAAGCAGTCGATATTGTTGGAACTTTTAGTGGAGTAAAGATCGAGAATTCGGCAAGCGCAATAAACGGAATTGTGACTGGCAATATAGACATAACGACTAGCGATAATAAATATTCAAATGAATCTGGAAAAACAAAAGAAGTATTAAGTATAGTGAGGCCTAAAGTGAGTAAGGAAGATATAAGATTACTAGTTAATAAGAAAATAAAAAATCTCAAATCTATACTTGTTCCATGTTCTTTTATAATCTGCAAGGATAAAAATTTTGAATTTAATTTATTAATCAATTTAGTCAATGGTAATATAATTACAGATATTGAGAGGGGAACTGGAAAACCAATTGATCTGCCATTTGATAAACTATCTGAAAAAGAATCTAAATTACTTGGACTTGTAAGCGGGTTAAAAAAAGAATTTACTGCTGCTGATTTATTTGCAAAGTCTGGTATGATGTTTTCTGAAGTTTATGACATTATAAATAATTTAGTCAAAAAAGGATTTTTTGTTAAAAATGGTAGCAATTATAATTTAAGTGAAGAATTTAATGTTTTTTTGAATCTGAAAGATTATGCTTCATATGAGAAAAATGAATTTATTGGAATGGAATATGATGAGAAAATGGAAACTAAATTTAATCCTAATAATTTTATTAATTTATTAAAGAGATTTGTTAATGTGATTAATTATAAAGATTGTTTTATTGTAAAATATGATGTTGAGTATGAAAGATAAGCCAGTATTTAGAAATATTTTCTAAAAAATTTGGAAAAGATTAATAAACTTTAAATTCGTTATTAATTTATGAAACAGACGAAAAAGAATATTTTTGCGATTGCAGGCGTCATAAGTATGGTTCTTGGAATAACAGTAACAATACCTAGTTTGGGACAAGGTAATTATATACTGGCTACATTATCTGGGATATTTATAATTGTTGGATTATTACTCATAGCTATAGCTTTTGGTGATTAAAATGAACTACATTATAAAAAAGAATATTTTGGATTTAAATTATAATAAACATTTACAATACCTTAATGTTTGCATAGTTTTGTCATTTACATATTTAATTGGAATCTTAATAGCCTTTTTTTCAAAGCAGTTATCTTATAATAATAAAGATGATTTACTAATCTTATTTATAATATCAATAATTCTCTTTGGGATTATTATTCTCTCTTTACTAATCATAAATTCTAAAATGAAAAGTATTATTAAAGAAATAGAAAAATTAGATAATAATTAATCTATATTTTAGCTCTTCTTAATAAATTAGCATTTGTTATAACTGTTATTGAAGACAAAGCCATTGCAATTTCTGCTACAACCGGATGTAAGAATCCTCCAACTGCCAAGGGTATTGCGATAACATTATATGCAAAAGCCCAGAATAAATTTTGTTTAATTTTTCTAAAAGTCGCTTTTGAGAGATTAATTGCCTGAACTACTCCAATTAAAGAACCTCTTGCCAATACAATATCTCCAGATTCAATTGCAATATCTGTACCTGTGCCCATTGCTATTCCTACATTGCTTTGTTTTAATGCGGGAGCATCATTTATGCCATCCCCTATGAATGTAACCATGCCATATTTTTGTAATTCTTCAACTTTTTTTGCTTTATCTTCCGGCAGAACATTTGCTATTACTTCATTAATTCCTACTTGTCTTGCAATTGCTTTTGCAGTTCTTTCATTATCACCAGTTATCATTACTGTTTTGTATCCTGCTTTGTTTAATCTTCTGATTGCTTCCTGCGAATCTTCTTTTAATGAATCTGCAACTGCAATTGTTCCAAGAACTTTATTATTTTTAGCAACAATCATTGTTGTTTTTCCATCGCCTTCGAAACTTTCTATATCTTTAATTAATTTGTTTAGATTTATTTTCTTTTCATTCATCAATGTCTGATTTCCTATTACAATATGATCTGCTCCAATTTTTCCTTCTATACCTCTTCCTCTTAGAATTTTAAAACTTGTAACTTTTTTGCAAGTTTTTAGATCAGCTTTGTTTACAATAGATTTAGCAATTGGGTGTTCTGATAATTTTTCTAAACTTGCGGATAATAATAATAATTCTTTTTCTGATATTTTATCAATTGTCTTAATGTCTGTAACTTCTGGTTTGCCTTTTGTAATTGTTCCTGTTTTATCAAAAACAATATATTTTACTTTTTTCATTGTCTGGATTGCTTCTCCTTTTCTAATCAAGATTCCTCTTTTTGCACCCATACCTGAACCTACCATAAGTGCAGTTGGTGTAGCTAAACCTAAAGCACATGGACAAGCAATAACTAAAACTGCAACACCTGTTCCAATTGCCTTACTTATATCCCCTGTAAATAACCACCAAATTAATGCTGTTAAAACTGCTAAACTTAATATAATTGGTACAAAAACTGAGGTGATTTTATCTGCTAATCTTTGTATTGGTATTTTAGTGCCTTGCGCTTCTTCTACAAGTTCTATTATGTGCGCCAAGAATGTATCTTTTCCTACTTTTACAGCCTTAACATATAGAATGCCATCTTGGTTTATTGTGGCTCCTATAACGTTGTTTCCTTTTGATTTATCAACAGGCAAGCTTTCTCCGGTGACCATGGATTCATCAACAGAACTTTCTCCCCTTATAACAATTCCATCTGTGGGAATTTTTTCTCCAGGTTTAATAATCATTATGTCTCCAATTTTTAATTCTTCAATTGGAATTTCAACTTCTTTATTGCTTACTAAAATTCTTGATTTTTTTGCACCAAGTTCCAATAATTTTCTAATTTCCTGTGATGCTTTTCCACGCGCTTTTGCTTCAACATATTTACCTGTTGTAAAAAAAGCCATTATCATTGCTGCAACACCTGAATAATCCTGAATAAATCCAGTAAAAGAAAATATTCCTGTTATGTATGCAATAACTGTTCCTAATGATATTAATGAATCCATATTGAAATATAAGGTAAATAATCCTCTTATTCCGCTTTTTATTGTGTCCCATCCAAAAATAAAAATTACTGGAAAACCTAAAACTAAAATGACAATTATAGAATATGGCATTTCAATAATCTTAAAATTAAAAAGCCTTTCAGATAACATTAATATTGCTATTGGTATTGTTAATAACCAAGACCATATGAGTTTTCTTTTCCAGCTTATTATTTCTGCGTCTTCTACTGGGGATTCATGATTATGTTCTTTCATATTTTGCATTTTGTGGTGTTCGTGTTCTTTCATTATTCTATTTTTGATACTTTATATCCTGTTCTAGCAACTGCTTTTTTAATTTCTTCTTCTGAAACATAATCTTCTGCTTCTACTGTTGCCTTTTTTAACATTAAACTTACAGATATTTCTTTAATTCCAGATACTTTCTTTAAACTTTTTTCTATATTTGATGCACATGATGCACAATGCATTCCTTCAATGCTTAATTTCAATTTTTTCATTTTTATTTCCTCCATTATTTGAATAAGCAGAACCAACAGCTTGTTCAATATTCGAAAATCCATTAGTTCTTAATAGTTTAGAAAGGCCAAAATTTATTTCTCCTATTATTCCAGGACCATTAAATATCATGCCGGTTATTAACTGCACAAGATTTGCGCCTAATGCAATTTTTCTATATACATCTTCAGGAGAAAAAATTCCCCCAACGCCTATTAGGATTGGTTTATTCTTCCATTTTCTTGTTTGTTTGTATACATGTGACAAAATTAAATCAGATTTATTTGATAATTCTTTTCCAGATAAGCCTCCTTTATCAAAATTGATGTCTTTTTTTGTAAGATTTGAGCAAATAAATCCTTTAATTCCATATTCTTGAGAAATATTTAATATTTTATTAATTGTATCTTTATCTAAATCTGGAGACAATTTTATGAATATTGGTTTTTTTATTTCCAATATTTTAATTTCTTTAAGAAGCAATGAATAAACTTTAGGATCTGAAAATGGCTGTCCTCCATAAGCATTAGGGCAAGATATGTTTATAGTAAAATAATCTCCAATGTTATTAAACTTCTTTAATGTATAAATATAATCTTTTATGCCTTCATTTGTTATTGTTGTTTCTTCACAATTTGTTTTTGCAACACTTATACCAAATGGAATTTTAAACTCTTTTTCTTTTAGCCTTAAAGATATTTCATCAGATCCATTATTATTTAATCCTAAATTAACCCATATTGAATTTTTTTCTGGAATCCTTAAAAGACGTTTTCCTTTATTTCCCTTACAAGGTTTTGCTGTTATACTACCCACTTCAACAAATCCAAAACCAATATCTTCCATTATTGATATTAATTCTGCATTTTTATCAAAACCAGCAGACAAACCTACAGGATTTCTAAATTTTATCCCAAATAAATCCTGCTCTAAAATTTTATCCTGATAATTAAATATCATTTTTATGAAATTTTTTGATAGTAAATTACTTTCCATTATTTTTCCAATATTTAAAAAGAAATTATGTACTTTTTCTTCATCATGCTTAAAACATATTCTTTTAATTATATTAGAGTATATTGTTTTGTTTACTTTGTTTCTTATTGTAATTGTTTTCATTATTCTACTATTAATTTTCCTGTTCCCATTCCCATGCTGCATGCAAAAGTGTATTCCCCTGCTTTTGCCGGTATAAATTCAATTGTATCTTTTGATGTCCTAAGATATTTATGTATTCCTAATTTTCTTATTGTCAAATCCCTAAAACAGCCGTCAACACTTTTATCCAAGCTAATACTTACTGGTATTCCAGATTTTACTTTTATTACATTTGGATAATAATTATAATTTTTCATTCCTATAACTATTTTTTGTATACTTTCATTTGAAGTTGTAGCTGTTGTATTTCCTGTGATATTATTTTCGTTGTTTCTTAACATAAAATGGCTTGCTATTACAATTATTACTAATATTCCTATGATATATAAACTTAATTTGTTTTTCATTGCAATAAGATGCTCCTTGGGCCGAAGACGGATAGTAAGATTGTTATAACAGTCAGAATAGCACTACAAATTATTATAAACATTTCACTATCTTTATGCTGTCTTTCAATTTCTCTTGTTTCCTTGTAAATCATGAATTTTAATCCAAACATTATAAATGTAGATACAATAAAAATTACAATTGCAGCTGCTTTTAAGTTATCATTAAACATCATTATAGCAGTCATTGCACCCATTAATCCACCCATAAATCCAGCCATCATTCCTTCCATTATTCCCATAATGCCACAACATTTGCCGTTCCAAATTCCAAAAAACATACCTATTGATATTCCAAAAATACTTCCATAGAACATGCCATTAGTTGCACCAATATAAAATCCCGATAATAATCCTGCAATCATTCCTATTGTCATTCCAACCATCATACCGCTCATACAGGCTAATTCTTTATATGCTCTTACCTGCCTTGTTGAAGGAAGGATTATTGCATAGCTTAAAATGGCTAAGAATAGAAAAAATCCATATTTTGGGATGAAATTCTCTATATATCTTAACTTAAAAAAATAGAATATTGCCAATATGATAAATGAAGTGATAAGAGAAACAAAAATAGTTTTAATTATTTCTCCTTCAACTTGCTCATTTGAGAGTGATTTGATAAATTCTTTTACCATATATTTAGGATTATGATTCAATATAAAAAGGCTTTTATGAAACTAGTTTCAGATTCAAAAACTTCTTAAATTGGAAATATGCTTTATTTTTTATGGAAAACAAATATGTGGGTTATTTATTATTTAGTATTTCAATTTTAGTTACAATTGTTATCTTTATGTTTAATTCTGCTTTGAAGGAAGTTATTAATACTTTTTGCGGAATGCCTGAACATGTTTCAGTTTGTCCAATAGTTAATAAAGCTGTTAATCAACAAACGTATATTGCCTTAAGTATTGTGGGCTTACTTGTAATTGTAGCTTTGGTTTTAATATTTTCCAAGCCTCAAAAAGAAATTATATTTAAAACAAGAACAGTAGAAAAAAAAGATCAAAAAAAGAAAATAAACTTTAGTGATTTAAATTCTGAAGAAAAACATGTTCTTGCACTAATACAAAAAAATAAAGCAATTTTCCAAGCTGATTTAATTGAAAAAACTGGCTTTGGCAAGGCTAAGATGACAAGAATAATTGACAGGCTTGAGGGAAGAGACATTGTAGAAAGGAAAAGAAGAGGCATGACTAATATTGTTGTGTTGAAAGAATAAAATTTATAATAAGCTTACATTCTTAGATTAAAAATGATTTATTTTCAGTTAATAACAAACATTCAAAAAATTTAATTATTCCTTGCTGGCTGACTATAATGCGGCCTGTTATAATGAGGATAAGTTTCTGCTTCCATAAAGACTTTTGTTGTTTTTACAGCCAACCCTTTATTTTGATTCATAATCTCTTCTGTTGATAATTCTGATATTCCTAAACCAACTAATTCATTTTTAATTGTCATTATAGCTATATTGTCCCCTTTCTTTATTTCTGATTCTAATTTTGTTATTCCTGGAATGTTTAAGTTTGCACCATGACAAACAGTATCAACTGCATTATCTGTAATCCAAATTTTAGGTAGGTGACTAATTCCAAATTCTGTTGGTTTAATTATCTTTTTTAATAATGAATCATTGTTTTCTGTTTTGTATAATTCGTAGGCATCTTTTAAATCGTGCAATGAATACCACTCACTTTCTTTAAAAGGTCCTGCTTTTGTCCTAACTAATTCTGCCATGTGCGCATTTGTTCCAAGAGCACGACCCCAGTTAACACAGAGAGTTCTTATATATGTTCCTGCTTGACAACCTACAATGAATAAAACATCTTTTTCTTTTATTTCTAATATTTCTAAATAATAAATTTCTCTTTCTCTTAATTGTCTTTTAACTGCAGATTTTACTGGTGGTAATTGTGTTATTTTTCCTATAAATTCTTTTGAAGCTTTATGTATTTTTGATATTGGTATTTCTGCATGCAGGTGCATTATACAAACATATTCTTTTCCTGCTTTTAATAAAGCATCCATTATTCTTGTAGATTTATCTAATGATATTGGTAAAACACCATAAACATTGGGATAGCTCTGAATTAAATATTAATTTAATTCTCTAGAGTCCCACCGTGTCCAACTTTTTCTACATTAAATATTTGCTTTATATAATCTGCTACCTGATGCGAGGATGGTCCCTGAGGCTTATTCAGGCAAATAACTCCGTTATTGAGCAATTCTTCTATAGCTCTCTCTTCTGGTTTTTTTCCATATTTAACATCTGTAACAGACTCTTTTTTTACCAATACTTTTCTTTCTATTTGTTCAAATAGTAATTTATTTTCCATAAATTCAGGTTATTAGCAGAATTTATAAAAATAACTAAAATTTGCAAGCTCCGCAGTTTTCTTTTTCTCTGTAATCAGGCATTGTCATTTCAACTATTTCCCAAAACTTTTCTGAATGGTTAAATTCCTTTAAATGAGCAAGTTCGTGTATGCAGACATATTCTAATACTTCTTCTGGCTTAATACAAATAATTGCTGAAAAGATTGAAAAGTGAAATTAAGGTTTTGCTTCTTTAGCTTGTTTTTTACCTGTGCTTCCTACAACTCTTCCTCTTTTGGCTTTAGCTTCATTTATTTTATCTTCCTCTTTTACTGCTTTTTGAGGAGTTTCTATATGTTCATGATGATGTTCTTTTTTTTGTTCGTGAACTTCTTCTTTTTCTAAAGCTTTAAGATCCTCTTTCTTTTTTTCATCTTTAATTTCTGTAACTTTCTTATCTTCTTTAACAGTAGCTGCTTTTATATCAATAGGCTTTGATTCTTTTTTCCCTTCTATTTTAACTTCTTCAAATAATGGAAACTCTGGAAGTTCAACATAAGCTTTGTTATCGTTTATAGCAGATTTAACTTTTACTTTTGCCGGGGGATTTTTTCTTCCTCTTTCCCAAATTTTTAAATTTAAATTTTTTCCAATTTTAACATTATTAATCGAAACTTTCATATGCCTTGAAATATATTCTTTAAGAGCAGTAATTGCCTTTTTACTTCTTTTATAATTCTGTGCTTTATTAAATTCTCTTCTTAAATTGATTATGAATAATTTTTCTTCCATTTTATAGCTTTAATTTTGTTCTTCTCCAGCTTCTCTTTGATTTTGTATAACGCATTGGATGTACTTTTTTCATTCCCTTGTTTATTTTTGGAACTACCCAAATAGGAGCCCATCTTGTTCGCTTTCCTGCTTTTGCGAGACGCAATTTTTTTGCTTTCGGTTTGTTACGTGCCATGTTAATTGTTTTTCGACATTTGTATATTGTTATTTCCTCACTATTTTTGTTTCTCTTTTTTCTGAATCAAGCTGTTTTAAAATTTGCTTGAATTGTTCGTCACTTATTATATCAATTTTATTTTCCTGTATTATTTTTGAAAGCAGCACAATAATCTGCAAGGCTTTCCCTTGATCTACACTTTTAATGTTACCAAGCCTTGTTATTGCTTCATTATCTAAATGCTGCTTGACGAAAGTTTCCAATGCATTTATCTGCTCTTGTAGTTTTATACGCTCCTGTGAATCATTCTCATTTGTCTGATTCATTTTTTATTAATACTGAATTTTTATCTATTATTGATTTTCCTTTTGAAGTTATTATCCTTCCTTTATGAACATCATCTTTTTTGAAAGCAACTAATTCTGCTTTTTCTAATTGTTGTAATATTGATCTAATTATTTTTCCTGAAGCCATTGCAAATCTTGGAGGACTATGCCCTCTTCTTTTTTTACTTCCATATTTAACTCTTAATTTTTGAACGCCAATTGGTCCTCTTTTGAAAACTGTAATTAATACTGCTGCAGCTCTTACATAATACCAATCTTCTCTTGCTGGCGGTCTTTCTTTTGCTGTGCCAGTTTTTACAAATTTAGTCCATTCAGGAGCTTTAATCAGGGATTGTAAACTAGTACTAAGTTTTTCTATTGATTTTTGCAAATCTGCATCAAATATATTTGCCATTTTCTTTTGTATTCCTTGCGGAACAAGTGAGTCTGTTAATGACTCGAGTTAAAAACTCTTTTATTTGGTGTTTTTGTTTTGTTTAAAAAGGTTTCCATAATTATTTATCTAACTCTAAAGTAATAACAATAGAAAGTTTTATAATCTTATATCTTTGCATATTTTTATGAAAATCAAAGCACAAAATATGGAGATCGAAGCACAAGGTCAATTTAATATTGGATATGAATTTGCAGAAGAAGAAATAAGAGAAGTATTATCTCCCGAATATATTGAATTCCTAAAAGAAGCAGGTTATGTTGATTTAGATAAAACACCTAATTTATTTGTTGCAGCTAAATTATTAAGAATGGATGATAAGGTAAGAGATGCTTGTAATGCCTCTGGAATAATTACTGATATATACTCGCCAAATCAAGAAGTTAATTACATAAACTGGGAACAAGGAAGGAAATTAATTAATCATTTAGGTGGAAAATTATTAACAGAAGCATTGATGTATCAACTAATTATTCCTTCATTAAAAAAAGAATCAAATTCACAAGCAAAAAAAACTTTATATGAAATGGTTGAAAAATATGCAGAATTAATGGAAGATGAAATTTTTAATAGAAGGAAATTGAAAATAGGAAAGTCTTATAGAAATTTAGAACAACTTCCGCGAAGTGGTTATTTTGATAGTTCTGATCTTAATGAATTTGGATATCCAAAAGTTACTAAAGAAAGTGGAGAATTTTGTTTATATAATGATTTAGGTTTAGAAAGGGTTGCCGTCGTTCGTATCTGGGGCCCTGAGTTAAGCTTGTTCTTGAATTGGTCTCCTACTTATATGGATAGTAAGCTTGGGATACGTTTTGCAAAATTTTTTTGAA
>Ga0209542_10006038_pt1 | contig 23828 bp, 25 predicted proteins | sample RifCSPhighO2_01_FD_184028 | JGI IMG/M metagenome (GOLD analysis project Ga0209542, IMG submission 184028) | Soil microbial communities from Rifle, Colorado - Rifle CSP2_plank highO2_0.1 (SPAdes) (version 2) | ecosystem: Environmental > Terrestrial > Deep subsurface > Rock core/Sediment ...
TTGAAATTTCTAGGATAAAATCTGTTGAAGCATCTACTAGTAAGGGTAGGGTGGTTATTGAGTATGAAGGAGATAAACCTAATGTTGAAATACTAAATAATGTTTTTAAAAAAGACAATTATTTATTTTTCAATAATGAGTATGAATTTAAGGTGAATGACAAAAATAATATCCATAATAAAAGTCTAAACAAAAATCTCATAGCTTTTGGCTTGGCTTTGTCTATAGTAATAGTCTTTATAGTTTTAGATAGAATGGGTATTTCTAATTTTGTTAGTGTTACTGAAAGTTCTTCTCTGCTTGCTTTTTTGGGTTTTGGACTTTTGGCTGGAGTTTCTAGTTGCGCAGCGTTAGTGGGTGGAATAGTTTTATCTATGTCAAAACAATGGAATGAAATTTATAAAAAAGAAGAAACTACTTTCAATAAAATTCAGCCACACTTATTGTTTAATACCGGAAGAGTTTTGTCTTATATTTTTTTCGGAGGATTGCTTGGGTTATTGGGAAGCAGGCTACAATTATCAATAGGCGTGGTTTCTTTTTTAATCATTGCTATATCTTTATTTATGGTCATGGTGGGTTTACAAATGTTGGGAGTTAGAGCTTTGCAAAAGTTTCAAATTTCTACGCCTAAGTTTATCACCAGAAAAATATCTGACGAGAAAAGTTTTAATGGCAAATATGCTCCTTTTGTAATGGGGGCGGCTACCTTCTTTTTACCTTGTGGTTTTACGGTTATAGTTCAGAGCGTAGCACTTTTATCTGGTAGCGTAATTAGTGGAGCCATGATAATGGGTTATTTTGCCTTAGGGACTCTGCCAGTTCTTTTGTTAATAGGTTTCTCAAGTGTAAAATTATTAGAAAGGCCTCACCTGGCCCAAACATTTTCTAGGGTTGCTGGATTTTTGCTTTTATTTTTTGCCCTGTTTAACATTAACAATCAAATGAATGTTTTAGGGCTTAAGAGTCTCAATGATATTTTTCCATCATCTGGGCAGTTACAAATAAAGTCAGACAAAGAAGATAATTTAGCGCCCATAATAAGTGGCAGTCAGGTTATAAAAACTAAAGCTTTTGCAAGAAGGTACAGCCCTAATTACTTTAAGGTAAAGTTAGGTATTCCAGTAAAGTGGGAAGTTACATCTTCTGGAGAGCCAGGGTGCACTAATAGTGGTATAATTTCTAACGGACTATTTGATGGCAAAATTGATATAATTCCTGGAAAAGCCACAGTTAAAGAGTTTACTCCACAAAAAACCGGAAAATATAAGTTTACTTGCACAATGGGTATGTATACTGGTATTATAGAAGTTGTAAATTAATAAATAAAAATAGAAAAACTTATAAAACTAAAAAAGCAAGATTATTTTTATTTTTTTAGTTAGTTTGTTTTTTAAAATAAAATATGGAAAATCAACCAACAATGATGCCTGTGAAATCGGGCTCAACAGCTCAGTGGATAGCAATTGCTATTATAATCGCCTCAGTGCTAATTAGTGGTTCAGTCTTGTATACAAAATCAACTGATAATAAACCAGCTGGTAATAAACAAGAGTCAAATGGTGGTGCTGAGCCAACAGCTCCTGTAGTTGATATAAAAAATGTTAAAACTGAAGGGGTTCCTTTTATTGGTGGCGCTAATGCCCCTGTTGTTATAGCTACATGGGGAGATTATAAGTGTTCTTTCTGCAAAAAGTTAGAAGAAGATGCAATAAAAAATATTGTTAAAGATTATGTAAATACTGGAAAGGTAAGAATTGTTTTTAAAAGTTATCAATTTTTAGGACCAGATTCGCAAACTGCCGGCTTGGCAAGTATGGCTGTATGGGAAGTTGCGCCAAACAAATTTTATGATTGGCACAAATCAATGTATGAAAAACAGGGTTCTGGTTGGGGTAGTAAGGCAGATATAGTAGCTCTAACTAAATCGTTGGGAATTGATTCTAATAGAGTTGATAGTTTAATGACCACAAAAGCAGATGAATATCAAAAATTCATTGATGCTGAAAAAGCTGAAGGTACAGCTTTTGGAATAAGAGGCACACCGGGAACTATTATTGGAAATCAAGTTATTAGTGGAGCTCAACCATATTCTGCCTTTAAAACTATTATTGATGAAATGCTTAAGTAATATAATAGCATGACATGGTTGTTATTCGGGCGAAAATTCATTATCTCAACATTGGTTATTGCTAGCCTGTATTTAGTGACTAGCACTTACCTGATGAATTTTCGTCTCTTAAAAATGACTCTTTTAGGTTCTTTTGTCTTAGAGTATAAGATAAAATTACTATTTGCTCTACTTGGGGGTATGTGGACAGCGATGAGTGGCTTTGGATTAGTCATGCTCATTATTATTGCCATATTAACAGGGGCTAATCTGACACTCATATTTAAAAGAGTTATAGATATACGTTCTTTCGGCAAGTTAAACTTTTTTGCTTCATTTGGCTCCGCATTTGGATTTATTAGCAGTGGATGTGCCGCCTGCGGCTTGCCTATTTTGGCATTGTTGGGAATTGGTGCAAGCGCTATTTATCTTCCATTCAAAGGAGCAGAATTATCCATTATATCGGCCGTATTGCTTGCCGTATCTTTTTATCTGATGATAAAAAGCGAACTAAAAAGCAAAGTATGTTGATAAAAATAATTATATTATAGAAACGGCTTCGCCGTTTATATATTTAATCGTGCGGTCGGAATAAGAAAATACTTTTTCTTATTCCTCCCTTACTCATAATTATGGAAAATCAAAATTTAACAAATCGTCAGGCTTACGAATTAAAAAAAGAAGCCCAGAGGCAAGAGCAAAAAAAGCTTGAAAAAAAACAAGCCGTTAAAAAATGGGTGCTGTGGGGAGTGGGCGGAGGTTTGATTATTGCTTTAATAGGAAGTCTTATTTGGTATATTGCGACAAGGCCTCCGATTACGGAAAGCGATATTATTTCCAAAAACGGTTTTCACTGGCATCCCGAACTTACCATATATGTTAAGGGAGTAAAACAGGAAATTCCGGAAAACATTGGCATTGGAGCGGTTCATCAACCTATCCACACTCATGATGATAGTGACCAGGGAATTGTCCATATGGAGTTTCAGGGTCTTGTTCTAAAACAAAACACAACGCTTGGCCAGTTTTTTAAAAACTGGAGTAAGGATATGCGCTCATTCGGCGCAACTATGAAGATGAAGGTGAATGACCAGGAAAATACCGAGTACGAAAATTATCTTATGCAAGACAAAGATAAAATAGAACTTTATTACGAATAATATAATAAGTTTTATGAATAAAAAATCTTACAAACACGGGGCAACACCCGTGTTTTAAGTTATCCACAACTCCACTATTGACATATAGGGTATGGGGGTATAACCTATAAATAGACGGGTGAATTACTATTAATATAAAAATCTATGTTAGATCAAAAACTTAAACATCGAGCAATTAATCGGGCAAAAATTATCAGGGGTCAGTTAGACGGTTTAGTAAAAGCTATTGAGGAGGAAGTGTATTGTCCTGAATTATTAGAGCAATCGCTTTCTATTCAAAGGTCGCTCAAAAGCCTGGATGCTTTTCTTCTTGAGAATCACCTCAGAACCCATGCAAAGCACCAAATGCAGCACAAGGGCGAAGAGGAAAAGGCCATCAAAGAATTAATCAAGGTTTACACTCTATCGCATAAATAAAAAAAATATGATGAACTATTATTACAATATGATGGGTGGTGGGTATGGTGGCTCAACGATAGTTTAAATCCCGCACTCTTTATAAAATATATTAACAAAAAGTAAAAAATGAAAACTGAAACTTTTAAAATTAAGGGTATGCATTGTGCTTCTTGTGCCAGTATTATTGAAATGACTCTTAAAAAAGTTGAAGGGGTTGTTTTAGTTGAGGCAAATTATGGTAATGAGTCAGTTAAGGTCTCTTATGATAAGTTGAAAACAAATCCTCAAGAACTTTCAAAAAACATTGAACCACTGGGATATTATTTTATTATTCCCACTGCAAATGAAATGGGTATGTCTGAAGGTGAGCATGCGGAACATCTAGGTCTCAATCAATCAAAAAAAGAAAAACTTGCTGAGGTTGCGGACATGCGAACAAAAGTGATTTCAGCCATCCCTATTGCGATTTTTGCCGCTTTTGTTATGGGCTGGGATGTTCTTGCGGAGTACGGCGTCGTATCAGAAATGGATTATGTGGTAAAAGAGTTTTTTCATCATCTCCTTCCTATATTTGCTACATATATTCTCTTTGTCGTTGGTAAGCCATACCTACTTGGTTTTTATAGATTTCTCCGATACGGCAAGGCAAACATGGACACGCTCATTGGTATTGGAACTACCGCCGCCTTTTTATACAGCTTTGCAGTTAGTGCATTTGAGGGTGTACTTCGTCCATTTATAAATGTTGATTATCAATACTACGATGTGACGATTGTTGTTATCACTTTTATCGCACTTGGTAAATATTTGGAAGCTAGGTCAAAAATAAAGACAGGCGACGCCATAGAAAAACTTCTTAATCTGCAAGCTAAGACGGCACTCGTTATCCGTGATGGTAAAGAAATAGAAATATCGGTCAATGATGTCAAGCATGGCGATTTGATCATCGTAAAGCCGGGGGCGAAGATTCCGGTAGACGGCGTGATAATCAATGGTGGTTCTTTTGTTGATGAATCCATGGTCACCGGAGAGCCAATGCCAGCACAGAAAAAGATTGGAGACAGTGTTGTATCCGGAACAATCAACACCAGTGGTTCGTTTACATTTAAAGCAATGAAAGTCGGGTCAGAAACACTGCTCGCCCAGATCATCAAGATGGTCGAGGACGCCCAAGGAAGCAAAGCTCCGATTCAGGCACTTGCAGACAAAATTTCGTCAGTCTTTGTGCCGATTGTTCTAGTGATAGCTTTCCTTTCTCTTAATACATGGCTCATCGTTGGCTCACAGTATTTAGGATTTTCTCAAGCTCTATCATTCGGCCTCGTTTCGTTCGTGGGCATTCTGGTTATTGCGTGTCCGTGTGCCCTTGGCCTTGCCACGCCAACGGCGATTATCGTTGGTGTTGGCAAAGGGGCAAAAGAAGGCATTCTTATCAAAGATGCGGCTACTCTTGAAAAACTACATAAGGTGAATACGGTTGTTGTTGATAAAACAGGTACATTAACTCGTGGTAAGCCAACACTCGTTAATATTCAGAATCTTTCAAATCAAAAAGACGATGAACTTGTATCGATTTTAGCGTCGCTTGAGAAGAAATCAGAACATCCCATCGCGCATGCGATTGTGAACTATACTGAGGAGAAAAAAATCCTTATCTCAGAAATTTCAGACTTTGAGGGGATACAAGGCAAGGGGCTCAAGGGGAAAATTAATGGCACGGAATACTTTGTCGGAAACGCAAAGCTTGTTAATGATCTCAATATTCCTTTTGATAGAGCTTTACTTAATGAATTTACTTCACAAGGCAAAACGCCAGTTATTCTTACAACATCGGAGAAAGTGCTTGGTTTTGTGATGGTTGCTGATGAAATAAAAGCGGAATCAATCGAAGCGATAAAAAATCTTCACAAACTTGGTATTAAAGTGGTTATGCTTACTGGTGATGATGAAAAAGCCGCTAAGTACATTGGGTCGCTTGTTGGCATTGATGATGTTGTAGCTCATGTACTACCGCAAGATAAACTAGAAAAGATAAAAGAGCTTCAGAGTCAGGGCAGGATAGTAGCAATGGCTGGTGACGGCGTAAACGACGCTCCAGCACTTGCTCAAGCTGATGTTGGCATTGCTATGGCTACTGGAACTGATGTGGCGATAGAATCGTCTGGTATTACGCTTCTGCACGGCGATATTTCAAAGCTTGTCAAAGCGATTAACCTTTCAAAGATGACCATGCGAGGGATTAAGCAGAATCTCTTTTGGGCTTTTATTTATAATATTATTGGCATTCCACTTGCGGCAGGTTTGTTTTATCCGATCTTTGGCTGGCTTTTAAACCCAGTTTTTGCTGGTTTTGCCATGGCGATGAGTAGCGTGAGCGTGGTTGGTAATTCACTTCGTATTAAAAGTAAAAAGTTATAAATCTATGAAAAATATATTTAAAAAACTAGCAATTATATTACTTATTACTTATTACTTCTCCTGTAATTATCAGTATCGCTATATTGAACACCAATTCAACTAACAATAGGTATTACACCGAAAAAACATATATTGCTCTTGAAGAAGAGGGACGTATTGCGGTAGTTGATAATGAGAGTAGAAAACTTATTCGAATCATTGACTTATCTGATATTCAGAATGAAAAATTTGTAAAATATTCTGCTCATAATGTCCAAGTGTCACCTGATGGATCAAAAGTAATCGCGACTGCGAATGTCGTAAGGGGTGATATGGGAAATGTCGCTGAAGAAACAGAGAATATTTCTGATGAATTAAAGGATAAAATTTTTATCATAGATCCGCTCACTGATACAATCATTGGTTCGGTGTTACTGGGAATTGATTTACACCTAGCACATGTTGTTATGGACGCAAGTGGCTCCACTGCTTATGTTAATGCCCAAGAAGCTGGAAAAACTTTTGTAGTTAATCTTGATCTTCAAAAAGTAACTTCAATTTATGAACTTGGCGAGGGTAGTGGACCGCACGGTCTAAGAATTACATCTGACAACTCTACTTTGTTTATTGCGCTCATCGGTGGTCGTTCGGTGGTATCGATTGATCTAAAAAATAGTGACATAAAAAAGTATCCACTCACGGGTCGTGCAGTGCAAACAGCGGTAACTCCTGATGTATTTAGTTATGTCGGACACCACTAAAAATTTATTTAGTTATGTCGGACACCACTAAATGTTTAGTTATGTCGGACACCACTAAAAAATTATTCTTAACATCCCCATAGAGCCTAGAATTGGGTGGGGTCATACATTTTATTGACATTGTATTTTGTTTTTGGTAGCATGAACTATAAATAGATAAGATAAATTTGTCCGTCTGACCACGGACATTTTTTTTAAAATCCTAAATTCGAAATCCTAAATCCTAAATAAATCCAAAACTCAAAATCCAAAATAAAATATGTTTAGAGTTTGGTGTTTAGTATTTAGAATTTCTTTTGCGGAGCAAAAGTTGTGGATATAAAAAGTTTTCAAAGAGCTTTAGAGCAAATTGCCGAAGCTAGAGGTATTTCTGCAGAGGTTGTCATAGAGACCATAGAAGCGGCCATAGCTACCGCATACAAAAAAGACTATGGTCAAAAAGGGCAGAAAATAAAAGCCAAGTTTAATCTAATTTCTGGTGATGTTAAATTTTGGCAGTTAAAATTGGTGGTTGATGATTCTATGCTTTACACAGAAGAAGAAATCGAAGAATTAAAGGCAAAAAAATTGTCACCTGCCGAGGATTTTGAAATATATAAAGAAGGCGACGAAGCTCCTAAAAAAGTTATTTTCAATACAGAAAAACACATAATGTTAGAGGATGCCAAAGAAAAAGACTCTAAAATTAAAATTGGTGAAGAATTAGAAATTCCATTAGTTTCAAAGCAAGACTATGGCAGAATTGCGGCTCAAACTGCTAAACAAGTTATTTTGCAAAAAATTAGAGAGGCAGAAAAAAATGTTATTGCCGCTGAATATAAATCAAAAGAAGGTGAAATCATTTCTGGAATTATTCAACGCATAGAGGGTCAAACTGTTTTGGTTGATATTGGTAAAACATTGGGCAACTTAAATAGAGAAGAACAAGTTCCTGGCGAGTTTTATAAGACTGGCCAAAGAATGAAATTCTATATCCTAAAAGTTGAAGATACTCCTAGAGGGTCTGTGGTTTTGTTGTCTCGTGTTTATCCAAAATTAGTTTCCCGTCTTTTTGAGCTTGAAGTACCAGAAATATCTTCTGAAACTGTTGTTATAAAATCTATTGCTCGTGAACCAGGATATAGAACTAAAATTGCGGTGACTTCAAATGAAGAACGGATTGATCCGATTGGTTCTTTGGTTGGACAGAGGGGAACAAGAATTATGGCAGTTATTAACGAATTGGGCGGAGAAAAAATCGATGTTATTTTGTGGCATGAAGATCCAGAAAAATATATTGGAAATTCTTTATCTCCGGCAAAAATTTCAGCGGTTAAAATTGAAGATAAAAATACAGCAACTGTTTATGTCCCAGAAGACCAACTTTCTTTAGCCATCGGTAAAGATGGTAGAAATGTGAGATTAGCTTCTAATTTAACTGGCTGGAAGATAGACATTCACCCGGTCAAATCCGCTGAAGGCGGTGTTCCGCAAGATGCGGAACAATTTGATCGGGTTAAAGTAGACGAAGAATCAGCTAACAAAAATGAAGAGGAAAGTGAAGGTGAAAATGGAAAGAAAGAGATTGAAGATGGAAAAGTTGAGGAAACAGAAAAAGTTGAAAAAAAATCAAAGAAAAAGAAAAAAGAAGAAAAACCAGAAGCGAAATAATAATTTAAAATTATAAATTTAAAATTAAAAAAACAATTTAAAAGCATTAATTTAAAAACAATTTTTAAAATTTAAAATTTATTATTGTTTTTAAATTTGTCATTTTAGATTTTAAATTAGCCATGCTTATAACTTATTTTCCAATCATTGTTTCTTTATTCGCTATCGCTTATGTTTTCTTTTTAGTTTCTAAAATAAACAAAGCACCCGTTTCTAAGGGTAAAGCGATAGAAATTACTAAAGCTATTCAAGAAGGAGCCATTGCTTATTTAAAACGACAATATAAAACTGTGGCTATTGTGGCCGTGGTTTTGTTTATTTTACTTTGGATTTTTATGGGATGGAAAATATCTTTTGGATTTTTAATTGGCGCAGTTTTGTCTGGACTTTCCGGATTTATTGGAATGTGGGTTTCAACTCAAACTAATACACGAGTTGCCGAAGGAGCTAAAAGAGGATTGGCACATGCTTTAACCCTTTCATTTAATGGTGGGTTAGTAACTGGATTAATGGTAGTTAGTTTGGGTCTTTTGGCTGTTTCTGGATATTATTTAGCTACCGGAATTGAAGGATTAGTGGCCCTAGGTTTTGGCGCTAGTTTAATTTCTATGTTTGCCAGAGTTGGCGGTGGAATTTACACCAAAGCAGCCGATGTTGGTGCCGATTTGGTTGGAAAAGTAGAAAAAGGTATTCCTGAAGATGACCCAAGAAATCCAGCCGTTATTGCTGACCAAGTGGGAGATAATGTTGGCGATTGCGCCGGTATGGCTGCTGATATTTTTGAAACTTATTCTATTGCCGTAGTCGCTACAATGATTTTGGGTGAACTACTTTATCCATATAGCCCACAATTTGTTTTGCTACCATTATTTTTAGGAAGTATTTCAATTTTAACTTCAATTATTGGTAGTTTTTTTGTTAAATTGGGTAAGTTAAATTCAATTATGGGTGCCATGTATAAAGGATTAGCAGTTTCTACTATATTATCAGCCATTGGATTTTATCCTTTAATTTCAAAAATGATGGCAGGTCAAGAAGTAAGTGTTAATAATTTATACGGAGCCACTTTGGTTGGACTTGTGGTAGCCGCCGGAATGTTTGTTATTACAGAATATTATACTTCAAAAAAATATAGTCCGGTAAGATCAATTGCCAAAGCTTCTGAAACAGGACACGGAACTAACATTATTAGAGGCCTTGGACTTGGTATGCAATCAACAGCTCTACCAGTACTACTTATTGCTTTTGGCACAATTTTAAGCTTTTGGTTGGCCGGAATTTATGGTGTGGCTTTGGCCGTGATGTCAATGTTATCTTTATCTGGAATTGTAGTTGGAATTGACGCTTTTGGTCCAATTACTGACAATGCTGGTGGAATTGCTGAAATGTCCGGGATGCCAGAAGATATTAGAAAAATTACTGACGCCTTAGACTCTGTAGGAAACACTACTAAAGCAGTTACTAAAGGTTATGCTATTGCTTCAGCAGGACTCGCCGCCCTAGTTTTATTTGCCGCTTACAGTCAAGAAGTAGTTAATTTGTCTGGATCAGCCACCGCAGCCGTGTTTGCCCTAGATAACCCAAAAGTTATCGCTGGATTATTGATTGGTGGATTGTTACCATATTTATTTGCTAGTTTTTTAATGGGTGCAGTAGGGAAAACAGCTGGCAAAGTAGTAGAAGAAGTTAGAAGGCAATTCAGAGAAATCAAAGGCTTAATGGAAGGCACAGGCAGGCCAGAATACGGAAAATGCGTTGATATTGTAACTAAGGCTGCCATTAAAGAAATGATGGTGCCGGCTTTAATTCCGGTTTTGGCGCCAATTTTAGTGGGTTATTTTTTGGGAGTTCAGGCTTTGGGCGGACTTTTAATCGGTAGTATTGTTACTGGGCTTTTTGTGGGTATTTCTATGACTACCGGAGGCGCCGCTTGGGACAATGCTAAAAAGTATGTAGAAGAAGGAAACCACGGCGGAAAGGGCAGTTTTGCCCATCAGGCAGCGGTTACCGGAGACACCGTTGGCGACCCATACAAAGATACCGCCGGCCCTGCCATCAACCCGATGATCAAGGTGCTTAACATCGTGGCTTTGTTGATTGTCGGCTTTCTTGTTTAATTTGAAATTTGAAATTTATCCCGATGACTTTACCATCGAGGACCTGCGATAAAATCGGGGCAATTTGAAATCAATTTGAAATTACTAAATTTTAAATTATTAAAAACAGTAGAGATTATATTACATTAATGGCAAATAATTTACCAATTACATTTATTTTATCGATAAAACCCAAAGAATACTTAACACAAAGTATTAGTCATTGCGGAGCATACTCAGTTAAGGCTATTTTAGGTGCTCTTGGAAAGGATGATAAAAAACGTCCTGAGGATTATCACCCTAATTCGTTTAACAAATTTACAGGGTTAACTCTTGGTAAAACTTACTATCCCAAAATTCTAAACAAATATGGAATTGACGCAGAGTTTAAAAGTGCTAAGAATTTACCAAATGTAGAAAAAATAGAACTTCTTAAAAAACTTCTGTCAGAGAATGTTCCAATTATGATTAGAATTGGTAATGGTTATTTCCGAAGTAAAAAATATAACCCATTTTTAGGGAAAATTATTACTCATTGGATTACTTTGTGGGGCTATAGTGATAAGGAAAAGATTTTTTATGTTTATGACTCGGGGTTAACAAGTAATCTTTACGAAGATGTCCCAATTGGAAATACTAAAAGAACTTACGATGAGATTTTAAGGGATTGGAATTTCGGAGTGTGGCAATTTTGGACATGGCACATATCATTCCAAAATTATGCGTATATAAAAATCAATAAAAACTAAAATAAAAAGATTGAAAAAATAAATTTATGGAAGAATATAAAAAAGGAGAAATTGTTATTTATCAGTCTGCCAAAGGTCCAAGTATTGAGGTTAAACTGCAAAATGAAAGTATTTGGCTTACGCAACTGCAAATTGCACTGCTTTTTGGAGTGAATAGACCAGCAATTACAAAACATTTAGGTAATATTTTGAAAGAAAAAGAATTAAATGAAATATCAGTTAGTTCCATTTTGGAATATACTGCTTCTTAGTTCTGGATGCTGGGCAGCCGTAATTTTCAACGGCTCAGCGACAGTCGTCGTTGAGCCGTTCGGCCGTTTGTAAGAAATAAAAAATAATTTTGACAAAACTTTTAAAAATAGTAATATTAAACTATGAAGAAAATGAATTTTAAAAATATTGTTTGGAAAGAAAGCAAGTACTATGTTGCCCAGTGTTTGAATGTTGATGTTTCTAGTTTTGGTACTACTAAAAAAGAGGCTTTAGTAAATCTGCAAGAGGCATTAGCTTTATATTTTGAGGATAACAAGAACCTGAAAACACCTAAAATTGAGCATCCAGAATTAGTAGATCTGATATTAAATCATGCCTAAATTGTACTCTTCCAAATATATTGCCAAAGTCCTTCAGAGCAAGGGCTTTATTTATATTTCTCAAAGAGGTAGTCATGTAAAGTTTTGTAAGCATGGTAAAAATACCACATTAACCGTTATAATCCCTGCTAATAAAAAGGAAATTCCCCATGGAACATTTAAGTCTATTTTGCGTCAATCCAAATTAACCGAAAAAGATTTTAATAATCAAAAATAGAAATCTCCGTCGCTTTGAGACTCTCTAATAATTTTTAAAATTTTATTTCACTTTGTGAAAAGTTTAAAAATTATTGGATTTATATAATTTCTTCCGCTTCGCTACGGGCAGATATTCACCTGAAATTATAAATTTATGGACTCTAGAAGTGTTTACTCAACAATTGGAAAAGTGGCGCCACTTTATGATTTGTTTTCAAATGTTATAGGTTATAAAAAATCGGTAGATTATTTTGTTTCACAATTACCGTTTTCAAAGGATAGTTCTTTTAAAGTTTTAGATGCCGGTTGCGGAACTGGGCCATATTCACTAGCTTTATTAAAACAATACAAAAATGTTCAAATTACTGCCTTTGATTTTGATAAAACATTAGTTGATAGGTTAAAAACCAGAGTTTTAAATAATAATTTTGAAAAAAGAATTAAAGTTTTTACAGGAGATGTGCAGGATAATCTTTTAGAACTTGGAGAAGAAAAGTTTGATTTGATTATAGTTTCTGGCGTGTTTGAATATCTGCCAATGGAAAAAGTGCTTGTTAATTTATCGCGTTTTTTAGAGTCTGGAGGATATTTTTTACATTCACCTGTCAGAGACAATTTTTTGGGAAAATTAGTTTGTAAATTATATATTTGTAAAACTCGTTCAAGAGAACAAAATATAGAAATTTTTGAAAGAAATGGGTTTGTTTTACAAAAAGTTTTAAGGATGCCGCTATACACCCCAGTTCCTTTTAAGGAAGCTCATTTATTTAAAAAAAATTAATTTAACAAAAAATTATCAATGACAGATTTAATTAATAACCCTTCGACTCCGCTTAAGTCAAGAAAATGTGTTCCCTGTGAAGCTGGTACACCTCCCTTAGGAGTAGAGGAAATTAAAAATTATCTTTCAGATTTAAATAATTGGGAAGTGTTAGAGAATAATAAAATTATAAAAGAATTTAAGTTCAAGGACTTTAAAGAGGCGATGGAGTTTGTAAACAAAGTAGCCGATTTAGCTGAAAATGAAGGTCATCACCCTAATATTGGAATTAATTATAACAAAGTAGAAATTGTTTTATGGACCCATTCAATTGGTGGTCTATCAGAAAACGATTTTATTTTAGCAATAAAATTAGATAATTTAAAAAATGAAAACAGATTTTAAAAAATTAGAAAAATCGCAAATGGAAATTAATTTTGAATTAACTTCTGAAGAGTTTAATAAATATATTGATAAGGCTTTGGAGAGTTTAAAAAAACAGGTAAAAATGGATGGATTCCGTCAGGGCAATGTGCCAAAAGAAATAGTGGAGCGTGAAGTTGGTCAAGAAAATTTGTTGATGGAAGCAGGTGATTTAGCAGTAAAAGAAAGTTATACAAAATTTGTTAATGAAAATAATTTAGAACCGATTGGCAATCCTGAAGTCCAAATTTTAAAAATAGCCAAGGGGAATCCTTTTTCATTTAAGGTAAAAGTTTCTTTATTGCCTGAAATTGAGTTACCGGATTATAAAAAAATTGCCTCAGAAGTTAAATCTATTGAAATTTCTGTTGATGAAAAAGAAATTGAAGAGGCTTTAAATTATTTACAGAAATCACATGCCAAATTTTCACAAATTGACCGTGGAGTAGAAAAAGGAGATTTTGTGGAAATTGAATATAGTAACGAAAATATAAACAAGGACAAAGAAATTAGAGACAAGTTTATTATGGGTGAGGGTGGATTTATGAAGGATTTTGAGGATAATTTAATTGGAATGAAGGCAGGAGATATTAAAGAATTTAAATCTAAATTTCCAGACGGAACTCCCAATAAAGAATTGGCTGGTAAAGAATCACTTTTTAAAGTGAAAGTAATCTCAGTACAAAAAATGGAACTTCAGGAGATAAATGATGAGTTTGCTAAAAGCTTAGGGGTTTTTGATAATTTAGTTAAATTAAAAGAAAATTTAAGAGAGGGTATAACTATAGAGAAAGAGGAAATGGAGAAACAAAGAAAAAGAGGAGAAATATTAGAAAAAGTTTCTCTAAAAATTAATTTTGATTTACCAGAAACAATGATTGAGTATGAGCAAATAAGACTTTTTGAAGATTTAAAAAACCAAGTTGCTCAAAACGCTAAAATTGATTTTGATGAGTATTTAAAATCTATTAAAAAAACTGAAGAAGAAATTAAAAAAAGTTTTAGAAATGAGGCTGAAAAAATGATTAAAAATTTTTTAGTTTTAAGACAAATTGGAAAGCAAGAAAATATTGAAGTAACAGGTGAAGAATTAGAAGAAGAATTGAATAAGAGTATAAAAAACTATACAAAGGAGCAGTTGGATAAAATTGACATTAACCAAATGAAGGAGTATACTAAAGGAGCGATATTCAATGAGAAAATTTTCCAGTTATTAGAAAAGTTTTCTCAAAATGTCTAATTTAAAATAATAAATTCAAAAACAATTTTTAAATTTAAAATTTTAAATTGTTTTGAAATTTTGAATTAGAAATTAAAAATTAGAATTATGCCAATAGTGCCAACTATTGTAGAAAAATCACAACGCGGTGAGCGCGTATACGACATATTTTCAAGGCTTTTAGAAGAGCGCATTGTTTTTTTGGCTGGTTCAATAACCGACTTGAATGCTAATGTGGTTATTGCCCAGATGCTTTATTTGGTTTCAAAAGACTCCAAAAGAGACATTAAGCTTTATATAAACAGCCCAGGCGGTTCAGTTACAGCGGGACTCGCAATTTATGATACAATGCAGTACATAAAATGCCCAGTTTCCACTATTTGCATAGGGCTTACAGCTTCTATGGCCGCAATTATTTTAGCCTCGGGAGAAAAGGGTAAAAGGTTTGCTCTTCCTAATGCTGAAGTTTTATTGCACCAAGTTATGGGAGGAGTTCAGGGCCAGGCAAGTGAAATAGAAATTACTGCTAAGCAGATTATAAAAATTAAGGCTTCTATCAACCAGATATTATCTAAACATACTGGTAAACCAGTAGAAGTGGTTGAAAAAGATACCGATAGGGATTTTTATATGACTGCTCACGAAGCCAAAGAATACGGGCTAATTGATGAAGTAATTGAACACGCAAGATAATTTTTAGTTGAAAATATTTTAGTCCTTATGGATGAAGTCGTATATGAGCTCACCTCGAGAAGTGAGTTTTATTATTTTATATTTCAAAAATACATATTAAAAATTAAAAATAAATCTGTCGCGCCGTGGCGCGACACCATAATTTTGATTTTTGCATTTTGATTTTTGAATTTATTATTATGGATCCAAATTTATTATTATTTTTTACAACAGTTATAGTTTTTACTATTGGTTGCGTTATAGGTTACTATACCCGTCAGTCACTTGCTAAAAAAAGGGCCGGTTCACTAGAAGCAAAACTGCAAAAAAGAGTTGACCAGGTCAAAGAAGAAACGGCTTATTTAATTAAAAAATCAGAAACTAAAGCGGCTGAAATTATTGAAAAAGCACAAACAGAAGTTGACCAAAGAAGAAGGGAGTTTCTAAAAGCCCAACAAGTGCTTTTAGAAAGGGAAAAATTGCTTGAAAGTAAAATAAATTCTTTTGATAAAAAAGAGATTGACTTTAATGAAAAAGTCGAAAAATTAAAAGTTATTAAAGAAGAATTGGAAAAAATTAAATTAGAAACAGAAACAAAATTAGAAAAAGTTGCTAATATGACAAGAGAAGATGCTAAAAAAGAACTTTTGTCATTAGTAGAAACTGATTATCAAAAAGATATTTTAGAAAGGATTAAAAAAGTGGAAAGCAGTGGCAAAGAAGTATTAGAAACAAAGGCCAGAGAGATAATTACTTTAGCTATTCAAAAATGCGCTATATCTCATACTCAAGAATTAAGTACAACCACTATTGTTCTTCCTAGTGAAGATATTAAAGGTAGAATTATTGGAAAAGAAGGTAGGAATATTAAAGCCTTTGAAAAATTAACAGGAGTTGAACTTATACTTGATGATACACCTGATTCAGTAGTGATTTCTTGCTTTAATCCAGTAAGAAGGCAAATTGCTAAAATTGCCCTAGATAAGTTAATTCAAGATGGTAGGATTCAACCGGCCAAAATTGAGGAGAAAGTTGCCGAAGCAACTGCTGAGATTTCTGATGTGATAAAAAAGGCTGGAGAAAAGGCAATTTATGATTTAGGAATAATTGGAGTTCATGAAAAATTAGTACAGATATTAGGAAGATTACATTACAGAACAAGTTATGGTCAAAATGTATTGTTACATTCTATGGAAATGGCTCAAATTGCTGAAACTATTGCTGATGAACTAAAAGTTAATACTGCTGTGGCAAAGCGAGCAGCTCTTTTCCACGATATTGGGAAGGCATTAGACCAACAGATTCAGGGTTCTCATATTGAAATTGGAATTAAAATACTAGAAAAATTTGGCGAATCAGAGGCGGTGATACACGCCATGAGATCTCACCATAATGATTATCCGCACGATTCATTAGAGGCGGTGATTGTAACAGTTGCTGATATGATTTCTGGATCTCGTCCGGGAGCTAGGAAAGACACAATAGAAAATTATCTGCAAAGATTAAAAGCACTAGAAGATATTGCTAATAAATTTGATGGGGTTGAAAAAACTTATGCTATTCAAGCCGGTAGAGAAATTAGAGTTTTTGTTAAATCTGATAAGGTTGATGATTTAGGTGCTACAAAAATGGCAAAACAAATTGCTGAAAATATTGAAGAAGAATTAAAGTATCCAGGAGAAATAAAAGTTACAGTAATTAGGGAGAATAGGATTGTGGAATATGCTCGTTAGAAAATAGAAAAATAGAAATATAGAAAATAGAAATTAAAAACCGTCTCGATTAAAATCGGGACGGTTTTTATAGTGGGCGATCGAGGGGATTCGAACCCCCGCTGAGAGTTCCACAAACTCTAGTGCTGGCCACTACACTACGACCGCCATATTTTAAATTTTGTCGGGGTACTCGGATTCGAACCGAGACTAAATCGTCCCAAACGATTCGTGCTACCGTTGCACTATACCCCGCTATAGTCGAATTTGAAATTTACAATTTAAAATAAAAAAGTATTAAAGTTTAAATTATTATTATATTACTAGAAAAAAATAGGGTTGTCAAAGGTAAAATTTTATGATACCATTTTAATTAAGTTTACATTGAATAAATATGAAGCGCCCTCGTAGTTCAACGGATAGAACGGACGGTTTCTAACCATCTAATCGAGGTTCGATTCCTCGCGAGGGCACCAAAACAGAACTGAACGGTTTTGAAAATGGGTTCGAGCTTAGTACAATAAACACAAAAAAATTGTTCTTTGATATTTGAACCCCTTTCTATTATTTAGTATAATACAGTCATGGGTCTAATCTTATAATAATTATGAAAAAGTTGAACCTCAAGGAAAAGGCTATAAATTATAGAGAAAAGGGTTATTCTTATAATATGATCAGTAAAATAACAGGTGTTGCTAAAAAACAATTTGGTAAAACACAAATAGATATAAGAATTAATAAATCTAAAACAAAGAGAAAAAGTTTGCCATACGGTACACTTCACTTACGAATTAGAAGTGGCGGAAAAAAAGAATTTGGCAAAAGATTACATAGGCGAATTATGGGTTGGATAGAATCAATAACTGAACAAATTAGTGCGGGTATAATATAGCAGCAGTATGGCACCCTTCCAAGGTGCAAGCGCGGGTGCAAATCCCGCTACCCGCTCCAAAATAAAAATCGCTTTTTGGGCGATTTTTTGGTATAATTTTAAATTATGAATATTATTGAGACAAAAAATTTAACAAAAAAATATGGGAGTTTTACAGCAGTTGATAATGTTTCTTTTAATGTTATAAAAGGAGAAGTTTTTGCTTTTTTGGGACCTAATGGCGCAGGCAAAACAACTACCATAAAAATACTGACAACTATTTTAAATCCAACCCAAGGCGAAGTTTTTTTAGCTGGTCACAATGTTAAAGAAAATCCAAATGAAACAAGAAAATCATTTGGCATTGTTTTTCAAGACCCTAGTTTGGATAATGAGCTTACCGCTTATGAAAATATGCAATTTCATGCTATTTTGTATGGAATTAAAAAATCGGTTTATCAAAAAAGAATTATAGATTTATTAAGCTTAGTTGAATTGTCTGATAAAAAAGACTTATTTGTTAAAAACTTTTCTGGTGGAATGAAAAGAAGATTAGAAATTGCTAGAGGTTTACTTCATCAACCAAAAGTACTTTTTTTAGATGAACCTACCATTGGCCTTGATCCACAAACAAGAAATAAAGTTTGGGCTTACATTAAAGATTTGAATAAGAATGAACAGGTTACTATATTTTTTACTACTCATCATATGGAAGAAGTAGAGCGGATTGCAGAAAGAGTGGCTATTATTGACCACGGAAAAATTTTAATTATTGGAACTATTGAAGAAATTTTACAAAAAGCGGGGGTAAAAAAATTAGAAGAAGCATTCATTAAGTTAACGGGTGGTTCTATTAGAGAGGAAGAGGGCAATGTTGGGTTAAATCAAATGAGAATTAGTAATAAATTAATGAGGTAATTTAAAATTATGCAGGCAATTTATATTTTATGGTTAAGACAACTGAAAAGATTTATAAGAAAAAAGGCCAGTATTGTTGGGGCTTTAGGACAGCCAATTATTTTTCTTTTTGCCATTGGTTTTGGTTTAAGCCCGATATATGCGCTTGCTGGCGGAGGAAATTATGTTCAATTTTTGGCTCCGGGGATTATAGTAATGTCGGTGCTTTTTACTTCAATCTTTACAGGGTTAGAAATTATTTGGGACAAGCAATTCGGCTTTTTAAAAGAAACTTTTGTCGCCCCAGTTCCCAGATTGCAAATTCTTTTAGGCAAAGTTTTGGGTGGAGCGACAGTAGCTATGATTCAAGGAGTGCTGGTATTTTTAATTACACTTGTGGCCGGATTTAGACCACACTGGCCCAGCTTGCCTTTAGCATTTTTATTTCTGTTTTTAGTAGCGATGCTTTCGTCGGCTTTAGGGGCAGCTATCGCCGCTCGTCTTGACGACATGCAGGGATTCCCACTTATTTTTAATTTTTTAGTTCAGCCATTGTTTTATCTTTCGGGCGCCATTTTTCCCATAAAAAACCTACCCCCTATTTTAGATTTTATCACAAAAATCAATCCCTTTTCTTATGGTGTTGATGGTTTGCGTTACGCTTTTAGTGGAGCAAATGTATTCCCTCCAGTTTTAAGTATTACGGTTTTAGGCGTAACAATATTTTTGGTTTTAATAATTGGAGTATATCAATTTTCAAAAGTCCAGTTGTAATACGATAGAAAATAAAAAGTAGAAATATAGAAAATAGAATCAAATTAGCTATTAGGCGAATTTGATTAAACGATAATATCTTTCTTTACAAGAGTATTAAAGAGAACTCTTCGGTGAATAAAATAAAAGCTTTTATTTTATTCACCGAAAATCGAAACAAAAAAATAGCCCAAAACCTTTCAGTCGGGCTATTTTTGAATTTGATTTTACTTTTCTTGACTTAATTTCCATTCCTCAAAAGGTATTTGATTGCCATCTTTATCAATTATAAAAGACAATCTTTCTCCATCTTCAGTCTCTTTTATTTGGGTAAACTTTTCTTCATTATTGAATGGATAAAAAGTTCCATCTGGAGTTTTAACCCCTTTTTCTTCACCGGTTGCTTGATCTACTCTTAGCTCATAAAGATTCCATTTTGGCAATTCGCCCCCTGGCCTTGGGCTATCTTTTTCAAATGGGTTTTCTACTGACATTTTTTTTCTCCTTTTTGATTGGTAAGCTACTAAATTTAATTTAGCACAGATTGGCAAAAAGGCAATTATTATTTTTTAGTTGTAATATTTAAAACATTTTCTAAATAATCAATTCTACTTTCCAATTTTTCAAATTCGTCACATTAAATAGTATGAGCAATTTGGTGTTTTCTAATAATTTTCATTTCACTTTCTAGTATCCCAAACTTTTTTTCAAGTTTTTTGTCTACTTCTTCAAATCCTTTTTGGACAATAACCGCTAAATCATCAGTTGTGATATTTTTCTTTTTCATAATTCAATTTCATAATTTAATTGTACTTTTTTAAAAAAATGTGTCAATAAATTTATTCTTTTTCTGAAAGTTTGGCCTTTAATGTTATTGTTTTGCCATCTCTTAAAACTTTAAAAATAGATTCTTCGCCAATTTTACATTTTTGCAATATTTGAGCCAAAGTATTTTGGGTCATTATTTTTTGATTATTAAATTCTAAAATTATATCAAATTCTTTAATTCCGGCTTTGTCGGCTGCTGAATCCTTGATTACTGGGTATTCTCCTAATGTTTCTCTTACAACCATTGCTCCATTTTCAACTGGCAATTTATTAGCTTTAGCCATTTCTTTAGAAAGTAAAACATATTTTACCCCTAAAAATGGAATAACTATTTTTCCATATTTTTTTATCTCCTCTAAATCTTTTTTGGCATAATTTATGGGAATAGCAAAACCGATATTTTGAGCTCCCATTATCATGGCTGTATTAATTCCAATAACTCTTCCTTCCATATTAACTAATGGACCACCAGAATTCCCAGGGTTAATAGCGGCATCTGTTTGAATTAAACCTCTTAAGTTTTGCATTTGATGGTCTAATCCGCCAAAAGCTGTAATATATCTTGAAAGTCCCGATACAATGCCGGTTGATAAGGTGTCGGTGAATTCTCCAAGCGCATTTCCAATTGCCATTACCGATTCGCCTAATTGTATTTTGTTAGAATCATCTAATTCAATAAAGGGAAATTTTCGTCCTTCAATTTTTAAGATAGCAATGTCGTTAATTGGGTTTCTAGATAATATTTTAGCTGGATATTTATGTTTTGGGCCGATAATTACTGTATAATCAGCTGTAGTGTCAGAAACTACATGATTTGAGGTTATAACATAACCGTCTTTAGAAATTATAAATCCCGAACCACCACCAATCTGGGTTTTTTCCATATGATTTTTTATGCCTTTTTCTACCATCGGCATGATATATTCTTTACCGCCATAGGGGAAAGAATAAAAGTCCTCAACCTGGGGCAGGTCTTTTGAGACGATAACCGTTATTACCGACGGGCAAACCTTTTTGGCAATTTGAACTATGGGCGACTTCATTCTAATTTGAAATTTACAATTTAAAATTTGTCATCGCTTTGCGAGATCCCGCATAGCGGGAAAATCAATTTGAAAATGTCTAATTTTAAATTTGAAAATTATTTAACAAATTTATTGTAGCACTATATTGATATTTCATCAAATTTTTGGTATTTTTAAAACTAGAAATAAAAATTAAAAATTTCTTTTGCTCTCGTAGTTAAATGGATTATAACAGTCCCGTCCTAAGGGATAGTTGGGGGTTCGATTCCCTCCGAGAGCACCAGTATTCTTGAATTAGTCATAACTCTTCAACTCTGCTCAGGGCAGGCGCATTTTTCTTTTTGGGATTGCCGAAGTGTTGCGAGACAATTATTCAAGGCTAAGCTTTACGCTAATTAGCTTTTATTTTAAATATTTTGTGATAAAATATAAGGAAAGGTTTAAAGGGGGCGGGATTCAAACTCTTATCAAGTTTAGAAGTCAAAAAATGGTTGATTTCGCACGATTTTCTCGTTGGCTTATCGCTTTGCTGATAAACCTTCTCAAAAATCCTGTGAAATCATCTCATTTTTTGGGTTCTAAATTTGATGCTATTTCGCATCCTGATCCCATGGCCTTGAATCTTTCTCAAAATTCACTCGCTCAATCAACGATAGTTTAAATCCCGCGCTCTTTACAAAAATGATAAGATTTATACAACCAAATATTTTATTGTATTTTTTTCTTTGCGTTTTAGCAATGATTGGTTTTTTCTTTGCAATTTTTTGGCCACATACAATTGGATTTTATACTTTTATTATTTTTACAGCCACCGGAGGACTAGGGGTAGCTCTTTATATTTACTACACCAAAAAACATCACGGGCAGTTGGTTTGTCCAACTGGATCAAATTGTAATACTGTTGTAAATAGTAGATATTCTAAATTTTTGGGAGTTTCTTTAGAGTATTGGGGAATGTTTTACTATTCTGTAATAATTACTTCTTATCTTATTTTGATTCTAGCTCCTCAAATAATTTCAGGCATCTTTTTGTCTGGACTTATAATATTTACCGCCACTGCCTTTATGTTTTCTTTATACCTTTTATTTGTTCAAGCTTTCCTTTTAAGGCAGTGGTGTATTTGGTGTCTTCTCTCGGCAATGTTATCAATTTTGATTTTTATAGTTTCTCTCGCCAGTTTAGATTTTGCCGTAGCATTTTTAATTGAAATGACTAAATTTATTGAAATAATTCGTGATTTAGGTTTTGTTTTAGGAATGGGTGGTGCTACTGCAGCTATGTTCTTATTTTTTAGGTTTTTACGAGATTTAAATATTGATAAGCATGAATTACAGGCCTTAAAAGGAATTTCGGAATTGGTTTGGCTTGGTTTGGTTTTTATATTTGTGGGGAAATTTGCTCTTTTTATTACTAATCCGGGATTATTTTCTAGGACAGATTCATTTTTAATTCAAATAATAGCTCTTTTTGTGGTGGTTTTAAGCGGTGCTGTTTTGATGATAATTCTTGCTCCATTTTTAGGAATGATTCCATTTAATAGTGCTGATTCAAAAGGTAGTGGCCATTTTTCTCTTGAATCATTAAGAAAACCTTTATTTATTAATGGGGCCATTGCGCTCTCATCTTGGTATTTTGCTTTTATTATGAATTATATATCAGGATATAGGTTGTTTAGTTTGTTTTTAATATATATTTTAGTGCTAGTGATAGCAGTTTTAATTAGTTTGTTTTGGGAAAGAGTCATTATTAAAAGGGGGCGAGATCCAAACCTTTATTAAATTTAGAAAGTCAACTTAGATTATATATTTTTAATAAAATTAATAAATATTATAATAATTTATGGAAAATAATAAAACAAAATACATTTGGGGATTATTAAGAATAGGAATGGGTTGGATTTTCTTTTGGGCTTTTATTGATAAGCTTTTTGGACTTGGTTTCGCCACCACGCCTGAAAAGGCCTGGATTGAGGGTGGCTCCCCAACATTTGGATTTCTTAGTTTTGCTACAAAGGGACCTTTTACCGAATTTTACAAAAATTTAGCTGGTAATCCTGTTGTAGATTGGTTATTTATGTTGGGACTCTTTTTTGTAGGAGTAACTCTTCTTTTAGGAATTTTTGTAAAGTTAGGAAGTTATACTGGAGTCCTTATGTTAATTTTAATGTACACTGCCGGATTCATCCTTCCAGTAAATAACCCATTTTTAGATGATCATATTATCTATACGGTTTTGATGATTGGTTTTACTATATCGCAATCAGGCTATTATCTTGGATTTGGAAAACTTTGGTCTAAAACAAAACTGATACAAAAATATAATATTTTTGAATAAAAAATACATAAAATAACTAATGAAAAAAGGCGAACGCATGAGTTCGCCTTTTTGGGTGTTTGGGCCGATTCAACGGCCCCTTTTCCTCCTTTTCTTTTTTCTGCCACATGGCTTTCTCCTTTCGAAAATTCTCTTTTGAAATGCAACTTTAGTACAATGAAGTTGTATGAAAAAAGAAACCAACAAAACAAGGAAAAAGCGCAAGCCGTTTCGCCATCTA
>Ga0209542_10006039_pt1 | contig 23825 bp, 24 predicted proteins | sample RifCSPhighO2_01_FD_184028 | JGI IMG/M metagenome (GOLD analysis project Ga0209542, IMG submission 184028) | Soil microbial communities from Rifle, Colorado - Rifle CSP2_plank highO2_0.1 (SPAdes) (version 2) | ecosystem: Environmental > Terrestrial > Deep subsurface > Rock core/Sediment ...
GCTCATGGAGTGGCTTCTCTGGTACAACACTCGCCGCCCACACTGGTCTCTTGGACTCAAGTCTCCGATGCGGTATATTTGCGACAGCTTACCAACCAAGGAGTCTCATATGTGGTGGACGAGTACAGACTCTTCCATTTTTAATTTTTTTGTGCTACCATAAAGGAGATGTCTAGGAAGGTCGTTAGATTGTTTTTAGAAGACCGAATGGCGCAAGTGCTTGCGGTACTCTTTGTTGGCCTCTTTGTCTGGTGGGGATACGTTTATGCAATTAAGGGCGGGTTAGATCAAAACGCTAACCTTGCTTGGGCTGCTTCGTATCAGGTATTAGCAATATTGGGCGGAATTATTGGTATTGTGGTTTCGAAAGGTTGGGGTGGCTTCAGGAGTGTGATGGGAAGGTCTATTATTTCTTTTTCAGTTGGTTTGCTCTTGCAGAGCTTTGGTCAGAGCGTATTTAGTTTTTACAACCTGTTTCTTCACGTGGACGTTCCGTATCCTTCCATTGCAGATATTGGGTTTTTTGGAAGTATCCCACTCTATATTTATGGCATACTTCTTTTGGCGAAGGCTTCTGGAGCGGCCATATCGCTTCGTTCATTTGGAAGAAAAATTCAAGCTATTATTATACCTACGACAATGTTGGTTGTTTCTTACTACTTTTTCTTGCGCGGGTATGATTTTTCTTCCCCAACTAAGTTACAAATATTTCTTGATTTCGGTTATCCGTTAGGACAAGCAATATATATATCGATTGCCATTCTTACATATATTCTATCGCGTGGCTTTTTGGGCGGTGTAATGAGGGGGAAGGTTATGGTGATCCTTCTTGCTTTAGTAATTCAGTACGTTTCTGATTATAATTTTCTTTATCAAAACTTAAATGGAACGTGGCAAAACGGCGGATATGGAGATATGCTATATATGGTTGCCTATATGTTTATGGCATTAGGTCTTTTGCAGCTCAAAGCAGTTTATATACGTTCTAAAGACGGTCTATGACCCAGCTTATTAACCAACTCGCCGACAAAATCATCCAAGAGCAAGCGCTCATCATCGGCCCTGTTGCATGGGAACAGGCGCAAAAGGTTACTGGTCTTCGCATTAACATCCAGAGCCACGAAGTTGATATCGAAGGCGATGCGCGTGATGTATTAGAACGACTTGTTGCACAGTATGAGAAACTATTCGGCAAAGCCTCGCGAGAAGTATGCCGCGACGCAGTCCGTCCGCTCCTTTCCCAAGTTCCAGAAAGCGATGTGCCATCTGTTCTAAAATAAAATATCACATCGCCCGCCGATCTGGAGGGCAGATGTGCCTGCGGTGCTGAGGTAGGGAGGACGAAATAATAGGTATTTTTTGTCAGCTTTTGTTGACAGTATACAATAAAATATTTATATGAATATATTGACATTATTTTTAAAAAAGTATATTTTGTTAAGTGGCCTTTACGACTGCTCGTTACAAACAAATAAAAGGAAATCTTGAATATGAATGTGGATTTAGCTCAAAAAGAGGACTTAGTAAGGCAAATTGCTAGGAGCGCAGGCATTGAATATGTGATTATTACGCATAAACAAGGCGGCAGTACAACAGCAGACGCAGAAAATGCTCTCCAAGAATCTTCTGAGCGCATTCTTAAGACTCTTGTGCTGATTGATGAGCGCGCAAAAAAAAGCGTTGGCATAATTATAAGGGGAGATAAGCGTCTGAGTATGCAAAAGCTAAAAAAGCTCACTGGGCTCAAGAAGCTAAAGTTTGCTTCGGCTGAGCAAGTGGAAGCGATCACGGGATTTTCCCTAGGCGGAGTACCTCCCGTTGCAGTAATTCGATGCGATATTGCAATTGTGAGTACGGATGTGTTACTGATGGATTATGTTATTGGCGCAGGAGGGCATCCTTACTGCGGGATGAAATTTTCTCCTAATGAGTTAAGGAAGATTCCAAAGATTCTAGAAGTCTCGGTGTCCATATAGGCATCCTTCATATGGTTATGGAGGCTGATTGATCGTAACTCAAGTTTTGGAAAGTGGGGAATTCTGATGTCTCTTCAAATTTACGCTGGTGACTCTGGTTTCAAGGCTTTCGCTACGGCAATCGACCTTGTCGGAAAAGAAAAAGATGATCGCGAAAAGTTGCTGCGAGATTCATTTATGCCATTTAAGGTTACTGATTACTATACTCAGCTTATTGCTGGTACGGCAGAGCCATATCGGACCCAGCTGTTAAATATCGTTCTTCCGCCAACTGGCCCTAAGCCTTTTGTGGGAAGATTCGACCCTTATGGTAATAAACATTACCGAGATCAGGATAACGCTTTTATTCAGCACAAGTACGAAAAGACGATGCTGTTGCACATCGATGATGCGTGTATTGCAAATTGCCAATTCTGCTATAAAGTGAACGAAATTCGAACCGAGGGCACCTCTCCTCGACAGTATGGCGATAAGCTTCGTACTGCTAAGGAGTATCTAAAGAGTCATCCGGAGATCGACAACGTATTATTTACTGGTGGTGACCCAGCAGCATTTCGCAGAACTGAAGATTTGATTAAATTGATTGGCGGATTAATTGAAGAGCCAAATATTCGTATTGTGAGATTTGCCACTAAGGGGCTTGTCTATGATCCGGCAAGGTTTCGCGATCCAGATCTTCTGAGGTTCTTTGCGGAAGTAAATAGCCGACCATCTAAGCAGGTTAGTGTGATCGCTCAGATTAATCATCCCGCTGAGATATCGGATGAGGTAGCTCAAACACTTGTTGCAATTCAGATGACGGGAACCCAGGTTAGGGGGCAGCCAGCAATTCTACGCGGAGTAAACGATTCTGTGGCAACCCTAATTGATTTACAGCGAAGGTTTGTGGATCACAAGATTATTTCATACTATCTCACAGTTTTTATGCCTGTCCGTGGCGTAGAACAGTATGCCCTTAGATTGCATGACGCTTTCAAAAGTGTTGCTGAATCAAAGAAGCATCTTAGTGGTCTTGAGAAGAAAGGTGTATTACTGGCATCGCATGATTTCGGCAAAATGGAAATTTGTGGATTTCTCCCTTCGATTAACGATCCTCAGCAGATTGTGTTGAAATGGCATCAATCCGCAATGCCACAATACCTTCCTGAAGCGTTAAAGAGAAAGGTGCCAATTAATCCAGAGGATATAATGTGCCTGCGCTATGACCCTGAGAGTATGTACTGTATCGATCATGTTTTTGCTGCCAATGATTTGCCTCATTTCAATTCAAAGAGTGAGTTTGTAGATTAAGGCATTTCTTGCAAAAACACGTTCAAACACAATCTCCTTTCGTATTGCTTACGAAAGGAGATTTTTTATAAATTGCTACCAAGCGCCTAACGCGATACACTACAACCATGCCCCAAGAATCCCAACTCGCCGACAAGATCATCCGTGACCAAGAGCTCATCATCGGTCCTGTTGCGTGGGAACAGGCGCAAAAGGTTACCGGCCTTCGTATTAACATACAAAGCCACGAAGTTGATATCGAAGGCGATGCGCGAGATGTTCTTGAACGACTTGTTGCGCAATATGAGAAACTCTTCGGCAAAGCATCACGAGAAGTATGCCGCGATGCCGTCCGTCCGCTCCTTTCCCAAGTGCCAGAGAGTGATGTACCGGCGGTGCTGAGGTAGGTTACGGAATTGTATGAAAGAAGAAATATGTCTGATAGGTGGTGGAGAAATCGCTAAGGGAGAGACTGAACTTGCTTGCTGTGTATTTTTGAAACTTACATAGAGTTTAGCTATGCAACAGTATCAAATGAAACTCTCGAAAGAGCCGTACAATAATATTGCATCTGGAAAGAAAGTGATTGAGTCCCGCCTTTTTGATGAGAAACGCCAGCAAATCTCTATCGGTGACACTATTACGTTTAGTGAAAATGATAAGCCAGAGAATACTGTTACCACGGATGTAAAAGGGCTGTTGCGCTATCAGACTTTCAAAGAGCTTTTTGCTGACCACGACCCATCATTGTTCGGTGAAGAGAGCCGAGATTTTCTCCTCAACCAGATAAAACAATTTTATTCTGACGAAGATGAGCAGAAATACGGCGTAGTCGGGATACGTATCCAGCTGCTTGACTAAAACGTATATGCAGTGAGGAGCGCGGAGTCGGTTGGTATTAAAGCATATCATTATAATTCAGAGGCAAAGGGTTTAGTCGCGCTCAAGAATTTTTTGACGAAAAACCTAAGTTAAAAGAAAGATTTTGATTGATACAAAAAATACACTACACTTTTAATGTAGCTATGGAATGTCTATTTTGTAATATTGTTAAAGGTAGTCAGCAATCTTTTCGAGTATGGGAAAATACTGATTTTATCGTATTTCTAGATATTAACCCGATTAATCGGGGGCACCTTCTTCTTATCACAAAGCAACATTTTGAGGACGTCTTTTCTATTTCGGAAGTACTCTATAGTAAGATGTTTATAGTTGCTAAAGAAGTATCAAATATTCTTCGGAAAGCTGTTAAATCTAAGCGAGTTGGTTTAGCTATTGAGGGATTTGGTGTGCCACATGTACATATTCATCTTGTGCCAGTAAACAACGGCAATGAACTTAACCCTCTTCGAGCAAAGCCAGCATCAGCAGAGGACTTAGGAGATATGCAGAAAATTCTCATAAAGCAGCTTGCCGAAATTATCTAGACTAAAAGGTACATCATCGGTCCTGTTGCGTGGGAACAGGCGCAAAAGGTAACCGGACTTCGCATTAATATCCAAAGTCACGAAGTTAATATTGAAGGCGATGCGCGGGATGTGCTCGAGCGCCTTGTTGCGCAATACGGTCGCCAATACGGCGACCGTCCGCTGAAGTAGCGGGCGAGAAGCTATTCGGAAAAGCATCAAGAGAAGTATGCAGAGATGCAGTTCGTCCGTTGTTGTCACAAGTTCCAGAGAGCGATGTTCCATCTGTTCTCAAATAAATGCACATCATCCGCCGTACTGGAGGACGGATGTACCGGCGGTGTTGAGGTAGGGTTATTTTCGAAAATCTTTTTCCGAAAGCTTTGCTTGGCGCAAAATTGATTTGAATGTACCTATTGGTATGTGTTTTCTACCTGCAGGAACGATAGCCGTAAGTATTGGATTACCAGTTTTACGCATCTTAATATGGCTGCCTTTTTGGGAGACAAATACAAAACCTTTTCGCTCTAGAGTTTTTGTGACCGTTTTTGAAGAATACAGCTTAGGCATGTGCCACAGAAAGTCGAACGAGCTCCGGACTTTCAACAATGCTAAGCGAGGAATCGGATGAATCTTCAAAATAAAGCTCAAGCGCTTCCTGTAAATTTTTAAGCGCCTCATCTTTTGTTTTCCCAAAGCTTGAAACATCCACATTGAGGCATTGAGCAACATAAAAATCGCCCTCTCGCCATACAACATTTTTTAAATCTAGTAATTGTTTCTTGTGCATATCCATAGTATGTGGTCTTTTTATAAATAAAACAAGGCGACGCACGCAATAGGAAGCAATACGGTCGCCAGCTCGGCGACCGCCCGCTGATGTAGCGGGCGAAAAACTCTGCGGTGTTGCATCACGAGAAGCCTGCCAATACGGCGGTCAGGCCTGCCTGCCGGTAGGCAGGTATGCCGCGACGCCGTCCGTCCGCTATTGTCTCAAGTTCCGGAAAGTGATGTACCTGCGGTGCTGAGGTGAGGGGGCATGCACATCAGGCTTGACTAATGCCTAGACTTTGATATAATACCAGTATCACTACGAAAAAGACCCTTATATGGTTTTGTCCATATCGGGGGTTTTTTCTTTTTAGGCCTGCAAAATAGATTTTTGGTCTCCAATATAGGAAATTTTACGTCGGTTCATTTGAGCAATACGGAGCAATGATTACTAGGAGAGAGGATTCCAAGTATTTTGTTTTTATCTCGCAAAAATTTTACTAGGCTGGCATAGTCGCCATCGCTTGAAACCAACATGGCCCGATCAAAACGATCTTCGTAGTAATCGCAAACAGATCGCAGTACGAGATCTGCGTCACAGTTTCCTTTAACATTTCCATCACCATCTTTGGTCGTTTCTTTAAAAACGAGCGTATAGCCAGCCTCTTGGAGAAATGTATATAATTCTTTATATTTTGGTACCAGCCCTATAAAAAGATACGCGCGACTGATACCGTATTTTTCAGAAAGCCAAATACGAAAGCGGACATAATCCAATTTCCAACCTAAGGAATGCATCGCTTTATGCAAATTAGCTCCGTCAATATACGCGACGTTATTACGTTTTTGCAGCATAAAGAAATTGTAGCACAGGCAGGTGGGTGCTGTGATCGCAAGTTTCGGAAAGCGATGTACCTACAGTGCTGAAGTAGCTTTTATCCGCGCTCTAGTGTTTTACGGCTAAGAGGAATATAGTAGTGCTATGAAACACGATTCAAGTATTACTATTATTGATAATGAGGATCTACGGGGCGTATTGGCACCTGCGGCCGTTTTGTCTAAAAAAATATTGGCGGACATGATTGATTTTATTGAACTGTCTAGTGACGAGTCTTCAAAGGAAACCGATGCTCGTATTAAAGAAGCAGACAACAAGAAGTCCTGGGAAACGATTAATGAGGTTCGGGACGCTGCTGAAAGTGCCGATTAATACCAAGTGAGGATGCTTTGTGTACTCTGGCATCCGCAGGCGAAGAAAGAGCTTTTACGTTTGCCAAAAGCAATACGTTTAAAAGTGCTTGATACTACAGCTGAATTAGAAACATTGAGTCATCCGCTTCAGCATCGAAACATTTTACAATTAAGCGGCCGTGGACGAAAAGATTTTCGACTACGAGTCGGGAGTTATCGCGTTAAATGTACATTGCGAAATGCTCATGATTTGCTTATTACGCACGTACAGCACCGCCAAGCAGGATATTGATAGCAACTACGTTCTTGAACGCCTCGTTGCTCAATACGGTCGCCAGTACGGCGGGTAAATATGCAGAAATGCCGTCCGCCCCTGCCTACCGGCAGGCAGGCGCTGTTATCCCAAGTTCCGGAAAGCGATGTACCGGCGGTGTTGAGGTAGGGGGGAAGGCTCAAAAATCTCCGCCGTAATTTTTGCAATTACAGTTGTTTTGTGGTACAATAAAAGCATGAATACGAATGAAAAAGGAAGCTTGCCGGAGATATTTCGCCCTATTTTATGGTCATATCGCTTTGAAGATATGGATATTAAAAAACACAAACAAGCGATCATTATTCAGGCAATTAATTACGGGACGCTTGAGCATTGGAGATGGATAGATCGTACGTATGGGCGAGAAGAAATTCGCAAGGTGATGCAAGAGATCTCGAGCACCACCCTTCGCGCACATGTAAAGAAACTTGCTTTCCTGCTTTTCGGGCTTGCCGGACAGCAACGCACGTAATATACGGTATGCACCAAGAAGCGTTAACGGATACAGGCAGGGAGCTGATCCATTTGGATGCTGTTTTAGCTGCTAGTATAGCAGAGATTGCCGCCATGAAAGCATATACGATCGGCAGAAGAACGTCATTGAAGGATTATGCTGATATGTATGCATTGCTCGAGTTAAAACATATCGAGCTACCCGAAATTATTCAGCTGGCGCTGTTAAAGTATAAAAGCGAATTTAACGATCGGCTGTTTTTAGAGCAATTAATTGCATTGGACGATGTGGAGGACGAAGAGATTCAGTTTTTAAAAACGCCGGTTCATCGGGCGCAGATGCAGGAATTTTTTGAAGGGCAAGTGAAAGCGATAAAACTATAAAAACTGTTCGGTAAAGCATCGAGGGAAGCCCGGCCGATACGGCGGGGAGGTATGTCGACGGTGCTGTGGGTAGGGATTAAGTACTCGTCTGTATAGTAAGTCATTTTCTGTCTATTTATCGTATCTTTGTTATAATAAATTCATACTTTTCGTATGAGTTATTTTTCACGTGTGCGCATCCTTCGTTCTATCTTTGCTTTTGTAGTGTTCGTAGTGGGCATAGGCATCTACTTTAGCTCAGCGTCTTCTGCGCAGGCTGCTACTAAATATGCAATCGCTGCAGGGGGAAACTGGTCTGCTACAGGAACATGGAGCAATGTATCTTCTGCAAGCGCAGGTGGAGATGGCGTGCCTACTGCAGCGGACGACGTTGTTCTTGATGCTGGGTCAGGAGCTGTCACCATAGACGCTGCTTCGGTAGCACGGTCTCTTAATGCTACAGGGTACACAAATATTCTTACTCATAATGCGTTTACGTTATCTATCGGAGATGCAACCGCCGGTGCGGGGAACGTCGCGTTGAAGCTTGTTTCTGGCATGACGTATACCTTAGGGAACGCAACTACTTCTGCAATATCTTTTATTTCAACATCTGCAACAGTTCAGACTGTAGATTTTGCAGGCAAAACTACTGGAAATGTTACTTATAACGCTACGTCTAATGGTTCTTGGCAAATGACAGGCACTCATGACACAGGAACTACAGCTACAGTTACATTAACGAAAGGAACATTAGACACTAATGGACAAACTATGTCTATTGGTAAATTTGACTCCTCTAACACTAATGTAAGAACTCTTACTCTTGGAGCTTCGGCAATAACTATTACCGCATCAGCTTCAGCTGGAACTCCATGGAATTTAGGTACGACAACAAATCTTACATTCACAGATAACACTGCTAGTATTACTTATAATGGCGGAGGTTCGGGAGTTACTAATTTTGCTGGTGGCGGATTATCATACGGAGGAACAGTATCTTTTATTAGTGGTGGAAGCCCGCGAATAACTGGCACAAATACTTTTGCTAATTTAACAAGGACTGGACCAACGACGAAAATAACTTCTCTTGTTCTATATGCCAACCAAACAGTTACAGGTACGCTTACGCTTACGGGTGACAGTACAACTAATAGAATTGTAATTACAAGCGATACTATAGGAACTGCCAGAACTATTATTAATACAGGAGCCACGATGACTTGGTCTAATGTGGATTTTCGCGATATTACACTCGGCACAGCCTTTGATGCTTCAGCTATTACAGGATTATCGGGCGATGCTGGCGGAAATTCTGGAATTACATTCACTACAGCCCAAACTAATTATTGGATAGGGGGAACTGGAAGCTGGTCAACAGCAGGAGAATGGTCAACTACTTCAGGCGGAGCAGCTGACGGAAGAGTTCCTTTGCCACAAGACGACGCAGTTTTTGACGCTAATTCTTTTTCAGCTGGAAGCCAGACAGTAACTCAAGATATGCCAAGAGCTGGAAAAAACATTAACTGGACAGGAGTTACTAATACTCCGACTTGGACAACAAGTACCGCAGCTTCTATATTTGGTTCTCTTACTTTGGTTTCTGGAATGACTTTAACCACTTCATCTCAAACATATACTTTTGAAGGAAGAAGCACTTACACTTTAACCAATGCAGGTAAAACTTGGGAAAAGAATATAAGTATGGATGCCCCTGGCGGGACTTTAACATTGCAAGACGATCTTACAATAGGAAATGGTAGCTTAACATTAAATAATGGCTCATTTGACGCTAATAATTTCAACTTTACTGCTAGAGGATTTGTATCTACCAATTCAAATACTAGAACACTTACGATGGGTTCGGGAACTTGGACCATCACCTATAATGGTAATGCCTGGAATATCATCACTGCAACTAACCTTACACTAAATGCTGATACTTCAACAATTAAATTTACAGATACTACCACCACGGGAATCAATTTTTACGGCGGCGATCAAACCTATAATAATATCTGGTGGTCAAGGGGAGCAAGCACAGCGGATAATGTTGTTAGAGACAGCAGCAACACCTTTAATGATTTTAAAGACGATGGTTCAGCAGCGCATTCCTTGTTGTTCACCGCAGGGAAAACTCAGACGGTTACCACGTTTACTGTTTCAGGAACAGCAGGAAATGTAATAACTATTAATAGCCTTACAACTGCAACACACGCTTTAACTAAATCGGGCGGAGGAGTTATTTCAAGCGATTATTTGAACATCCAGCACTCGGTAGCTTCGCCTTCAAGTACGTGGTACGCGGGGTTGAACTCTACTGACAACCAAGCAACATCAACGGCGGGGAGCGGGTGGAATTTTTCTGTACCCACCGATTGTACATCTCTTGCAACGGGCAATTGGAATACGGCGGGCACGTGGGATTGCGGGCACGTTCCTACTACAAGCGATACGGCCACTATTGCAGCTGGGCATACGGTGACGATGGATGCGGATTCCGCAGTGTTGGGAGCTATGACGGTAAACGGAACTTTAAACACAAGCGACGGAACCAGCCGCGCATTGAGCGGCACAACGCTTACGATTGGCGCTGCAGGTACTCTTACTGCGAATGCATCTACGATTACGCTTTCTAGTACAACCGGAACAGCATTTACGAACTCGGGGACGTTCACTCCAGGCACTTCGACTATCGCATATACAGGGAATAACGGCTCGGGGGATACTACCGTGCCTGCACTCTCGTATTACAATCTTACGGTCAATAATGCTTCGGAGACGTACGTACTGGCAGGGGATACTACGGTAAGTAATAATCTTACCATTGCGGCTGGAACGCTCGACGCAAGCGCAAGTAATTATGCGCTATCCGTAGGGGGCACATGGTCGAACTCGGGAACATTTACCCCGAGGAGCGGAACAGTTACGCTGACGGGGACTTCCACATTTTCCGATACCACCAGTTTTTATAACGTAACCATTAATGGAAGCGGCGAAACGGTAACGTTAGGAGCTGCGCTTACCGCTACGAATAATCTTACTATCACTGCAGGAACGTTAGACGTATCGGCAAGCAACTATGGTGTATCCGCAGGTATATGGAGCAATAGCGGAACATTCACACCCAGATCTGGAACGCTCACGTTAACTGGTACAGGAACATTCACGGATACAACAAGTTTTTATAACGTAACCGTTAATGGAAGCACTAAGACGGTAACATTAGGAGCTGCGCTTACCGCTACGAATAATCTTACTATCACTGCCGGAACGTTAGACGTATCGGCAAGCAGTTACGGTATTGCCATAGGAGGCAACTTCAGCAATGCGGGAACATTCACAAAACAATCAGGCACGGTAACATTTAACAAATCCTCAAGCACTCAAACACTGAACTCTGGCGGCAGCAGTTTTTACAGTATCACTCATTCCGGAGCAGGTACTCTGCAACTTACAACCAGCACACTAACGATTACAAGCGCCCTTACCAACTCTGCGGGAATATTTGACTTAAACGGCATCAGCCTCACCGCCACCGGGGCTACTATTTCCAACACCGCAACTATACAAGCGCAAGGAGGGGAAACAATTACGGGCTTCACGAATGATTCGACTCATGGAACTGTTTTGTATGTAGGATCGGGCACTTACACTAGCCTCAACCTTGGCGACACCTACAACAACATCACGTTTAATAACCTTACGGTAGGAGGCACAGATCGGACATTAAATAATGATCTTACTGTTAACGGCAACCTCACCATCACGGCAGGATTGCTCACAGACGCAGGGTTTGCCATTGCTATTGGAGGTAATTGGAGTAATGCGGGCGCATACGCCGGAACAGGCACTGTTACATTCAATGCAAGCTCCGGCACGCAAACAGTAACTTCTGGCGGAACAGGCGCAAACCAGGATTTCCAAAATATTACAAAGAGCGGTGGAGGAACTCTCCAGCTTGCAACGTATGCCGTAGACATTGACGGAACGCTTACTATAAACACATCGACTATCGTAGACATCAATGCATTAAATATCGCTGCAGCAACACTCGTAAACAATGGCACTCTTCTCGCAGACGGCAGTGAGACGATGACTATTACAACTAAAGATACTGATTCTGGCTTAATAAAATATGACGGAAGCGGAAGTTATCTGACTGCGCTATCATATGGCAACACGTATTACGACCTTGAATTTGCAGGAACAGGGGTATGGGAGCCAGATGGCGCCGTTACAATAAATCGCAACCTCACCATAACGTCCGGTACGTTCGACATCGATGGCCAAAATCTCACCGTAACAGGAACATTCAGCAATATTGGTACATTGCGCTTACTCGGAACAGAAACTCTCTCTCTTACTTCTGACACTGACAGCGGTACCATATCCTACGACAACAGCGCATCACTAACTGATTTTCCCTCGCCGCTTAACGACACGTATTACAATATAATCTTTGCTGGAACTGGTACTGTTACATTGGCAGCAGACCTAACTGCAAGCAACGATTTAACCATTAATAGCGGCGCTGCGCTGAATCTCAATAACTTCAATGTGAATGTTACGGGAAATCTCGTAAATAGCGGCACGCTTACTCAAACCTCCTCAAGCACCATCACTTTAAACGGCACCACGCAAACATTTAGCCCAAGCAACATAACTCTCGGCGCAGCCGTTGCGCTGACTGGCAGCAGCGGAACTGCATCTGTGGGAAGCAATTTCACCATTAGCAACCTTTTGACTATTGCCGCAGGCCGTACGCTTTCCCTTGTTAGCTATGTTATTACACTCGGGAGCAATCTCTTGACTAACCTTGGTATTATTAATGAAGGATCGGGATATATTGCAGGCACGTCCAGCAATTTCTATATTGCCGATAGCAACTTCGATGAAGATAGCGCCATATCGCTTGCGGTAGACAGCGTTTATATTTCTCTTACGGATCAAGATGCAAATCTTAACGGACAGTCCGCAGATACATTAGCGGGAGTAGTCGTAAGCTGTGCTACAGATAGTGAAACTGTCACTCTTACCGAAACGGGCGCAGCAACAGAAGTATTTAGAAATAGCGGACTCCCAACCGCCCTCTATGCTGGATCTGCAACTGATAATAACGGAACATTAACATGTGCAGACGCAGCTACTATTACAGCAACATATACTGATCCGCAAGACGGTACTGATACTCAAAGCGATACCGCAACTGCAACATCCGATACCGTGCCAACTGCCCCCTCCAGTTTCGCCGGCACCGCAGCATCATCGACGAGCATCACATGGACATGGACAGATAACGCCAGCAATGAAACAGGATTCAAATTGTACAATTCTAGCAATACTCTCATCGCAACTATCTCAACTGCAAATACTGCAAGCTATACCGAAACAGGTTTGACGGCATCTACCAGCTACACGAGAAAGATAGTTGCGTACAACGGCGCAGGCAATTCCAGCTATTCCAGCTCAGCTTCTGTTACAACGGATTCCGGCGTAACTGTTCCAACGGCCCCTAGCAGTTTTGCAGGAACGTCCGCAAGCAACACATCTATTACGTGGACATGGACAGATAATGCCAGCAATGAAACGGGTTTCCGTCTATTAGACAGCGCAGGGGCGACAATTGCAACTATTGCAACTGCAAACACAACGTCATATACGGAAACAGATCTTACTAAAAATACCAGTTACACCCGCAAAATTGTCGCATACAACGGCGACGGGACAAGCAGCGCGAGCGATACTGCCTCTGTAACAACGGGTAATGCAAGCCCTGCGCAATTCTCTCTCATATCTCCTGCCGACAATGCCTTAAGCAGTACGGGGCTTCCTACATTTTCGTTCAAAAAGAGCAGTGAAACAGGCGGATCAATTTCCTCATATACGTTGTTTGTCGGAAGCTTGTCGTTTACCGGCATTCCTGCGAGCGGAAGCGCATCTTCCAACCCGGCTACTGCAACTGATTACGAAAATACATATACGGCGCAGTTCTTTTCTGAAGGAGACTCTGATACTGCGAACGACTATGTAGCCGTAACTCTCAAAGACGGATCAACCAGCCTTCCGCTTCCTGATGGAAAGTATAGCTGGTATGTAAAGGCAATCGACGATACGGGGAATACCACCGTTTCACTCGATAGAACTATAATTATAGACGCGACTGCCCCAGCCATTGGTACGCTTATATTTTCTGGAGACACCGCTAATCCAGCCGTTTCCACTACGGTAACTGATGGATATGGGCTAGATGAAGCAACGGTAACGCTAGAAAAAGCAAATACATTCCTTGGCGCCATCGCGTCATATACTGCGCTGGAAACAAGAACGTATTCGCTGAGCGGCAAGAGCCAGGCGATTTCATTTACTGCAAAGAATAGTCTGCAGCAAGGGGAATCATATCGATACGTATTTGCGGTTACGGATAGTGCGGGTCATGAAACAAGCGCTTCTGATACCCACGCCGTTCTTTCTGAGCAGCAGATTGCGCAGCAAACGATTGCAACGCTCAACCCGGATGCAACACCGACGGAAACAATCGTTACAACTTTAAGGAACGCGCTCCCGAAGAGCCCACTGAATATTCCCCAGTTAGAAGCGCACGCAGTGGTAAGGCGGCAACTCCAGGCGGCGCAGTTTAGCAGGCTATTTGCCGGCATTGCCAATTATTTCAGAGTGCATCGAGGGCCATTAGAAAGGCAGGTTGCTGCATGGTACGGTCCCGCAAAAGATGCTGCCTTCGGAGCGGCGCGCCATGTTGCTGCTGCAGTGACCGGTACAGGAAGTTTTTTTACGTATCGAACGCATTGGCTGATAGCACTTCTGTTCCAGGGAATGCATGATGCCAGCACCGCTCTTGCGCGCATAGATGTGCGCACGCCGCTCATGCGCTTCGCAAACAGCATAACGATTGAAGGGCAAGCAACGGGAAATGCTCTTATTCTCGCGTACAATGCTGCAGTTGCGAAATCTGCTGCAGCTGTGGGTACAGCGCTTAATACCGCTGCTCATGCAACTAGCCGAGTGAGCATAGGCGGATTTGTGCGGCAAAATCTTGCACGCGGCACGCACGGGTTCTCTGTTAGCAGGAGCGTCCGCATCTCGCAAGGACTTGCCAATAGGCAGTTGATTGATGGGTATATCAAGAAGTTTATTGCTCCAATAAAGGCGCAGCGAACAAAGATTGCGCTGAAGGCGCGTGCGATATATGAAATCGCGTTCGACAAACAGCCTACGAAGATATCTAACCTTGCGATGACGAACTTATCTCCGACTTCAGTAACGGTGACATGGGATACGAACCATGTCACGCGCCTTGGAAAAGTAAATTATGGCACGTCTACATCGTATAGCCAGGAGGCGTTTGAAGAAGATGGATTGCGGGATCATCATGCAGTAACGCTCAATAACTTGCATCCAGATACAACGTACTATTTTGAAGTAATGAATCAAAATGGCGACTATGTATATGACGCATACTATACAATCACTACTCCGAAAGCCGAAGAAAATATGCTTTCTCTGAAAATTCTTCCCCAAGTCGCCGTAATCCAGGGAGATGCGCCTGTGCCAGCGCATGAGTTTGCAGACCCGACAGCAAAAGTTGTTGCTTCATTGCCTCCGGGCGCTGCGTATCGCGCCTTGCTGCAGCAAGATGGATGGGTTTCTTTACTGCTAGATAGCGGGCAAGAAGTTTGGGTGCTTAGAAGCGCAGTGAAGCTGCAAGATCAGGCGGGGATTTCTGCCGCTGCACAGCATTAGTTTTTGATATATACTTATATTGATATGAATGGAAAACGCATCGGCAAAATTATAGTATTCTTCATCCTTCCGTTACTGGTTCTTTCGTGGACAAGTATCCCGGTCGTTACAGAGTACACGCTCCACCTTATGCTCGTTATGTTTGTGGCGGCAGCGGCGCTATCGTTTGTGAAAAATGAAAAACTTGCACTGGTGAAGAATGTGCTGCATGCGCTTATTATTTTATTGCTCGTGGGAGGTACTGGGTGGTTCTTGTCGCCATTTTTCTTCTTGCTGTACTTGCTGCCGATTTATTTGGGATTTTTATACATTCCATCCGTAGCATTTGGATTCCTTACTGCTCTGCTTATTATTTTTGCCTTTAGCGTGGGGGAAGTTGAGGTTTCGTTTGATATCATGACGCTGCTTTCTCTGTTGCTCGTTGTTCCGCTGGTAATTTATTTAAGGAAGAAATATCTCGTATTGAAGCAGACGGATAAAGATATTCTTATTCTAGAAGAAGAAACGGGTATTAAAAGCACAGATACGATTGCATCGCTGCTTGCTAACCGCATTACAAATTTAGGGGTTACGATTCGCCAGCCGCTTTCATTTATTAATCAGGCAGCAACCGTGCTTCTTGAAGAAGACCTTACTCCCAAAGAAACCACGGAATATATTAAGCGCATCCGCTCCACTGCGAAAGAATCTCTCAAGAACATTCGCGATTTTGAAGGAGATACCAGCGCAAATGAAGTGCTGAAAAATTCAATGGAAGATATTGAGGCTAAAACAATTAAAAAACCATAGCTATGGCAAAAATACTCATTGTAGAAGACGATCAATTTATCAGAGAAATGTACAATCTCGTATTAACGAAGGCGGGGCATGAGGTGACGGAAGCTTTGGATGGCAAAGTGGGGTTGTCCATGGCGCAAGAAGGCGGATATGATGTTATTTTGCTCGACCTTATGATGCCGAATTTGGACGGACTCGGTTTTTTGCAGGGGCTCAAAGACAATCCTCCAAAAAAGAAGAACGGAAATATTATTGTGCTATCGAATTTGGCGTATAGCGATGCAAAGCAAAAAGCTATTGACCTTGGAGCTTCCAACTTTTTAGTGAAGGCTGATCTTGATCCGAAAGATGTGCGAGCAGCGGTCGAGAAAGCGCTGAAATAAATTGTCATTGCGAGGAGCTTGCAAGCGACGAAGCAATCTAGGCGACGTTCCCCTCTCCCAAATATGGGAGAGGGTTAGGGTGAGGGCTGGTCAGGCGCTATAGCTTTTAATCTGCCCTCATCCCCGCCTTCTCCCCAATTGGGGAGAAGGGAAACGCGATGATATGCGCTTCATGCTATACTTACCTGCATGACTGCAGCGGCGATGCCTCCGATGTTTTTTAAAAAACCCGACGATGCTCCGAAAAAACGGCGCAAGCGGCGGACGATTTCTCATCATGTTAAAAATATTCGGGAAGCTCCAGGAAAAATCCGCGATCGGGTAACCAAAGAACTATACAAGCGCAATGCAGAGCTTGCGGTACGTAATAAGACATTGGCGCTGCTGCGAAGGCTGGACGAAATTTCTCTTGCAGCAGAAAAAATTGAAAATATGGCTCAGCAGATGGTAGATGCCATTGCGCAAGAGCTGGAGTATGAAGTGGTAACTATCGCGATTGTGGAGGAGGAAAAAATGATGTGGCAATGTGTAGCTGTCGGGTCAAACCAACCAGCGCTGAATACGCAATTCAAAGATGTGTGCGTGGTGCTCCCGGAAATTCCACTGCAAAATACGCCAGACATTGCTGCCGTTGTACGGGATGGAAAGCAGATGTACTCTGATTCTTTAATTGCAGTTCATCCGCCGCAGTTGGTTTCTGCGATAGATATGGCTAACAGGGAAGGGCGCAATATACACCCCGTGCACTCTATGGTGCTGCCGCTGCGATTCGGGGAGCATACATTAGGCGTGCTTACATTCAGTTCGAGCAGATCGTTTAAAGATGCATCTCGGTATGAATATGAATCGTTGAGCGGAATTATCGGCTTAATTTCCTTGGCGCTCTATAAAGCAAAACTGTATGAGGATTTGCAAACGACTTCCGCAGAGCTATTAGTGGCAAATACGCAGTTAAGGGATTTGGATAAAGCGAAGAGCGAGTTCTTGAGTATTGCCAGCCATCAGCTGTACACTCCGCTTACTGCGCTGCGAGGGTATATTTCTATGATCATGGAAGGGGATTACGGGCCGATTTCTGAAGAACAGAAGCCGGTTTTGGATATTTTAAATAAAAGCGCGCTTCGTCTTATTGAACTGATTAAAGATTTGCTCGATATTTCCCGTATCGAGAGCGGAAGAATGGAGCTTCACTTGGAATCGGTAAGCTTGGTTGAGATTGCAAAAAGCCTCGTTGCTGATTTGCTGCCCAATGCTATTACAAAAAAATTGGACTTGCGGTTTCACGAGCCTACAGAAGTAATTCCAAATGTGGTGGTAGACAGCCAGCGCATCCGGCAAGTGATGATGAATTTTATCGATAACGCCATTAAATATACAACGCAAGGAAAAGTGGAAGTGTTTATGTCGATGCATAATGGGAAAGTTACATTTTCTGTACAAGATACCGGCCGCGGGCTCAAGGACGGGGAAGAAGAAAAACTGTTCAAAAAATTCTCCCGCGTAGGGGGTGCTGCCAGGTTCAATACGGAAGGAACGGGGTTGGGGCTATATGTTGCAAAGCAAATTGTGCATGAACATCGGGGATATATAGCAGTAACTAGTCCAGGAGAAAATAAAGGAACCACCTTTTCAATGGAATTGCCTCCGGAAGGAGACTCGAATAGTCTTAAGGTAGGCGAAGTAGCAACGGTTGTCATTAAGGCAGCCGATGCAAACGGCCAGGCAAGCGCATGATGAAAACGATTCAAGCAATTGTGCAGGCAGCTATTACTGCGTGCGTTATTATTCTTATAGGAGGCATTGGCCTTCGGTTGTTTTATGCTGATCGCATCTCTCCGCATGTGTATATTGGCGCATTTCCGGTTGGCGGAAGTAAAAAAACAGAGCTTCCGAAAACGCTCCGCGCATATCAGCAGCAACTCGAGCGTGCATCCGTAACAATTGCGTTTCGAGGAAGAAAATCTGTGCACACGTTGCATCAATTTGGGGTAGCCGTAAATATACCCGCAACGCAGGCCGAAGTGATTCGAGCATCGCGCATGTTCGGGGATATTCGGACCGTTCGCGTTAACCCGGTGCTGACATTTCAAGGAGGCAGTATCCATGCGTTATTAGTGCAGGATTTTGCTCAGGTGCTTTCTCTTCCAAAAAATGCTGATATTGCCATTGATGCGCAGTACCAGGTATCTATTGCGCAAAGCGAAGTGGGGGAAGATTTTAATATCACGCTCTTGGAACAAGCTATTATGGAGGGCGCAGGGAAAGCAATAATGCCAACTATCAATGCAATTGCGCAGCGCGCCGATCCGACTGTTACTGCTCAGCAAATTATCGGAGTACAAGGATATGCACAGTCGCTTCTGCAGTCTGGTTTTACGCTCAAGAACAGAGAATCTAGTTTTGTTATACCAAGAGCAGATGTAGTGCGCATGGTGCAAGTCGCATCGTTGCCATCCCCCCATCTTGTATTTCAGCAAGGTCTGTTGCAGGAATATCTTGAGCTTTCAATAGCTCCGGACATACATACCGAGCCGGTCAATGCACGGTTTCAAATGCAAGACGGGGTAGTGACGCAGTTTGCGCTGCCAAAAAACGGGGTTGATGTGGACGTAGATGCAACGATGAAAGGGATTGCGGATGCACTGATGCAGCAGCGCGATACGGCGTCAGTGATTACGATCGAAACTCAGCCCGCATTTGCTGATGCGCAAAGCAGCGCCTCCCTTGGCATTACTAATCTTATCGCAACAGGGGAGTCAGATTTTCGAGGATCTCCAAAAAATCGCATCCATAATATTGGAGTGGGTGCAGAGAAGTTTAACGGCATTCTTGTTGCTCCTGGTGAAGAATTTTCTTTCGTTGCCCTACTGGGCCCTGTCGACAAAAATACTGGCTACCTGCCCGAGCTTGTTATTAAAAATAATGCGACAATTCCAGAATATGGCGGCGGCCTATGCCAAGTGTCGACTACTGTATTTCGCGCAGCCATGAATGCAGGGGTTAAGATCACAGAGCGGCACAATCATTCGTATGCAGTGCGGTATTATGGCACGCCCGGATTTGACGCCACGATTTATCCGCCGTATACTGATTTTCGTTTCCTCAACAATACGCCCGGCTATCTTCTGATACAGACACGCATAGATGGCACAAAACTTTTCTTCGAGTTTTGGGGTACGAATGATGGACGACAAGCAACAATCGATGGGCCACATCCGTATAATCGGATGCCGGACGGTTCGGTAAAAGCAGTATTGAAGCGAACTGTAATAGATGCGCAAGGCAATGAAATCGAAAATAATACATTTAACAGTAATTATAAATCTCCAAATCTATTTCCCCATGAATCAGCCAAGCAAGCGTCCAACTCCGCCGCCACCACCACCGGTACGAATTCGTCAAACGGCGACGCATAAAAAACCGAAGCCAGTGCAGCGGAAGCGGGTTGTCCGCCATGCGCCTAAAAAACATCGGAATGTTCGGCGGGAATTATCTGCAGGCGGGGTTGCAGTGCGCCAAGAGCGGGGAGCATGGTATGTTGCGCTCCTGAAAACAGAACATCGCAGGGGGAGCGTATGGGTGCTTCCAAAGGGGCATGTAGAAATGGATAGAAAAGAGCGGGTAGCAGATGCTGCGAAGCGCGAAGTACAGGAAGAGGCAGGTATTGTGGAAATGGAAGTCAAAGAGCAGCTTGGGACTACTCGATTCGTATTTCAAGCAGAAACTGCATTAGTAAAAAAGACAGTGCATTATTTTTTGATGGTAACTGAGCAAAAAGAACTAGTACCGCAAGCGGAAGAAGGGTTTATTGATGCAGGATGGTTTCCGATCGATGTTGCTATTGATATGCTCGAATACGATACAGATCAGGATATCGTATCGAAGGCGAAGGCGATTTTAGAGGGAAAAGTGCCTGCTGTGTCATCAGAACATCCTTCTTCGCGCAAGCAGATTAAGATTCATTCGTAGAAGACCTCACTCCGCCTCTCCTCATATGAGGAGAGGAAATTTCTCCCCCTCGTATGAGGGGGAGCGAGAGGGGGTAGTAAAGTTATGCGTCATTGCATGTAGTCTGCCCCCATCCTCGCCTTCCCCCCAATTGGGGGGAAGGGAGCTATGGCAGCAACGTTCTCAACAATACTTCCGGATGCATGCCCGCGTGGCGAAGCTGGTGAACAATGGGCGTGCCAGCAGTAAACGTAGGGATAGTATTCAGCTCTAGTACATCAACTGATCCGTTATCCGCAAGCATATCCACTGTAGCAATGCCGTTGCACCCAATCGATTCATATACATCGCGAGCAATTTCTTGCGCTTGGTGAATAATTGATTCGTGCGGGTCATGGTTATGATAAAAAAGGTTGTCGTGACCCGATTGTTTTGTGTTGTAATCAAAAAAAGGCGAATGTTTCGGCGTAACGATGCTGGCAGGGAGCGACGATAGCGCGCCGTTTTTTGTGCGATATACCGTCACAGAAATTTCATCGCCATGCTTTTGCTCTTGTACAAGAGAGTCGTCTTGCGAGTCGTGAATTGCTTGTATGGCGCGCTCCAAATCTTCCTGAGAACGCACGTGAATAATACTATGACTTCCCATGCCGTGTACCGGTTTTACGAAGAAGGGGATAGTGAAAACTGATCGCAATACGGTTCCGATTTCGTATTGATCTGTCTGTTTTTTTATAATCTGAGAAAAAGGCGTGGGGGCGATATCGGAAATCGCGTGTGCAAAAAAGTGCTTGTTGTGCGCCAATTTGCTGGTGCGTGCTCTCGATCCTGCAACAGGAATATGCAGCATATCGCCAAAACTGTGCATTGCGCCATCGTCTCCTCCGCGCCCGCGCAGGGCAGTAATAAGCGAATCAACGGGGTGATTCAGCAATCTGTGCACAGCTTCTTTTGGGTTCTGTGCCGGCGTTGCTTGGGCGAGCATATCCATTGCACGCGAAGCATTGCCAGTTTTTGGCAATGCTCCTAAGGGTACGCTCCATAGTCCGTCAGCTGTTACATGCACAGGGGTAATATCGTACTCTGCTTTTGGGATATGTTTGCACATCCATGCGCCAGATTCGCGCGATGTTGCAGCATGCTCCGCATCTCCTCCATAAAATACGACCACTCGAGGCTTCATAAACCTTACTATATCATGCGCTCATTTATCAAACCAAATGCCGTTTCATAAAAGCTCTTCCAGAACCAGATTTAAGATATTTCTCAAAAGCGAACGCTTTATATTTATCTTGAAATGCAACATAAGAAATCAATCGAATCGGTAACCGAGGTTTCGTTGCAGGTACATATCCTTTTTGGTGACGAATAATTCGTGCTTGTAAGTCATTACAGCATCCAACGTACGGATGATTATCGGAGCATTGAAGAATGTAGACGTAATACATAAGGCTCAGTCCTCCTTCGCGGTCTTCTAAAGCGGACTTTGTCCGCCGAAGCCCGCTACGGCGGGCGAAGGCGGAGAGGGAGAGATTCGAACTCTCGATACCTTTCGGTATACGCGCTTTCCAAGCGCGCGCACTAGGCCACTATGCGACCTCTCCAAAAGTTATATTTAGTGATCCCGGGAGGACTCGAACCTCCGGCCCCCGGCTCCGCAAGCCGATGCTCTATCCACTGAGCTACGAGATCAAAAACGTATCACTAGTGTGCTATACTATGGGCATGGATGCAAATAAGGTAAAGCGCACGGTGGATACGCGCGCACAGAAGGACCCTCGTGTTGCGCGGGAATTAAATGAAATGCGAACTACGAACGATCTCCGCCAAGTGGATGACGATGTGGAGGATATTGCCACGCTGTTTGCCTGGGAGGCGCCGGAACACATTCATCAAATCAGGAATCCGCAATGGTTTGCCGTGTTTGCAGGCGTTATTGCGCTTATCTGCATTGCATTCGTGTTTATGGGCAATTTTATTGCCAGCCTCACTATTGCAATGATTGGCGGTTACATTTTCGTGGTAGCGCAGCATAAGCCATCCCTTGTTCGGTACAGATTGCTTACAGAAGGAGTTGCGCTCGGCACCACGTTATATCATTACAAACACATCGACACGTTTAATATTGTATATGAGCCGGGCGATGTAAAAACGGTCATTTTAAAAAGCGACAAACGCATCATGCCGCTCATTCATATGGAAATTGGGAACGCTGATCCCGTTGCAATTCGCGAAATCCTCGTGCAGTTTGTAAAGGAAGACGTGCACCTTGAAGAACCGATTATTGATATCTGGGCGAGAAGGCTAGGGTTGTAAATGATTGTCATTACCCAGCTTGACTGGGTAATCCACGTCGCGCAATTTGCTCAAAATACGTTTGCATCGCCAATCGCTCCTCTTGATTTCTAAAGTCGCTTTCTTGAAATACGAACATATTTGGGTCAACCCATTCGTATGAACCATGTTCTTCGGAAAGGGCGATGTCGCCGGAAATAAAATTGCCTCCATACACTGTAATTAACACGCCAATTTCTTGATACGGCGGAGTTCTTCGATATTGAAATATCGGTCCTCCTAGTGTGTAGGCAATAGAAGAACTAAGCTCCTCGCGTATTTCCCGATTAAGAATATCTTGTAGAGGCAGGGCTGCTTCGCTTGAGGATATTCTTCCGCCGGGCAGATCAATTAATCCGGTATCTTTGTCACGAAGCAATAAAACCCTATTATCTTTTTGCAAAAGAACTTTTAATCCGATTTGGTATATTGCGTGGTCGGTATTCATGTGTTGTAGTGCGCCCAGAGGGATTCGGCCGCTAATCCAGCGGCCGGTCGCCGTACTGGCGACCGAACCCAAAGCATGAAAGAGCTTGTGCAAATATGGTCTCTTTATTCATATGGTGCGCCCAGAGGGATTCGAACCCCCGACCGTATCCTTAAGAGGGATCTGCTCTACCACTGAGCTATGAGCGCAATAGTTTACATTCTACTCAAATCCCGTAATACTGCAATATACGGAGAGGTGGCTGAGTGGTCGAAAGCGGCACCGTGCTAAGGTGTTGACCTCGAAAGGGGTCCGTGGGTTCGAATCCCACCCTCTCCGCCAATTTTCACTTTTTGTGAAATCGTAAGAAACAGCCTCGGCGCAAAGCGCCTCGGCATGGTATTTTTCCGCAATTTGAAAGGCATTTTTGAAATCGCACGCCAGCGTGCGGTC
>Ga0209542_10006040_pt1 | contig 23821 bp, 34 predicted proteins | sample RifCSPhighO2_01_FD_184028 | JGI IMG/M metagenome (GOLD analysis project Ga0209542, IMG submission 184028) | Soil microbial communities from Rifle, Colorado - Rifle CSP2_plank highO2_0.1 (SPAdes) (version 2) | ecosystem: Environmental > Terrestrial > Deep subsurface > Rock core/Sediment ...
TAGCGTTAAACGCAATATATTCGTTATCTCGTGTTTTTAATATAGATGTAAATTTTTCTAATGAAGCAGGATTGCTGCATGCAGAGATAAGGAAGAAAATAAAAGATTTTGGTTTAGCAGATGCATTTGTTTTGTTAACTGCAAGAAAATTGAATGGAAAGGTTTTAACAGGGGATCATCATTTTAAAGGTTTTAAAGAAGCAATTTTAATATAAATATGTCATACATATAAAGATGCTAGAAAAAATAATAAAAAAACTGGAATCTGAGCAATTTTATGAGAAAAATGGTCAAAAAATTGGAAAATATATCTTAACTTCATTACCAGTTTCAGTTCCAATATTAACTTATAGCATTATGTACTTTGGAGAAAAAATTTATAATTTATTAAAATAATTAACCAGAAATTAAAATTTCTTATTCACTTTCTCTAATCACGTTTCAATATAATTCAATGAATGGACATCTCTTTCATATCTAAGGTTCAATTACTATCTTATTTCCAATTTTAGATATTGTTATCTCTTTTCCTTCTTTTAACTTTAGTTGTCTTTCTAAATCATTAGGGATTCTAAATACTAAACCACCACCACTTTTTGATAATGTTCTATAAAGTTTTAATGGTTCTGGCCAAACCCCCAATTTTCTTGCTATTTGTATTGTTTTTTGAGTTTCTTTTTCATCAATAAACTCTTCATTACAACTAGCGCATCTATCCCCTTTTACAATAAAGATATACCCACTAATCTCTAATACAATATCTTCTACTCTTTCTAAATTTCCCTTTTCACAGTTTGGACAAGTTTTCATTTTCCTTCTGCTCCTGAAATTATGAATATTTGTTTTTCACCTTCATAGACTACAAAGATTATTTTCTTACTCTCACCACTAACTTTTGTATATGCCTCATATTTTATTTTACCAACTTTTTCTAGTTTGTAAGATTTTTTTAAAGCATTTCTTATATCTTCTATATCAAATCCCCATTTACGCATGTAGTTCATTACAAAATGTTTGCTTGGCTTAATCTCATATACATCATAGTCTAACATTATTTATTCACTACAAATTGTGATGTTTTTGTTATTTATAAATTTTTCTATTTTCTAAAATATTGAAAGAATTAACCTAGATAATTTAAATTATCTTCGTTGTCAAAATCTTGCAGTATTATTGTTCTTCCCTCTTTTACCAGATTACATGCCTCTAAGAAATCTTTTTGGGTAATCTTATCTTTTTTATTAACTATAGTAAGTCTTACAGCATTTAAAATAGCATTTCTAATATGTCCGCCAGATAAATTGTACCTATTGGCTAAATCATAAAAATTAACATCTTTTGCTAATGGAAGATCGTTGCTTAACAACCCCCATATTCTTTCACGTTCTCTTACTTCTGGAACCTTGAATATTACATGCAAATTAATTCTTCTTTCAAAAGCCTTGTCAAAATTACTTGCCAAATTAGTCGCAAATATAACAACACCATTAAATTTCTCTAATTCTTTCAGTAAAACATTCCTTGTCAAGTTAGTTTCTGCATCTGTTGCATTAAATATCTGCGTCCTTGTTGAAATTATTGCATCTGCCTCATCAAAGAATAATATTGCATTGTTCTTAATTGCCATTTCAAATACTTTAACAATGTTTTTTCCAGTTTCCCCAATATAACTATCAACTAAGTTAGAATATCTTACAATAAACAATTTTTTTCCTAGTTCATGTGCCAATGCTTCTGCAGTCAATGTCTTTCCAGTTCCAGGAGATCCTGAAAAGTTTAATGAAACAGCATTGCTTTCCTGCAATTTACTTAAGCTAAATCTTTTAGAAATATTTTTGTAATTCTTAATTTGATATATAACAGCATCTAACTGCTTTTTTAAATTATCAGATAAAATAACGTCTTTAAAAGTTTTATTCGGTTTTATTTTCTCAACTAGTTTATCATAATATGTTTCAAGGTAAGCTTGAGGACTTTCGTCTTCAATTATAAATTCATAATTATGCTTATGATCAATTTGTTGCAATTCAGTTAAAATTGAACCATACTTCTTCCTAAATGTTTTTTTCAGAGAACTTATCTCTCTTTTTAGAGAATCAATCTCTTTTTTTACGTCCTTACCCATATTTTTTATAAGATATCAAAATTTATAAATGTTACTAAAATCTGTAAAATACTTTTTCAAAATCTAAAACTTTATTATTTTTAATTTGAATACCTTCTTTCTCAAGTAATTTTCTTTTATTTTTCAAACCAGAAGCAAAACCATGCAAATGTCCTTGTGAGTTTATTACACGATGACATGGAACTTCAGGAGCATGAGGATTTTTATTTAAGGCATTTCCAACTGCACGATAAGCTTTAGAATTTAATGCTAATCCAATCTCCTTATAAGTTGAAACTTTACCTTTTGGAATTTTTTTACATAATTTGTAAACTTCTTCATTGAAACTCATTTTTTATTAAGTTCCTTGATTAATCTAGGAACATTGTCAGTTATAGATTTATAATGTGAAAGATCAGAAACATTAAGTTTTTTTATCTTTTTTAGAAACTGTAGCCTTATTGAAATTTCTTCATGTTTATTTATTATTTTGTTTATCTCACGTAACTCATTTTCGAAATATGCAAGATTATCTGCTTTCAAATAACTATGTGCTTCTTCTAAATGATTTTTAATATCTTTTAATTTTTCAATCAACCAATTGATTCTTAAATCAATATTTTCATCAATAACACCTTTAATATCTTCTATTTTCCCAAGTAAAGAATCACAATCTAAAATTAATTCTTCTGTTGTAGTATGCATTAGACGATACTCTTTTTTCTTTTCTAATTCCTCTGGCGATTGTTTTTTTCCAAATAAATTTTTAAAAAATCCCATGACATCTGAATTTTAATTTACTATTTAAATATTGTCTTTAATTAAAAAACTAACTAATAAGTAGTTACAAATAGAAAGATTTATAAACCATGTTTCATAAATTTGTAAAATGGAAAGATTATTTCAATCTAAGGGTAAGGTAAATCTGCTTGATTTGGCAAGAAAAATAGAAAAAGATTTTGGGATTAATTTAGATGTAGAAGATCCGATTAATGAAGTAAGTTATAGCAGATTAATTTCACAGAGAAAACAAACTTTAGTTTATTCTTTATATGCCAATTCAGAAAGATTGAATTTATTCCAACCAAAAATAGATGGATTTGAGTCTCTTTTCATTTCACACGAACAACCTCTTCCAATAGAAAGAACAAATGCAGTTTATATAACAACTAACACAAAATATTTTTTAAAGACATTTGATCCATTTAAAACAAAAAATATACTTCTATTATCTTTTTTTAGAGATTATGACAATCAATTTAAAAATCTTGGAAAATCAATAACAATTGAAAGAAGAGTTCCAAATGATCAAGAAATGTTAATGGAAGCCTTGGACTATTTAGTCAAGAAACTTCAAGATTAATATTATCTTCTAAAAACGCATAATTCCTATAACTATCCCTAGTAATCATATTCCTCTTTAATCGTTTATAGAAGTTTTCTATCTCGCTGTTTCCCTTAAAGAAAAAATCTACAATAAATTTTCCTTCTCTTGTTTCATACCAGAAAACTCTAATTTCATAATGCTTGCCATGGGGGCTTTCATATAAATCTCCAATTTTAATCCTGTCAAGTTCCCCTAAAGTTATTTTTCTAACCTGCTCTAAAACCTTATTTCTATGAATGTTGCTAAGATGTTTTGAATTAATCTTGTCTATGAATGTTTTAGAACAAAACCAGTTGTGATGCACTCCTCTCCTATTATAATAATCTCTTAAAAATTCTTTCAATAAACTTTTTACATATTCTGCATTTTGTTCATTATACATGTTAGCCAGAATTTCTTTAAATTGGTCTTGAATAAATCTTTCTTCAAATAAATTTGGATTAATCTTATTTAAAACTTGAATTATTTTTTCATAATCATTAAAATTAATAACTTCTTCTATAAGCTTAATAGCTGTCTTTTCCATCAAAACCATAATAACTTGTAAGTTTAAAACTTAATAAACTTTACTTTTATATATTACTTTATCTTATACTTATTATGGATAAATTAAGCTATTTAATACAAGAGTTAAAACGAGAAGGAATTAAGGATAAAAATGTTTTAAATGCTTTATTAAAAATTAAAAGGGAATTATTTATTCCAGAGAAATTAAAAGATTTGGCATATGAAAATTATCCTTTAGATATAGGAAACAACCAAACTATTTCTCAGCCATATACAACTGCTTTTATGCTGCAATTGCTTGAATTAAAAAAAGGAGATAAGGTGCTCGAAATTGGAACAGGATCTGGGTGGAGTACTGCCTTAACTGCCCAAATAATTAATCCAGGAAAAATATATAGCATTGAGAGCATAGAAGATTTAAGCAAATTTGCTAAAGAAAATATTAAAAAAGTTAAATTAAAAAACATTAAAATTATTACAGGAAATGGAGACAAGGGATTAAAAGAACATTCTCCTTATGATAAGATAATAGTAAATGCAGCATGTTCTAAGCTTCCTTCTATATTAATGAAACAATTAAAAGATAAGGGAATATTATTAGCACCAATTGGAAGCTTATACGGTCAGAAAATGATTAGACTGATTAAAGATAAAGATAAAGATAAAGATAAAACAGAAGATTTTGGTGATTTTGTTTTTGTTCCATTAATCTCAGACGAATATGGGTTTTAATAATTCCGTATAGCTAATTAATTACTTATAGAACAACATGTAATAGAAAAGTTTATATATCAATTGATATAACTATAATTTATGAAATTATTTAGTAATTTATTAAAGAGAAGGGAAATAAGTTATATAAGATTTCCAAGACTGGATACTGTGCTGATGGTAGAGAGATTTATACTTGATCATGGTGGAGAATTTAATAAAAAAACACTGTGGAAAACTCTTCCTAAAAAAATGATGTATCAAACATATTCTATTATTATTGACTACTTGCTTGAATCAGGTAAGATAGCTGTTGATAGAAGGGGGAAGATATGCTGGATATGGAACCCTGAAATGGTTAAAAGATATCTAAAGAAACCTCATTTAAGAGCACGATGAAATCGCAAGTGTATTTTGCAGAAGAGCAACTAAAACAAGAATATGAAAAGTTGAATGTCTCGCGAATAGAGGATGTCAATCTGCACAAGTGGATTACAAGAGCGATTGATGACTTATCTGAAAATGCGTATTGCGGGATACAAGTTAAAAAAGAAATGATTCCAAAAATTTACATTAAGAAATACAAAATTGGTAATCTTTGGAAATATGATTTGCCAGGTGGATGGAGATTGCTTTATTCGATTGGTAGAGAGAATGTGATAATAATCTCAATAATCATCGAATGGATGACACATAAGGAATATGAAAGGAAGTTTAAGTATTAATTTCAGATGAATATGGATTTTAATGGTTCTAAGAAAAATCAAGTGATTATTTATATAACCATGTGGTAATAAGAAAAATCAAGTGTTTAATACAACCTAGATTTCCTTAACCAGTTAACAGTCTCTTTTTTAACTTCCGATTCAATCATTTGTATTCTTGGAGCATATCCATGATGGTAAAAATAATTTCTTAACACATTATTTGGCAAGGCACCATGATCTTCACTATAACTATAAAGTAAGACTGGATGTAAATGATGATCAACTGCTATTTTTCCCCCGCCCAATATCTCTCCATTAACCTTAAAATATTCTATTAGATCTTTATGAGATTTAATTTTGCTTAATGCCCATAATTTAATTGCATCTTCCAAGCCAGATAAGATGAATAAACCATGACTTTCATCGTTATTTTCTGAATTAGTAGAATATGAAAAATTTTCTAGCCTTGGTTTTGCAAATTTGAGTTTCATGAGGCAGTTAAGAACTTATAGACTGTTTATAAGGTTTTCTTAATGTTAAAATTTAGTATTACTTACTTAACGTAACATATTTTTACTATATTTTCGGTGTTCTTTTAACTATTTTATAATACAATAATGTTTATATACCAGTTGGATATCATTAAAGAATTACAAATCAGGGGGTTATCATAATGGGAAATAAGAAGAGTAGTAAATATTATTCTAGACTATCTAAATTATCACAATTATATTCAAATACAATTCCGTTTTTAATTTATTTTGCTTTCTTGGTTATTATTGGTGTTGGAGTTAGTATAGCAGAAGATGCTGTTGTTACAAATGATTCTGTTGTTACAAATGATTCTGTTGTTACAAATGATTCTGTTGTTACAAATGATTCTGTTGTTACAAATGATTCTGTTGTTACAAATGATTCTGTTATTGTTGATGCAAATGTCCCAGTTATAACTGAGGATCTTATTATAGTAGCGGATGATCCTATAATTGATGCTCATACATCTACTGCTTCATTAACTCCTGAATGGTCAACACCTGGAGTAACAAATGATTATGATGTGGATATCACTAATAATGGTCCGGACACGGTTGATGAAGTAAGGGTTTATAGAAATCTGGATTATACAGATTTTGTTTGTGAAGAAAAAGATGGGTGGGAATTACAATTTATTAACACTAAACAGGCTTGCCATTATATTGCTGAAACCCCAGACAATATGATAGGTGCAACTGAAAATACTGTATTTTCCTTTTCCGCAACAGCTCCTGAAGAAGATCCCACGGAATGTCTTTTACAATGGAAATTTGAAACGAGAGATGTAAATGAAGTTTGGAGAACTATATACGATACAACAAGTGTGGATAATCAACCCCCTGTAACAACAAAGATTTATGGAGACCCACATTCCCCATTAAATATTAATGATCCAGCCCCGTATCCTCATTATATAACTATAGGTACTCCTGTAACATTAACTGCATTAGATCAATCTTTGGAATGTGGAATTGGAGTAAATAAAACTTATTGGAGATATGATGTTGTTGATGATCAATATTGTTATACTGAATATAGTGGATGTCAGAATTATGATGGACGACTTCCAGATTTTACAGAATATAGCACCCCTTTCACATTACCTCAAGAGTCCTGTCATTTAATTGAATTTTATTCTGTTGATTTACTTGGAAAAGAAGAAGACATTAATAGACAATGTGTTTTTGTTGATAATACTCCGCCTAACGGAGTCAAGAGAGTTGGTCAAAATAGTATAGAAGGTAATGGAGACCCTATAGATTGGTATGTAAATAAAGAAACTCCAATTTATTTAAGTTGCAACGATCAAGGACAACATCCTGTAGATCAATCAATTGTTAACTGGAGATTTAGTTTTTGGTCACAGGGATTTGAAGGTCCTGTAGTATATAGTGAATGGTACTCTGCACAAGAGGAAGCAACCGTTTATTTCCCAGAAGATTCATGGCACGATCTTGAATTCTATTGTGAAGATGCATTAGGAAATACTGGAGAAACAGATATAGAATACTTTATAGTTGATACTCAACGTCCGGTTATAACAAAAGAGATTGTTGGTCCTCAGATAGAATGTCCAATTGAGATTGATGAAGATGGAGATCAAATTATAGACTGTAAACAAATTGATGGTATAACAGAGATACATGTTGATGCAGAAGATCCACAACCACATCCAGTAGGAAATGTTGTTTGTAGTTGGGATTATGAGGTTATAGGCGGACAAAAGATTGGAAGTGGACAGCAAGGAGTAACTCCTCCATTTGTTATAAACTTCCCAGAAGAATCAGAGCATGAATTAACAATTGAATGTAAAGACGCTTTAGGAAATACTGTAAGAGATGTTGAAAAATTCATAGTTGACAAGACGCCACCTACGACTGAAAAACGGTATGAAGGTCCGCAGTATCCTGAAGATACGTATCCAAAATGGATAAATTCAGATACAAAAATCCATTTATTAGCAAGTGATGCTTATGGGCCTCATGATAGTGGTGTAGCTGCAACATACTGGAGAAATACATTAGTGGATGATCAAAATTGTTGGAATCAAGAAGTGTGTCAAGTTGCTGAAGGTTTAGGATATTGGAACTTATATACAGAACCATTCACAAAACCAGAACAATCATGTCACTTAATAGAATATTATTCAATTGATAATGTAAATAAGCAAGAAACAGTAAAGAAGCAATGTGTATTCGTAGATGATACAGCTCCAGAAGGAATAAAAGAAGTTGGAGAACCAAGTATATTTATTGGTGAAGGTAGAGATCAAGTTTGTGAAGAAAGTGTAGAACTAGGAGTTGCTAGTGTCGGAGATGAAATCGCAACAGTAGCTTTTCCAGAAGGACCGGCCACAGGGGTTGGAGTTGCCTTTGATGGAGAATTTTTATATTATACTTATATTGATAGTAAAAACCTATATAAAATAAGACCAGATGGAACAGGTCATGAAGTTATAGCAACAACAGGTATACTAGAAACAGGATTGGGAGCATTATCTTATGATGCTACGAGAAATAAAATATGGGCAGGAACATATGGTTGCAGATCTGATGAAGGACCTGTGTATTTAATTGATAAGGAGACTGGACAAGCGACATATATGTTTTCAGTAGATTCGGATTATATTGATTATTGTCTTGATGATGGAATAGCGTATGACGCCGAAGATGATAGTATATGGTATAGCGACGATGTATCAGACACCATCGTCCATCTCGAGACTGATGGAGATTTAATTGGCACTCATAGTATGCCCGCTTTATCACCGGCAGCACCTGTCAATAGCGGCATCGCAGTTGGTGGTGACAATCTTTATCTTGGTACTGACGGTGATGAAACCACACTAAGATTCAACAAGGATACCCTTGTATTTGTGGACCAATTCGTAAACGCGGACTACAGGATAGAAGATATGGAATGTGATCCACATACATATTCTCCTACAGAGGTTATGTGGATTAGAGATGCATATGCCGGAACAACAAAAGCATATGAAATAGAACCACAGACTTGTGGACTTGGTGGAGAACCTCCTAAAGATGAATGCCCTGCAGATGGAATAGATTGGTTTGTAACAACAGATACCCCAATTACATTAAGTTGTGAAGATCAATTACCTCATCCAGTATACCATGAAACAATCAATTGGAGATTTAGTTTCCACAATAATGATCAATGGACATATAGTGACTGGTATTCATCTGATGAAAATTCTGTAGAAGTAAACTTTAAAGAAGATTCATTGCATGATTTAGAATATTATTGTACAGACGCCCTAGGAAATACTAATAACGTTGATAGAGAGATATTTGTTGTAGAAACAGTTCCACCTGTAATAACCAAAACAGTTGTTGGTCCTCAGATTGGACAATGTCCTCCTCAACAAGAAGGAGATAGATGTATAATAGATGGTGTAACTGAAATACATGTAGATGCAACCGATCCACAACCACATCCTGCAGGAAATGTTGTTTGTAGTTGGGATTATGAGGTTATAGGCGGACAAAAGATTGGAAGTGGACAGCAAGGAGTAACTCCTCCATTTGTTATAAACTTCCCAGAAGAATCAGAGCATGAATTAACAATAATATGCAGAGATGCCCTTGGAAATGAAGATAGTGATGTTGAAACATTCTTTGTAGATGAAACGCCTCCTGGAATAAATAAAGAATATGGGAAGCCTTATTTCTCAGATGAATTTGAGGACTATTGGGCAGAATGGATATCATCTGAAACACCTATCTTTGGTAGTGTATATGATGATGGTGACCATAAATCAGGAATAGCTGAAGTAAAATATAGAACAACAATATTTGATGATGAATTTTGTAAGTATAGAGAACAAGAAGAATTTGCTTGTGATGACGCAGAAGGTTCTGGCGAATGGACGAGTGTAGATCCTGAAGACTTTGATAAATTTGAATTTAATGCAGAAGAAGAATCTTGTCATTTAATTGAAATAATGGCAACAGACAATGTTGATAAATCTCAAACACATAAACAATGTGCATTTGTAGATAATTCTCCTCCAACTCCAATAAAGGACGTTGGTGTGCCTAAAGAACCATGGGATGGACTTGATGCAAACTTCTATGAGTTAGAAGAATTTTGTAGTGAAGAGGGTAATTGCTGGAGAGTTACTCTTGATACTCCTATATCAATGACTTGTGAAGACCAAGACCCACATCCAGTAGACCATGAAACCATACATTTTAAGGTTGAATTAGATGGAGATGATGCAACAGAAGTTTATTGTAACCAATATCAAGGACAATATGATTTAGAAACAGGATTCTGTCACATTCCATATACAATAGAAAATTTCAAATTCTTGGAATCATCAGAACACAATCTAAAGTTCTACTGTGAAGATGCATTGGGCAATACAGGTCCAATTGATGACGAGAAGTTCAAAGTAGACGGAGAAGATTTCGTAATAGAGTTGAACAAAAAGTGGAATTTAATCTCCACTCCTGTAGTATTGTTGAATGAAAATATAGAAGAGGTATTTGATGATATTGCAGATGATGTAGAATCTGTTTGGGCTTATGATCCTCTTGGAGAATTGTGTGACCCTGAAGATGGTTGGTGTGTTTATACGCCAAGCAACGGACCTGATAATTTATTAGAAACAATGCAGCCAGGATGGGGTTACTGGGTTCTAGCAAATAAAGATACAACTTTAATAATTGGCGGAAGCTTATTAGCTCCTGGAAGAACACCACCAAGCAGGAATCTTATACCTGGATGGAATTTAATTGGTTATTATGGAACAGAAGGCCAAGATGTATACGATGGCCCAGATGGAAATGGAAAAGAAGCATACTCTGCTCTATATTCCTTAACCTCTGGAGAACTGGGGTTACCTAAATGGAATTCATTGTATGGATTCTGGCAAACGGATGAACCACAATTTGAAGGATATGGTGTTTGGGACAATCTAGATCCTGGAGCAGGTTACTGGATAAGTATGAAAGATAATCAACAAAATTATATTTATTCTCCATCAACAGTTGACTGTGGTGGATTCTGGGGTTGTTGGTTGCCTTAACTCGAGCATAGAAACACTTAAATATGGATTAAAGAAGGCTTAGCTAAAATGAAAAAAAATAATTTATCCTTAGGTTTCGGAATTTTTCTTAGTCTAATTTTTTTAATTCCTTTAGTTTCTGCACAGTTAGGAATTCCTCATCAGTTTTGGGGAACAGTGACTTATAATGGTGTTTCTGCTCCAAACGGAGTTTCTGTTGTTGCTAAGATAGATGGGGCTACTGTAAAAGAAGTAACCACTCTCGATGGAAAATATGGGTATGATCCTTTGTTTTTTATAACAGACCCACAGGAAAATAGAGATGGAAAAGTAATAACCTTTTATGTAAATGGTGTTGAGGCCACGACATATGTTTTTGAAAATGGAAGAGCTACTGAATTAAGCTTAACAGCTTCAGGATCTGAAATAACTCCACCTAGCACCCCAAGTCCTGGCGGTGGCGGCGGAGGAGGAGGCGGAGGTGGTGGAGGAAGTTCCTCGAACAATAACGCAGATACCTCAAGTACAGATACTAGTTCAAATACTCCTGTAATCCCAAGTAATAATGCAGGAAGTAATCAAGAAACAGAACAAAATACTAATGAAAATACAGAAGAACAAATACCCCAACCTGAAGAAAGTTTCTTTAAAAAATTATTTGGCTCGAGTTTAACTGGATTTGCTGTAAATAAAGATACTGGCAAACTTAACATAGGAACAATGATAGCTTTAATAGCAGTTGTTGGAGTAATTCTTTATTTTATATTCAGAAAGAAAAAAGAAAGATAAATATACTTTTAAAAATTAAATTTTAATTAGAGTTTTCAGATTTACATAACAATGCACGTTTCATAGTGAAAAGACTAAAGGAGATCATAAACATTATTTTGAAGGTGAAGAAAAATATCATTTTATAAGCTTTAATAAGCTACTTGAGGATTTTGAGATGGATGTAAAAAATTTAAGGAGAGAATTATATGGTAGCTAAAAGGGTTGTAATAACAATAAGAACATTGAAGGAATCTTTTGAAGAAGCTAGAAAGGTTGCGCGTGAAATAGATAAAGGAATATTTAAAAAACATGACCCAGAAATTTCTTTCGAAAATTATGAAACGTTTAAAAAATTTTTAAGCCAAAAAAGATTAGAATTATTAAGAATCATCGAATTTAAAAAACCTAAGAGTATAAAAGATTTATCAAAAATGGCACACAGAGACTTTAAAAACGTGTATGATGATGTAAAGATACTTAAGACGTACGACTTAATTAAATTAAAAAAATTTAATTCTGGACTTATGCCCACTGTTATTTATGATGTTATAGAACTAAGAATTCCAATTAAATCAAGAACCAGGATAAAATATTAAGTTCTTTTTTTGTTATTGTACACGTTTTCGCACCCACAAAAACGTACGTCATGGTTATTTAAGTAAGATATTTCTAATTTTAAAATGAGAAATAAAATAAAAATTCAGAGATAAGACAAGGGGCGCTATTAAATGAGAGATGAAGAAAGAATTCCAGAATTGTTAGATTTATTAAAGAAATTATGGTCAGGATATTATACTGATATGAGATTTGGTCAATTATTAATAAATTTTATTTTTGTTGGTGAAAGTTTTCTAGAAACGGAAATGTGGGGACAAGAGGATGATATAACCTCGGAGAGAATTAAAACGGTTTTAGAATGGGTAAAGAAAAAGAGAGCTAAAGAATGATAAAAGATCGAAATTTATACAAATACCAAAAAGAATGGTTTAGAGGTTATGATAATAAGTTATATAAAATTATAGTTAATAATTTGTTTAAGGTTGGTATCATAGATTTGTTAAGGATCAAAGATCTAAGCAAAAATAGAAAACTAACTAGGCTATATCTTGATTGCATTGATTCTGAAAAAAGATGGTTTGACATAATTATATTCACTACACCTGATAATATTCCCGGATTAATAAACATTTCAAAAAAACTAAAATTGGATGAGAAGATTATTGAAAAAAGTATTTTTAATATTCCAATGATTATTGCTGATACTTATAGCAATGATTTAGCTAAAGATGATGGTTGGAGAGAAATTAGATTAAGTGTTGAAAAAGAAGTTAAAAGGTTGTATGACATGATCAAAAAATGAATAAAATAAATACAAAATATTTGTTTAAAAAGTATAAATGGTATAAACCAAACCAACCATTAACTCAAAGTTTAATGGCGTTTGGTTTTGATCATCATGATGGATGGTTTGAATTAATTAAAGGGTTAAGTGAAAATATAGATAAAGAATTAAAAAAGTTGCAAAAAGACAAAATAAAAAATTTTCAAGTTGATCAAGTTAAAGAAAAATTTGGCGGGTTAAGATTTTATGTAAATTTTGCTCCATCCAATAAGATTCGTAAATTAATAGAAGTCGCAGAAAGAAATAGTTATGAAATTTGTGAATATTGCGGGAAAAAAGGAAAATTAAGAGGAGACCTATGTTGGGTCTTAACTTTATGTGATAAATGCTACTTTAAAAGATTAGGTGAATATAATTATCCTAAACCAAAATGGGCTAAAAAACAGATAATTAGAGAAAGTGGGTTAATAGAAAATATTTGCAAACACGGAGTTGGGCATCCACATATAATGTCTGCTAAAGAAATAGCTAAAAGATATAATCATACTATAAAAACTTGGATGACACATGGATGTTGTATGGACGAATGTTGTAGAAGATTATTAATTGTGTAAGAAAAAGAAACTTCATTAGAAACTATTTTAGGAAGAGTTTTAAAATCATTAAAATAAAACTCTGTAAACGGTTCTTCGACCTTATTTGTTACAAAATATCCCAGTCCAACGATTATTGCAATAAATAAGATCGTTACTGTAATCGAAAACCAGTCTATTTTCATAAATTTAAACAAAAAACAGGTTAATAAGGTTTTTTATTACGAATTTATTTAGTAAGCTCTTCTGCTTTGTAAATCCTATCAAAAAATTCCTTTTTTATAAAAGTTATTTTCTTTAGCCTCTGCATATTTTTCTCTAAATCAATGAGAATCCAGGGGTTGCTTTTCTTTTTATTTATTGCTTCGTCAACTATAAAATTCCAGTCTATATTCTTATCTATTTTAACAATTGTTTCTATATCCTCATAATCTTTTTCCCTGCTCGTTACTGACTTTAACAGAATTAAATACTCTTTTTGTATGGTAAATATTATTAATTCTTTTTTTCCTATAAAATCATGCCTTTGTATTATCTCCTCAAACTCAACCTCAAATCCAAATACATCCTTAACGAATAAATCAAATCTCTCTTCGCCTCTTGAATAGATTAATGGTTTATTCTCTAATTTTAATTTATCCTTCTTGTACACTATACTGATAGACTTCTGAGAATATCCTAATTTTTCTATAGCTTTTATAAAAACATTCCGATCATTCTTATTTTTAAAAACTAAGTCTATATCCTTTGTTGTGTTTTTATAACCATGAAACATCATGGCAGTTCCACCGATAGCCACACAGGTTATATCTTCCTCTAAATAATCTGCTATTAATTTAAGCAACGATTCTTGATCTTGAGTATTAATCATTTCATATACCTCTTTGGAATTTTCCTACATTTTATACTTGCTCTAGATTTCTTGTATAATTTAATTAGATTATTTGTCAGGTTATTTTTTTTTGCTAAATCAAATAGCTTCTTCCAGTTTTTAACATGATTGAATAAATACATTACAGCATCTAATGTTCTAATATCCCCAATTTTTATTCCATCTATTATCGCGTTTTCTACGTTGTAACTTCCATTTACGTAATGTTCAAATCTTGGGTTGAGTTTTTTGGGGCTATATTTGTTTACGATATCATAAAATCCGTTTGTGACTCTTTTTTTTAACTTGTAAACATTATATATTCTTTTTTGTTTTCCCCCACCACTTACAATAACATAACCTTGTTTTTTTAATTTAGATAAAAGATTGATAGCAGATTGTCTGGTTAAGTGATAATCCAGAGCAAATTTTTCTACAGTATACTTCCCTTCCCTAAACTTCATAGACGTTATGCATCAGAAGTAATATATAAACATTTCTATTTTTAAATTATCTTAAAGAATTAAATTTTTCTAACTTGTATACTATATTGTCCTGGTAATCTTGGAGGAGCTAAACTTAATGCTTGTTTTGCCTTGATTAAATTAGCTTCGTCAACGTTTACAGAGAAAACAGTTGTTCCTTTCTTAGCTTGTGCACTTAAGTTAATTGTTTTTCCAAAAGAATGTGCCATTCCAGTCTGCAACCTATCTGCGTGTGCTCCACCAAGCATCTTATTCTCTCTTAACATATGATAAGGATATATATTTAATCTAAAGTGATAATTTTTTAATCCAATTAAATTACCAAGTCTTCTATTAATAGATTGTCTTGCAGCTTCTAAGCCATTTTGCCTTATTTGATGGTCTCTGCTTGAAACTAATTCAATTACATGTGTAAATGGTTTTTTACTATTACCCATATCAAATCTTACTATTTTAATTTGAGGAACTGTTTTAACATAGGATTTAGATTTAACCCTGGAATGTCTAGTATAAGGTCTTTCTAACTTTGAATAGCAATGTCCTTTTCTTAATCCAGCCATTTTATTTCTCCATTATTTGTACTTTAGTTCCTACCGCTTGTCCAGGCAATCCAGGAACAAAAACTGCTCTTACAGAACCGTTATTACCATGCTCTTTTTTAATTATGCCATATAATTCTTTTTTCTTAGGAGACGTCCAAACAACTTTTTTTCCTATCAAATGCTTTGCCTTTTCAATTTTATCTATACCATCAACTTGCAAAATCATTTGATCGTTATATTGCCTATATCTTCCTCTTCTGTAATTTACTATCTTCGCTTCCATACTTTAAGGAGTTAATTAAGTATTTAAAAAGGTTTCTGAGTTCTTTTAAAATAGAATAAAGCTTAATTTTTGTATATTTTTCATAAAAAAAATATTTTTAGGTGACTACAAATTTATTTAAACATCTTACTAAAAATATTCTTATCTTTTACGATAACCAAATTTTTTATTATAATCGTTATGATTTAGGAAATTTAAAACAAAGCAAACAATTTCTATTTCATCTCCTTTAATTGTATATAACATTCTCCAAAAGTTGGTAAGTTCAACTCTCCAAAGATTTTGAACATTATATTCTTTAGGAATTAAATTTTTCTTAATGCTATCCCCATAAAATGGATTAGATTTAATTAATTCTATTTTTTGTTTTATAGACTTTAACAATTACATCTCTTGGCTATTTTCTCTGCCTTGCTGAATTTGTTTTCCTATGATCTCATTTAATTTTTTATATTCTTTATCTGCTTCATCTAGCAATATTACTCTAACGGATTTATCCATTATAACTCGGTTCCTTTACTAATTAGTTTTTCAAGTTCTTTTCGTGGAGTATAAATCCAAAGAATTCCCTTTACTCCAATAAGAATCTTACCACTATATTGTAAATAATCTAAAATATAAAGAAGTGTTTGATGCATGATTTTTTTTGGTAATTTCTTTTTTAGTTCAGCTATTGTTAATAATTCGCCAATTTTTCTTAAAACATCCTCTACCATTAAAATAGTGTTTAATGTAGGAGAATGCAGTACTCGATTTCTAAGTTTTAGTTTACTCATATTTATCTCTTATTAATATAACTATATATCAATCAAGTATATAAATATTTCGTTTTTTATTTAAACACTTTGCTAAAAATATTCTTATCTTTTATTTTCTCTCCAAGGGACTTAGAAAATTCAATTAATTTTTCTTTTTGTACTTTGTTTAAATGCTTTGGGACATTTATATTAACTTTAACATATAAATCTCCAAAATGATCAGAATTAACATTTTTCACTCCAAGATTTTTTAATTTGAAAATTGTTCCAGATAAAGTTCCTTGAGGAATATCTAAATCTTCTTTTCCATCTAACGTCGATATTTCAACTTTATCACCAAAAACAGCTTGTGCAAACGAAATTTCTTTTTCGAGATGTAAATCATCTCCTTCCCTTGTAAATATTTTACTTGGTTTAACTAAGATAAATATATATAAATCTCCGTATCCCCCCTTACTATATTCTCCTTCATCTTCTAATCCAATTCTATTTCCATTATTAACACCTTGAGGAATATTAATTTTTATCTTTCTTTCTTTTGTTATAAAACCATGGCCATTACACTTAGAACATTTATGTTTTATTACTCTACCTTCACCTTTACAATGACTGCAAGTTCTTATCTGTGTAAAAATACCAAAAGGAGTTCTATGGGAAAATCTTTCTTGTCCCGTTCCATTACATTCTTTACATGAATCAAATTCCGAATTTTTAGCACCAGTTCCTTCACATTCTTTGCAAGACTCGTTTCTTTCAACTATAATTTCTTTAGAAACACCTTGAACAGCTTCTTCAAAACTTAATTCTAAATCATACCTTAAATCACTTCCTCTTCTTCCTCTTGTTTTTTTATTACCTCCGAAGAAACTTTCAAATATTGTTCCAGAAAAGAAATCATTTCCAAATACGTCTCCAAAAATATCATCAAAGTTTACATTTCTAAAGATATCTTCTTGTGAATAACCATGCTTAAATGCATCATAACCAAATTGATCATATTGAGATTTTTTATTATCATCGCTTAATACAGCATAAGCTTCAGAAAGCTCCTTGAATTTTTCTCCAGAACCATGATCTTTATTTAGATCTGGATGATATTTTTTTGCTAATTGCTTATATGATTTCTTAATCTCCTCTTTACTCGCATTTTTTTTAATGCCTAAGATCTCGTAATAATCTTTTTTCATTTATCTTCATCTACTTTGTAATCTGCCTTCACATCTTCGTTATTCTCATTAGTTTCTTGGTTTTTTGGGATATTTTCATACATTTTCTTACCAAGTTCTTGTGCTACTTCTGTTAATTTATCTAGTTTTTGTTTAATTTTATCAATGTCATTATCACTTAAAGCTTCTTTTAATTCTTTTATTCCATCTTCAATTTTATCTTTAACTTCTTTATCTACTTTATCCCCATATTCATTAAGTAATTTTTCAGTTGAATGTACTAAAGATTCTGCATTATTCTTAGTTTCAATTTCTTCTTTAAGTTTTTTATCATCTTCTGCATATTGCTCTGCTTCTTTCCTCATTCTTTCAATGTCGTCTTCTTTTAATTTTTGAGACGCAACAATTTTTACAGATTTTTCTTTTTTAGTTCCTAAATCTTTAGCTGTAGCGTGTATAATTCCGTCTGCATCTATATCAAAGGTAACTTCAATTTGAGGCACACCTCTTGGAGCAGGCAAGATTCCATCTAAGATAAATCTTCCTAAGCTTTTGTTATCTTTAGCTAAAGTTCTTTCTCCTTGTAATACATTGATGTCAACTTGCGTTTGGTTGTCTGCAGCTGTTGAAAAAATTTGAGATTTTTTAGTTGGAATTGTTGTATTTCTTTGTATTAAGGAAGTACTTATTCCACCTAAAGTTTCTATACTTAATGTTAATGGAGTAACATCAAGTAATAATAAATCTTTAACTTCTCCAGCTAAGACACCAGCTTGAATAGCAGCGCCCATTGCAACACATTCCATTGGGTCTACTCCTCTTTCTGCTTTTCTGTCAAAAAATTTCTCAACAAAATCTCTTACAACAGGCATTCTTGTAGGTCCGCCAACTAAAATAATTTTATCAACATCCTTGTGGTTTAATTTAGCATCTTTTATTGCTTGCTCTAAGGGATGTTTGCATTTTTGTATTATTGGATCAATTAATTTTTCTAATTGTGAACGAGTTAATTTTATTTGTAAATGCTTTGGACCTTTATCTGTTGCTGTTATAAAAGGTAAATTAATATCTGTTTCAAGTACAGTGGATAATTCAATCTTGGCTTTTTCAGCAGCTTCTTTTACTCTTTGAACAGCCATATCATCATCATTTAAATCAACATTATTATGTTTCTTAAACTCATCTGTAATATGTTTCACAAGAACGTTGTCCATATCTGTTCCACCCAATTGTGTATCTCCTGATGTGGATTTAACTTCAAAAACACCGTCTCCTAATTCCATTATTGTGACATCTAATGTACCACCACCAAAATCAAATACTAGAATTTTTTGCTCTTTATGCTGTTTATCTAATCCATATGATAGTGCAGCGGCAGTTGGTTCATTTATTATCCTTATAACTTCTAAACCGGCTATTGTTCCTGCATCTTTTGTTGCTTGTCTTTGGTCATCATTAAAGTATGCTGGTACTGTTATAACTGCTTTCTCAACTTTATCTCCCAGAAATTCTTCAGCATCTCTTTTAATCTTTTGCAAAATAAAAGCAGAAATTTGCTGTGGAGTATATCTTTTACCATGTACATTATATTTAAATTCAGAACCCATTTTCCTTTTTGCAGCTGTTATTGTTCCTTCTGGATTTGAAGTTGCTTGTCTTTTAGCTGGTTCTCCAACTAACATTTGATCATCTTTTGTAAATGCAACAACTGAAGGAAATGCTTTTCCATATAATGATGCCCCTTCTGCACTTGGAATTATCTTTGGTCTGCCTGCTTCTAAAATAGATGCAGCACAGTTTGATGTTCCTAAATCTATTCCAATTATTTTACTCATTTTGTTTTCCCCCTGAAATTTTAACTTTTGGATTTCTTATTATTTTATCTTTGTAATAATACCCTTTTTGTACTTCCTCAATTATTTTTCCTTCTTCTTCATCTGAGATTATTTTTTGAATAACCTCATGAACAAATGGATCGTATTTTTTGTTCATAACCTCAATATACTTTACTTCTTCATCATCAAATAACTTATCAAATTCTTTTTTTATTAAGTTTAAACCTTGTAATAATTCTTCTTTACTTGAGTTATTATTTTGCAATGCCCTTTCAAAATCTTCTTTTATACTAATAAGTTTTATAATTAATTTATGACTAGCGTATTTTAGTAAGTCATTTTTTTCTTTTTCTGTTCTTTTTTGAAAATTTTCATACTCTGCTTGAATCCTCTTTAAGTCATTTTCGTATTCTTTTAGTTTATCTTGCAGTTCTATGCTCACTTCTTGATTTTCCTCTGCCATAATCTTTGATATTATGGGTTATTTATAAACCTTAGTTTTCTTCTATTTAGATTAGATATAATAAATCTTAAATAACCGAAAACTATTTAAATTAGTCAAATATTATGATATTATGAAAGAAATTAATCTAATTAAGATTAAAAAACCAACTGGAAATGACCCTAGCAGAAATATAATTTGGTTGTGTGAAACTCTCGGATTAATAAGTAAAAGAGACAAGGAAAGAAATGCTTTTAGAATATTTTCTGAGATTGTTAAGGCGAATAGAGAGAAAAAATATTTAACATCCGAGGATATTAGCAAAACTTTAAAGATTTCAAGAACAAATGCCATTCATCATTTAAACAAATTAATTAATTCTGGATTAATTTTTAAAATCGGAAAGAGATATGAGTTAAGAGAAGATAGTCTAGTTTTACTTATTAATGAAGTTGAAAAAGATGTTAGATTAATCTTTGAAGATTTGAAAAAAGTTGCAATTGATGTTGATAAGGGTTTGGGAATTTAATAAGAAGATTTATATTTATTTTTCAATACTTCCTTTTGTTTTTGAAATAACTTCGCTAAGTCTTAGTATTAAAATTAAGATTTATCCAACTAGAATTTCAACGTCTTTGTCTACAACTTCTTTTAAGGAATCAATTGTCTTGCTTTTTAAGAAAATATCTTGCTGCTTAACATTCTTTAATTCCTTTTCCAATTCTTCATTGGAACTTTTTACAAGATTTGTTATTTTTCCATCACCATGTAAAACTCCTTTCTCAACATTTTTCTCTTGAATATCCTTAATTACAAATATCTTGTTCTCAACAACATATAATTCTCCTTCTTTATCTCCATACTTAAACTTTAACTTGCTTCTTTCTCTTTCAAATCCACGTTTTCTCTGAACGAATTCTAAAATGCTTTTAATGTACAACCTTGCTTCTCTTCTTAATTTCTCATTCTCTGCTTTACTTAGTTTTACATCTCTTGCCTTTATTATTTTTTGCAGAGTTGTTAAATATCTTTTAGGAATTTCTCCTTTATTAACAATTTTTTTTAATGTTTCTTGTATATTATCTTCTTCTTTAACCCCCAAAGCTGTAAATAAGTCCCTTGTTACGGCAATACAAGCATTATAAACATCTGAAATAGATTCAGATTCAGATCTTTTCTCCAAGTAACTAAATAATTTCTTAACTCTTTCAAGATATTCTTTGACTTCAACAACTAAATTATCTATTTGAGCTCCCTTGACTTCCTTTACCTTTCCATGCTCAACCCCTTTATACAAATCTCTTACTTTTTCTAAAAACTTAACATATTTATCTTCCAATATTTTTTCTTTCTTTACAAATATTTCCCTCATAAGCTCAATCGTCTCGATTGGAGTTGGAGGATTTACACCATAAAGCATTAAAACAGCTTGTCCAGGATTTAGAACAGCATAATAAATATCTTCAACAACAATGCTAAGCATTTTTCCTTTAATTCTATCTAATAACTTTGATGCAACATCCATCTGCATATCAATTGCTTCTGGACTTGGTTTTATTCTGCCCATCTGCAACAACAATTTCCATGGCATAAACAATCCTCTATCATATAAAGGAACTCCGTCTCTTAAAAAAGTAAACATTACTGGATGGGCATCTTTTACAGCATCCCAGAAATCAGTTAATATGTAAGTTTGAACATGAAAATCTTTATTTACCCCAGTAATTTCTTTAGCTTCATAACCCTGTGTTATTATTATAGCCCTTAATTTGTCTTTTAATTCGTATCTTGACATTCTTTTGACATCTGTATCATCTATAACAACAAAAACATCAATGTCATTAGATTTCTTATCTCCTCTAAATAAACTACCTGCGGCGACATAACTTGTAATATATCTATCAAATTTCTTTAAAACTAAAGTCTTGTGAACTTCTGCTATTTTAATTGCTGCAAGCATGTCTTTAGGATCATAAATGGGGGCACTCATTCCAATTAACTGCAAAACTTCATATTTTCCATCGTAACAGTTTTCTCTTAGCTCATTTAATAATAATATTTCTATCTTAATATTCTTATCAATATCCTTAGCTATTTTTTCAGTATCTTTAGTTAGCTTATCATGCAATTCAAATTTAGACATTTTTTTTGTATCTGTATCATCTGCTAAAACTAAAACATTTATACTTTCTTTATCGTCTTGTTTTGGTGGAAGCAAGGAAATTCCAATAACATATTGAGAAAATTCTTTTAATAATTCTTTCTTAAATTTATCCAGCTTTAACTTAAGCTGTTCAAATTTTTTTCTTAAATCATCTGGTATTTTTGGCTGTTTATTCATATTACTTTTCTAATCTTTAACTCCAGTTCTTTTTCACTATGGCCATTTCTTGGAACTTCACCTAAAATATTATTTCTTTCATAAAGTACTTCTAATTTATTATTATAAGATGAAAATCCAAATTGTTCATAAACCAATTCCATTCCGTATATACTGAAATTTATTAATCTACTAAAAAAGTTAATGTGGGTATATTCATCCATATTATTTTTATCTCCATTTAATGCTTTTAAATGTTTTCATTTTATTCGCCTAATATAAAATCTAAAAATTTATAATCCAAATCTAGAACTTGCCAAATTCTGTCTAAAGCATCCATATTAGGCAGGTTTATTCCTTTTGCATAAAGATACATAGACTGATCAAGGATACCTGTTTGCTTGGATAGCCAAAAAAGGTTTTTTTCTTTTTCCTTTAAAGCTGTAAGAATTAAGGTTTTGAACATAACATTCTGGGGCCTTTCTTTTCTCAAATCACTCATATATTTCTTATAATTGTATTCAGATTGCCATCCTTTGGTTTTATATCCTAAATTTCCCAAAGTTTTTGGCAAACTTTTAACTGGATCTTTTCTTACAATCTGGGTTAAACTTGTTTCCATAAAAAAACATTTAGAATTTTACTTTATAAAGGTTACTACTTTTTAGTTCTGATATTTGTTTTGGACTCTTCTTTTTTAGTTTTATTTAAATTATCTTCAATTTGTTTCCTAGGATTATAGTCTACAATTTCACCTTCCTTAATTCTTCTTTTATAGAAATATAACATAATTGTTAGAAATGTAAGGACTATTCCAAGACTCAATGCTAAATTAAATGTTCTTGTCATGGGTACACCCAGCCAGTTAACTATTAATGTTAAGGTTTGATTAACTTCTTCTTGGGAAACTCCCTGAGATAACTGAGAGAAAGATGAGGAGTTAATTATTGCTTCAAAAATATTTGGAAGGAAATTAAAGTAAATAGCTGCAAAAAAACTCTGTATTGAAAGATTTAAACTTATTTTAATAAAGGCGTCTAATAAGTTTTTAGTTGCCATAAATACCAAGCCAAATCCAAATAACAATAAGGCGATAATTAACAAAAATGTCCCTAAAAAATAATCTTTAGCCAGAGAAAGTTTGTTTACTAATTCTTCAATTGGATTTTGTTTAAAAAATTCACAGTTTTCTTGGTTTGGATTTTGCTCGCAGAAGGTTTTTACTTGATCAAACTCAGCTTGTGTAATATTACTCTGTTTTAAAATATAACCTTGCAGTTCTTGTTTTAAAGTATCTGTTTGCTGCAGACTTAAATTAGCAAAAAAAGCCAAGAATAACAGCATCATTGCCATATTTATAAATAGAAATCCAAATGATCTTGAGATAAAGCTTAAAATTTTATTTAGTTTTTGATTCATCTTTTTCTATAA
>Ga0209542_10006041_pt1 | contig 23818 bp, 31 predicted proteins | sample RifCSPhighO2_01_FD_184028 | JGI IMG/M metagenome (GOLD analysis project Ga0209542, IMG submission 184028) | Soil microbial communities from Rifle, Colorado - Rifle CSP2_plank highO2_0.1 (SPAdes) (version 2) | ecosystem: Environmental > Terrestrial > Deep subsurface > Rock core/Sediment ...
TGTCGACTTTATCAATGAAGGAGACAGTATCCAGGACCCAGGCAGCATCAAAAGATTCTTTTGGAAAATCTAGCGAAAGCAGATTCATTATTTTAAAATCGCCATCAGCAACTTTTTTCTTTGCTTCTTTAATCATGTTTTCGCTTGCATCTATTCCAACAGCTTGAAACCCATAATCCATAAAGTACTGGACGTCTTTTCCTGAGCCACATCCTACATCAAGAATTTTGGCATTTTTGGGAAGCAGAGAAATAAAGTTATTAAGTTCATACTGCAGAATGTTCTGAAATGTAAGATCTGCATATTGCTCAGCAAATTTGTCAAATAAGGCCAGGGTTTGAACATTCATTAACCCAAATCTTGATAGATGATTTTAAATAGTTTGTTGTGGATAATAGATACAATTAAAAAATCTGGTTTCTAAGCAAATATGATGGAGTTAAGAAATAAGATAAAACATCACTTCCATGAAGCTTTAAAGGCAAAAAATTCTGATCACGAAGTTGCTTTGGGGTTTGCAATAGGAACCTTTCTTGAAATCTTTTTTTTAGTGCCTGGGCTTGGGCTTTTGATCTCAATTCTTGTTCTTCTGATGTATTCTAGATTAAGCAAGTATGCGCTTTTATTTGCCTTGCTTTTCTGGAACATCCTTTTTATTGCTCCATTATACATTCTGAGCTATCATGTGGGCAATTTAATTTTTGATGTATATCCTTCAGTTGATTTTGATGCAGGCTTCTCGAGCAATGTGCTCCTGCTTAGCAGAAGATTCTTAATCGGGCATTTAATAGTTTCATCAGTGTTCTCCATCTTTATTTATTTCATTGCCAAATGGATTATAAAAACCTATAGAAAACGCTTAAATTAACAGTTATTTAATTCTTCAATCTCCTTTCTTTTGGTATATAATTTAAAATCTTTCCTTCTTTATACTTTCCAGTTCCATAGAAATCCTCTTTATTTTTTATCAAAACGAACCCTTTAAATCCATTTTCTGTTTCTATATCTCTTCCGTGCATCCAGTCTTGTAGCTGCTTGTCTTCGATTTCAAAAATATTCTTTCTGGAATGAGGGCCTATCAGTTGTGAGCCTTCTATGCTGAGCCTCAATTCGTTTTTGGTATTTGCAAAGTATAAACCTAGAGAATTTACTCTTATTTTCGAGAAATCCACTTCCAAATTCTTGTTGAAAATAAATATTTTTTTATCAGGGTTTATGAAGAAGTTATAATTTAGTTTTCCTGAAAATCCGAATTGTTCTTGCAATTGGGCTAATAATAATTTTTTTTCTTTGTTGCCAAGTTTTTTTAGCATCTTATTCCTTTAGCTTTAAGTTTGATAGAAACTCTTTGTCTATATTGATTGTTGACGAAGCAACTTTTTTTAGATGGTGGGAGATTGACTTTTTGTTTCCAACTGCAATGTATATAATTTTTTTCTCAAAACTTACTGCTGATAATACCGCGGTTGAGAAGTCTCCATCATTTGAAACTAGAAAAGCTTTGTCGTAAATTCCCTTCTGTGCATCTAAAACTAAATCCAATGCCAAATTTATATCACTTGCTTTTTCTACGTAGTATATCTTTCTATCCCTCTTTCTCTTTTCCATCCTGCCAAGAATGATATTCAACTTATTTATTTTTCTAAGAACATCGAAGAACTTTTGTTGTTTTGTATATCCATCTGGATTACTTATCCTATTTACAGGAGCAATATAAAAATTTATTTTTACTATCTCTGTGTTTTTACCCAATTTATTACAAAATTTTTCAATATCAATTTTAGAACCCAACGTCTTCATAGAAAAATAGAGATTGCTTCCATCAATATAGACAGCAATCTTTTCTTCAGAAGCTTTTTTTGATTTCATTATAAAATCAGAGGGTTCTTGCGAAACCTCTGGACTTAATTAAAACCCTAACTGCAATGGCATTTATAAGCTTTACGTCTTCATGCTCTGTCCTAAATCTTTTTCAAGATATTCAATACTCATTTTTTAAATTCCTTATGAATTGAATGAAATTTTCCTGTAATTTCAGATCAAGTGACATATATATTTCCTCGATTTATCAAGCAATCCTCTCATCAAGCTTAATGCCCTGCTCTTTTCTGATTTTTTCCTGTATTTTCCTAGCCTCTTTTTCCAAATCAACGCCTAGTTTTTTTAAAGATTCACTATGTACTTGAATCAGCTGCTCTACAATATTAACAATTTTTAATAATTCTTCTCTTTCTTTTGCTAATGTAGAGATTGATCCTTTATGAAATCCAATCTGCTCGTCCTTGTTCATTTGCTGTTCTGGCATTTTATCTAAAGCTTACCCTCAAGTTTTTTTACTTTCAATTTCTAAAATCTTTTCTAACCCGGTTTTAGCATCTTCAGAATCAGGATTTATCTCCAATGCCTTCTTATAGCAGGCAGTTGCTGTTCCGTAAAAGGCAGAATCTAAGCATTTCTTACCTAGATTGCAGTAATATTTATCATCATATATATTTTCAGTTTTCATGATTGATAATAAAGATAATTTCCTTTATAAATCTTTCTATATATACCCCTTTTAAGTAGCTAAATAATAAACTAGAAGAGTTTTATAACTATCTATCCTTCCATTTTAAATGAATATATACTTCCCTTATGAGAAAATCAGAGAAACGCAGGATGATTTCATCAAAGATATAATCCATGCTCTTGAAAAAGGAGAGAATTTAATTGCGCATGCACCTACTGGAATTGGAAAGACAGCAGGAGTCTTAAGCTCAATCGTTCCTCATATCATTGAAAAAGATTTAACCTTATTTTTTCTGACTTCCAGGCATACTCAGCATAGGATTGCAGTTGAAACTTTAAAAGATATGAAGAAAAAACATAAAGCAAATTTCAGCGTTGTTGATTTAATTGGCAAGAGGCATATGTGCAGCCAGTTTGGAGTAGATGCAATGGGCAGCCAATTTTATAACTTCTGCAGGGCACTAGTAGAAAAAAATGAATGCGAATTTTATGAAAATACTTATGGCGGCGTTGGCTATAGCTTCGAAACAAGAAATTTTCTGGAGTCTAAAAAAGAAGTTTACCACGTTGAGGAATTCTTGGATTTGGCGAGGAAAACCAGGCTCTGCCCCTATGAATTGGCTCTGTTGAAAGCAAAGAAATCGGGAGTTGTGATTGCAGACTACAGCTATGTATTCAACCCTTCTGTCAGGGATGCGTTTTTCAAGAAGGCAAATAAATTTTTGGAGAAGAGCATAATCATCGTTGATGAGGCCCATAACCTTCCAGCTAGATTAAGAGATATTATGAGCTCAGTTATCAGCACTTATATTCTTGAAAGAGCATTAAAGGAAGCAGAGCAGTATGAAGAAACCCATGTCTCTTTAAGAATAATAAAAGATAAGTTTGAAGAAATCTGCAATAGCCAGGAGAGTGAAAGACTAGTCAGGAAAGAAGAATTTACTTTTGAAAAATTGCAGGAGATAATAGACTTATTGGATGCTGTTTCAGACGACATTCTTGAACAGAAAAAAGTCAGCTACATTGGCCTTGTCTCTGAATTCCTGAAGGCGTGGAATGGAGATGATAATGGCTTTGCAAGATACATTGAAAAAGATAGCTACAGGGAGAAAACAAATTTCAAGCTCAACTATAAATGCCTTGATCCTAATTTTTTAATGAGAGATGTTGTTGATAAAAGCCAGCTAATTCTTATGAGCGGAACTTTACTGCCATTGGAGATGTACCGGGATTTGCTTGGAATGAAAAATGCTGTTTTAAAAGAATATAAAAATCCTTTTCCTCGGGATAATAGGCTAAATTTAATTGTGCCTGAAACAACAACAAAGTTTACAAAAAGAAGCGAGGGCATGTTTGAAGCCATAGCCGGGAAATGCAGCAGCTTCTGCAATTTAATTCCAGGAAATATTCTTGTCTTGTTTCCGAGCTATAATATTATGAAAACAGTAAGCGGGAATCTTAATGTAAATGGCAAGAGTATTTTTACAGAAGTTCAGGGGATGCTGAAAGAAGAGAAAGAGGAGATGCTTAAAAAATTCAAGAGCTATAAAAAACTTGGGGCAGTGATGCTTGCTGTTTCCGGAGCAAATTTTTCAGAGGGAATTGACCTTCCTGGGGATGAATTAAAAGCAGTTATCCTTGTTGGACTACCTTTATCAAAGCCGGATTTGGAGACAAGAAGCTTGATATCTTATTATGATGAAAGATTTGGAAAGGGATGGGACTATGGCTATATTTTTCCGGCAATGATTAAGGTTGTGCAGGGAGCTGGGAGATGCATCAGAAGTGAAACAGATAAGGGGGTTATTATATTTTTAGATGAGAGATACAGCACAAGCAATTATTTCAGATGCTTTCCAAAAGATTACAATGTGAAGATAACCAAGCTGCCGGAAGAGCACATTAAAAAGTTTTTTGAAAATAACTGAAGACTAGAATTATTTTTTAGTCTGATCAAAAGTTTCTCTCCACATTTCATGCAATTTAAGCCCTAAGCTTCCTTGAATTATTTCCAGATATTCTGATCTGTTATTTTCTTCCAATCCCCTTCTAATATCTATCCAATCTAGATAGATATCTCCATGCACTGCTTTGATATAGTTCTTGTCCAGTAAAAGCTGTCCTTGTTGCTGTAAATTATACAATTTAGGAAATCCTGCTACAGCTGCTATTTTTCCAAAGCCTGTCTCGTAAGGATTTAAGGATACACCTTCTATTAATAATCTAGTGCTTGGCTCATATTTTATTCCTGCATTAACTCCAAATCTCTTCAGTTTTTTTGCTTTGTCTGAATTGAATAAAGCTAATAATTTTTTTGCTTCGCCAGGCTTTGCAGTAGGTTTTGTATCTTCAGAAAAATATTTTTTGTTTGATTGCTGGCCAAATAAATGATGATAATTAATATCTGCTCCTACATCCTTTATAAATCCGAATAATGCATCGTCTTCAAACACATGATTTTCAGAAAAAGGACCTCTCGTCCATTGAACATAAATCCATTGGCCTTTTCTAAAATTGTAATTATCTATCCTAACTTCAAGGCCTTCTTCCCAGCGAGCAGTTGGAAATTCTACTTTTTTAATATTTTTTTCATCTTGTGTACATGTTGCGGCTAATAAGGCATCAATCTCCTCTTGGCTTAAAATATCATGCTCTTTTCTTTTACTCTTCTTCATTGTCTTCATCGTCATAATCAACTTCAATCCCTTTTTTCTTCACTGCTTTCTTCATTTTTTTAGCTGATTTCTTCATTTTCCTTTCATCAACTCTCTTCACTTCCTTTTTTAACTCGGAAGCTACAGCTGGCTCTGATTTAGATCTTATGTCAGCAAAAATTTTTGTTAGATGCTCTTCATTAATTTCAGATTCCATGTTTTCAACCGCGTACCTAAACACTTTGTCTAATCTTTGCAATAACCTTCTTGGATTTCTGCCTGTTAAGTGCCAGACCTTTTTTATTATGCTGTCGTTAACTGTCGATATATTTCCAATCCTGTTTCTCACGAATGCAACTGCCTGATCATCTGTTAATTCTTTAATTTTAAACAAGCCATCCTGGCCAATCCTTTCTTTTATGCTCTCGTGCAGGTTTGTGTTTGAGTAATCTGTTCCAGTGAAAACAACGGATTTTATATTTCCCTGATCAAAAAAATATTTTATTCTTTCAGTGTTAACAGAAGAAAGCTGCTGTGCTTCATCAAGCAATACAATCATGTCTTTAGGCATCATCCCAAACATCCTGCCCCAAAAGCCATATCTTCCTTTTAACAGATCTTCAATATTTAACTCAGTATCAATCCTGTTGCATGAAAAATAAATAACTTTTCCTCTTCCTCTAAACTTTGTAATTAAATTCTTCATGATGGTGGTTTTTCCAGTCCCTAATTTTCCTTCGATAAAAGACATTGTCCCTGCAGGAATCTTATAATAAAGGTCTTCAAGAACCTGATTTTGGCCAAATACTCTGTTATCGAACGGCGCTGGCCTTATTGTAAATGGGTTAGTGTAAAACCCTAATTTCCTCCACCACATTCTCTGCTCTTCTTCCATGTCTTCCACTTTCAAATCCCCCCTCTTTCAAGACCTCTAGCTTTTTCCCGGAATTCTTCTGCCTTTTCATAAAGCTCAACAGCTGTCTCATCATCACCATCATCATGAAACTCCTGCGCTTCTTTATGCAAGTCCTCTGCTTTTCTATACAATTTATCAGGATTTCCCTTTCTTTTTGAAACAACAACTATTAAAATTATAACAACTAATACTGCACCAGCGCCTAAAACATATTTGGAATTCTGCCTTAGAGCATTTGATAAAACAGTGATGTCAGGAAGAGATTTAGATTTGCCAGAATCAGTTTCGGCTTTTATTTTTTTAGGCCCAATTCTTTTAGCTTCTAGCGATACTGTCTTGTCAGCTGAAGAAACAAAGGTTAATGAGAAATCAATTTCACTGTCATCATCGATATCAATATCTGCTTTCTGCTCATTTCCAACTGCAGCAGCATAATTCACTGGCAGGAAAGTTAACCTAGCCTCATTATCTGAAACAGAATCTGCTCTCACTTTGTACTCAGCACCGTTGAACTGCAGTGTCTTCTCATCCCCCTGAGCTATAGAAAATTTAACAGCATCTAACTTATCAAGATCAACATTAGCTGACAAAACAGCAGGTATTAAAATCAAGAACAACAGTAAAGCTAAATTAAGTCGTAATTTCATAATAGAAAGGTAAAGGGGTTTATATTTAAGCATTATTATACTGTAATGCAGATGAAATAGTAAATAGGTGTAATCGGAATAAAGTGGTTATTTTGTCTAAAATAAGAAAAGCTTATAATCTTTATTAAAAAAAGTATTTAACATGGCATTTGGAATCATTGTGTACGAATACCTTGGCAGGATTTATCCTTTTACAATGGCTGATGACATTATATATGATGGGATGAAGAAAGACATGTACCATTATGGAATGAATTTTTTAAATGGCAAAAAGGGGATTAATGATTGTGAAATAGATGATATTTCTAAAAGAGTGTCCGATATGGTTAAAAGAAAAAATGTTGGAGAAAATTTAAATTTATTTGAAGAGCTTGAATTGGTTTTAAAGTGATTTTATTTCTTCTTCCTCAACTGGAAGGTAGAATCTATGTCAATGATTTATGACTTACGCTTTTAACTTATCAAAGAGTTTATTCATCACGTTTATGATTATTTTCTTGTTCAATATAATGTAGTTTTTGTTTATCATAAATCCTTCATAGGAAATCCTATTTCTATAATCTCTCACCTGCTGTAAAAACCCCCTTGTTTGCTCATCAAAAATATGCTGTTTAGCAAGATAGTCAATAAGCTCCTGATGCGCCCCTTCCCCTTTTATTTTAACTCCATTTTTTAAGGTTAGCGCCTCCATCAGCTTGTGAAGTATATCATAATAATCAATTAGTGTATTAGTCGGATAGCTTTCCATATTGGTTCTGTCCAGTCTCTCTAGAGTGATTTCAGCGATTTTCTTAAGAGACTCTGATTTTTGTTTATCTGGTTTAATTTTGGTAATCATTTATATCCCTCTAAGAAGCCGCTTAACACAATCCCGTTAATGATATTGTTTCTTAGCTCTTTAGGATAGGAAGCAAATTTCTCATTGAAATGAAGTTCTACTTTTCTGCTTAGTTTTTTCTCAAATTTCTCAAGATCTAATGCTTGTTTTTTACACTCGACAAATAAGTCTATGTCGCTTGTTTCTATATCTTCACCTCTCCTATAACTGCCAAATAACACGATTGATTTCGGGGTGAGTTTTCCCTCTACAAGCCCTACAATCCCTGATTCTAAAATAGATGCAAGGTTATAAACACTTTTTTGCTTTTTAAAGCATTCATTATTAATATCTGCTTTATATAGAGGAAATTTTCGATTGCCCTTCTTCTCTGCTGTTTCTATAATTAATCCCAATTTAATTAGCGTGTCTAGATTTTTTTTGACAGATGTATGCGCCAATCCTATTTTTCTGCTAATATTCATGAGATACTGCTCTTTAGTTGGGCTTATGAAGAAAATTTCTAACACTCTTTGTATACTACTTTTTTGTAACATATATTACTTTATTGTAATATGTATTATATAAATGTTTCGTTTTTATTTCTTCTTTCTCAGCTCAAAAGTAGAATCTAAATCGATGATGTATTTTCCATCTGCCAATTTATAGACTAAGGGGTCTCTCTGGAACAAGTGCCTGATGTCGACTTCAAATTTCCCAGGACGCAAGGTTCTTATGGATTCGAAATCTAGAATTACTGGCTTGTCCTCTTCATATCCTATCATCTCAAAAACGTCCTGCTCTAATTTTTCTTTTTCCCTTGCAGATAGCTCGCCTAGCTTGTCATCAGCCTCTTCAAGATGCTCTTTCTTTATGAAGAAAAAAAACTTACCGCCGCAGCTATCGCAGCCTGTTAAAATATTTTTAGAGCCGTCTTCAAGTAATTTTTGGCATTTGATACACTGGTGTGGCATTTTTTATATTTAGCGTCCCCTGCTTGAGAGGAACAATTGTATTCTGTTAGGATCCTTTCTTATTTCTCTTACTATGTTTGCAGGCCCTATTATCGTCAGCCCCCTTCTTCTGCCCCATATCATCTTCATGAACATCTGCTTTAATTTATCCTGAATTTGCTTGTTATTTTTTTCCATTGGATTGAAAGAGGTTATCTCAACACCCTTGAACTTACTGTCAATTGTCTCCATAGTTTCTTCAATCAGATCTGCTTCTTCTTGAGAAGTCAGAGTTCCTTCCATCAGCACAAGCTTGTTCTGTTTCACTATCCTTATTAATTTTTGTATCTTTCTTTCAGAATCTAAATTAGAGAATTCTTCAAATGGAACATATTGTATTGTCAAAGGCATTTTATTTCACCAATTTGAATAGCTCCTTATAGAACTGCTCTACATTGTCTCCATATTCTGCAGAGATTCCTACAACTTTGTATTGGGGGAATGCAGATTCTATTTTTTTAAGATTCGCTTTTTTCAGATCAATCTTATTTCCGAGAATCATGACTGGAATATTTCTTGCTGCTAGATTTCCTATGATTGTAATGTTGACTTGATCATAAGGATTTTTTGTAGAATCCAGAACAACTAAAACTGCGTCCATGTTATCAAGCCACTTGATTGCTTCTATCACTCCCTTTGTAGCTTCTTTAGCCCTGGTTTGAGCTTCTTTCTTGTCCAATCCTTTTTTTATAAAATCTTCGTAATCAATCCTTGTTGCAATTCCAGGTGTATCAATCAAATTGAAGGAAAGTTTTTTTCCATTGGACTGCACAATTACTTTTTCTTTCTGCTGTATCTCCCTGGTTTCATGCGGGATTGCAGATACATTTCCCATATCTTCTCCAAGCCAGTCCTGGCAGATCCTGTTTGCCAAACGTGTATTATGAGCGATTAATCCAGAAGATGTTATGAATGTGTGTGTATCTTCTACAGTTAGATCATAGACAACACCATCATAATCTTCTTTTTCGATAGAAGCTATCTCGTCCCATGCATTGTCTGATCCTGCAAGGGTTTTTATGAATTTATTGTTTGTTTTTTCAGCCATCTTTGCTATCCTGTGGTAAGTAATCTTATTATCTTTTATCATCCTAGAAATATGATCCCCATCTAAAAAGAATTCTTTTTGTGTTAATCCCAGTTTTAATCTTAGCTCTTCCAATAAAGACATGATCGGCAAGTAAAACCTGTTTCTTTTTAATTCGCAGTCGCATAGCTTATCCAATCTTTCTTTCTTATACGAAATATTAAATCCTATTTTTTCTCTGAATATCCGATGATTATCACTTCCCCCAATAAGGAGACTCCAATAACTTTCTCCATTTACCTTTTTTTCTTTGAACCTACCAAGGATATCAAATCTACTCGATAAAATCTGCACTTGCTCTACCATCTTTTTGCTTTTTGAAGAGAATTCTATTTCTGCTCCTCTTGCTCGCGGATTTTTAGGGACATATCCTTCCATATCAAAAAGGGTCCTTAATAATGCTGCTGTTAGATTATCAGATAATCCCATCATTCTTGCAGGGATTTCTTTATATTCTGATGTGACGGGCTTAAGCTCCAGGATTTTATCAAGATAATCAGTTAAAGTTTTTGAATAAACTGCTATTTGAGTTACTCCTTTATTCATTTTTTCTATGTATTCAACATTAAATAATTTTTTTGTCAAATATTTGAAATGAGCAATTGTATTTTCATCGGTATTAAAGAAGGATATTTCATTTTTTCTATGATGACTTTCTGTTAGCGCATAACCTATAAATCTTGTTAGATCTTCATCTATATATGTTGGAACGGAAATTTGTTTAGGATTGTGAAATCTTGCTATAGACTGGATCATTCCGTTGGAATCAACGTTAAATCCTTCCATTATCTCTGGCAACTTTATATCTGAACTCAAAGAAAGCTTTTTTGAAATGGCAATACAATCACCCGCTCTTAATTCTGAAGATCTTGTTTTTTCTATCCCATTATTGGATATCTTTATCAAAGGATGGTCGGGAGTTATTCTTATTGATCTCCCAGATCTTGTTTTAATATTGTATATCTTCCCCTTATATTTTTGGGCATATGCAAAACTTACTTTTTTAGGGCCTATTTTTAAAGAACTTTTATAGTCATAACTTGGAATTATAAGGTTGAGCCACCTGATATCTATATATATTTCGTTGAAGTCCTCCTCATCTATTCCTGCTTTTTCTTTTACTTCATCAAAGATTTGCTTTATTGTTTTTATCTCTCCATTATGAATAATAATCTCCGTTTCTGGTGTTACGCATTTTCCAGCATTCGGCGGCCCGTAGATCCCAAGCTTTACATGCTTCCTCTTTTTGAATACCAAACTAATACTAAACAGAAAATCCCTCAATTTTTTAATCATTAACTAAAGAGATAAGAAGATTGTTAATAAACTTTTTGGTAATAGAACTATAATTTTAACTGCTCACTTTGTTCGCTGATGGACACCAAAGGTTTCCATTTGCCTTCCCCCCCTTACTTTTTTTCAAAAAGAAAATAAGATTTAAAAGAAACAGATTAGCCCTTGCTTCTAAAATTTCTAGATCTCATCCTTAACAAATCGTTATTTGTCATTCCTTTTTGTTTAGCATAAAGAGAAGTGTGTGAATCCCAGACAGCTCGGTCATAAACTTCTTTAGCATCTGGAAAATCTCTTAAAAATTGTGGAAGATGAACTCTCCCTTTATAGGATAATAATTTCCAAGCCTTTCTTTTAATCGCTTCAGAACTTAAAATTAAATCAACATATCCAATAAAACTAGCTTGAATTCTATTAAAAGTTTCAGAGTCTAAATAATATTTTCCATTTTTCATAACCCATCTAAAATTATCTAAGTTACCAAGAACCATGAATTGCCCTCTCTCTTGATTCCAATCATAAATAAAATCTGGATGAAATTGAGGCCAAGCTTCCAATAAATCCTCATCGGTTCTATATAATTCAACCCTCCCCTTCCTTTCAAAAGAGATTATCTCCATTTTATATTCAAATCCTGGAACAGAAGCATCCTCTACTCCTTCACCATTTAACAATTTTTCCTCGATAATTTTTGTGACAAGACCTTCTTCAAGTCCCATCATAACTTCTTTCCATAAACTCCCAACGCATAATTTGTTCCATGAAAGCTCACTAACAATTCTGGATGTACCCAAAACATTTTTTTCATGAATAGCAATCCTATACTTATATCCAACATCTTCATCGAGAGGTACATCAAGATAAGGGAGACTAATTTTAATTCCATTTTCATCAAAAGATGGTTTCATAAATTCTGCATACTCTTGAGATTTTTCTAGACCTAAAATTCTAGCTAGCCCTTCTAGACCATTATCAAAATCGGTGTTATCCGTCTCATCTTTAATTTCCCAAGGATCTTTGCTACTATATGCACACAACCTATTGCAAGGAATCTCGCTTAATAATCTAACAAATCCTTCTCTTAAAATGCCAGGATTATCTAAAAGTATTGCAGCAGGAATTAGTTCATGATAAGGATATCCCATTTTCACAAAATAAGAGAAGAATGATTTATAATGTTGACTATTAAAGGAAAGGCAAATGGAAAACGTAGTTGTCCATCAGCGTCAGCGGTTAAAACTTACAGCCCAACATAATTTAATCTTTCTTGTCCTTTATTATACGCTTCGCTTCCTCTTGAATAACAATCCACATGAACACATCCAGTTACCCTGATTCCTAATGGTGCCTCTGTAATAACTTGCACATGGAATTGCGAGAAAGATTCTTCTATCATCACATCTCCGTTTCTACGAGTAAAGGTTATACCATGTTGAGTACCACATGAAAACACTCCCAAAAAATTATCTCTAAATGCCGCGATTCTTGTTTCTTCTTCCCCTTCAATCTTCCTTTCCTTTATGATTTCTGTAAGTGATTTTGCCATGGTTTTGGGCTAAATTGAGGATATAAAAAGATTTATGAAATGAAATGGGCATTTTAGATTTTATCTATTACTTTATTTTTTGATTTTAATCCATGAATTATTCTTATCTTCATTTTTAATTCCCTTGAAAAAAATTTAATTATCTCCAAGTTGGCTTTGTTCTTTTCCGGAGGAGATTTTACAGCCAAAATAATTTCATCATCGTTTTGAGAAAGTATTTTTGTTTCCTTCGCATTAGTTTTTACTTTAAGTTTTATTGGGAATTCCATGATTGAATCATCTCTTCTTCTATGAAATGAAGTTTTTTAGCAGGAATAATTAAGCAGTAAGGCGGCTTTCCGTAATTTTTCTCTTTTAATTTTTCTAGAGTTCCTGAAATAATATTATAATTTTTATTTCCCAGTCTGGCGCACCCAATTGCTCTTGTTTCTTTTTTAATCTTATTTTTCAGCAGGAATCCTATTGCCTCTTTTATTGTCAGATATTTTCTATTTTCATTATCCAAATCTAACAGGAATAATGTATGAAGATTTAATTTCCAATTATCCTTTAAAATTTCAACCGGGGTTTTTACTTTATTATTATTAAATGGAATTGAAGCAACTCTTCCGAATTTGTACAGCTCCAATCCAGTTATCCCAACAGCAGTTAATATTGAGGCGTTATTTATCACTTCCACATCGACTTTGTTTTTCTTGGCTTCATGAAACATAGAAATATGCGTCGTGGCAGAAAAAACATCTCCAGGAATTAAAATAGAAATATTTTCTTTCTTTGCCTTCTTGATTATTTCTGAGAAGTTGGATTCTACTAAATCTCTACCAGCTAGGATTATTTTCTTCTTGTAAATTTTTTCCAGTTCTTCTTTTTCTGGCAGTATTGATGTATAGCTTTCCAGATAAACTTCTTTAGAAGATTTTATTCTCTCCAGTGCTTTTAATGAGAGGTCTTCTAGATCTAATCCCAAGCCTATAATATATAATGTCATCTTCTTCCTATAAATCTTGCAGGAGATATATCCTCTCTTCTAAGTTGCCAGTCTTTCTCAATTAATGTAGTATCTAATAACTCTCCTAAGCCGCTTGTTTCTACCCCTTCATTTTTTAGTGCTTCTATTCTTTTTCTAATTCTTCTAACATATACCTCTTCTGCAGCAGATCCTACATCATACATTTTTCTAATTAAGTCTGCACAATCTGCTACTTTCTCATTGTCATAATCTATTGGCATTTAAATTTTTTAGCAAAAAGCATTTAAAATGTTTTGTATTTGCTTCTTATTAATGGAAGACCTTGAGAGCAGAATTAATAATTCTAAGGAGATTAGAAGAGATGGCTTCCTGGCAAGAGTTAGTAGAAATAAATGGCTAAGAAGAACGGTATTGCCTTTAGCAACCGCAACTTCAATGTTCTTCGGCTCTGAAAGAATACTGCACTCAGCTACGCCCCAGCAATCAAGCACTCTAACTCATGACCCAATACTTCTCATTCATGGCCTTGGTATTGGGAGTGATGGCATTAAAGAATATGCTGACTTCGATGGAAACAGGATAGTAGATTTTGAGGACTTCTTTCAGTTCAGTGACAGATATGGGAAAAAGAAAGGAGATCCAAGATATGATCCGGGGTTTGATTTGAACCGAGATGAAAATATAGATTTAGAAGACTTCTTCATCTTCAGCATATACTTTAATGAAATTATCCGTCCTTCAGAGTTTCCAGTATCTACAATTTTAGAATCCACATGGGATGATTTGTCCAAGGCTTTGAGTAAAGATTTGGGATGGACTGACGGCGGAACTGTGGGCGAATGGGTGTCAAGCATTAATTTAAAGTCTGCTGATTTCTATAAGATTAGACTCTCCTCAGGAAACAACTTAACATTTACAAAACAGGGAGAAGAAGTTGGAAATGCGGTAGAAAAAATAAGGGGAAAAACTAAAAAAGAAAATATTATTCTCGTAGGATTCAGTATGGGTGGATTAGCTGCAAGATATTATCTGGAAAATTATCCGAATCCAAAAGCATCAGCTTTAGTAACGATTTGCACTCCTCACACAGGATCTTATCTTGCTTTTCTGCCAGAGGACAGATCAGTGATATCAGCGTGGGCGTCTAGATACAAGAATATTCCTTGGACAGCTAAAGAAGCTGAGCTTTTATTAAACCTGGCAATCTCTGCCTTGTCAAGAAATAAACCTATAATAAAAGATTTAGCCCCCTGCTCTGATGCACTAAATGAATTAAATAATAATATCTACAAAATGCCCATTAATATTCCATATGTTAACGTAGTAAGCCAACTTCCTAACCCGGAGATATTAGAGGAACTGAAATTTGTTAACGAATATTTCATTAAATATAAACGATGTGGACAAGATACAGTTGCCACTCCTGGTTTGCTTGCAAAAGGAGATGGGGTTGTTCCTACTCTAAGCCAGCTTTTAAGTCATGCAATAACAAATACAAATAGCCAAAATATAAGTTGGTATGAAAAAGTTAAGAGCAATATAACCGAAAATGCAGAGATGCAAGTATTTCATACTGAAGGAAATAAACAAACTGCTATTTTAAAGAAAGTTTTGGAGGATATTATACAGCCTCCGAAGTCAAGCAAAATTGCCTTTGTGTCAGTTAGAGATGGGAATTTTGAAATCTATGTTATGAACACTGATGGGAGTAGTCCTAAAAGATTAACGAATAATCCTTATAATGATGAATCCCCTTCATGGTCTCCTGATGAGAGTAAGATTGCTTTTATGTCGAATAGAGATGACAACCATGAAATCTACGTGATGAATAGTGATGGAAGCAATCAAATAAATTTAACAAATAACCCTGCTTGGGAGGATGCTCCTTCATGGTCTCCTGATGGGAATAGAATTGCATTTGAATCAAAAAGAGATGGCAATTTTGAAATCTATGTTATGAACACTGATGGGAGTAGTCCTAAAAGATTAACGAATAATCCTTATAATGACTTTTTTCCTTCCTGGTCTCCAGACGGAAGTAAGATTGCTTTTGCATCATATAGAGATAATAACTGGGAGATTTATGTTATGAACACTGATGGGAGTAGTCCTAAAAGATTAACGAATAATCCTTATAATGATGAATCCCCTTCATGGTCTCCTGATGGGAATAGAATTGCATTTGAATCAAAAAGAGATGGCAATTTTGAAATCTATGTTATGAACACTGATGGGAGTAGTCCTAAAAGATTAACGAATAATCCTGGTGAGGATAGATCTCCTTCATGGTCTCCTAGTGGGGATAAAATCACGTTTGGTTCAATTAGGGATAATAGTTGGGAAATCTACATTATGAATTCAGATGGAGACAATCAAATAAATTTAACAAATACTCGTAATGGTAATCTATCCCCTTCTTGGTCACATCCAACTCCAACACCTCCACCCAATCTTGCTCCCTATAAAGCATCAAATCCCTCTCCAACAAATGGAGCAACAGGGATCTCTTTAGAAACATTATTGGACTGGGAAGGTGGGGATCCTGATGCTAGAGATACAGTTAAGTATACTATTTATTTTGAAAAAGATGACGCCACACCCGATTCGGTTTTGAAATCCAATTTGTCTGAAAGTGAAACTAAAGTTAGTAATCTCGAGAATAATGTCACTTATTATTGGCAAGTTATTGCAAGCGACGGTAAATTAAGCACTGCAGGGGATGTTTGGAATTTTAAGACTATAGATAAACCTGCCGGGACAAATATGATCCTATTTCGTGCTGAAGAACTTAAAAAGGATGGAATGTACGGAGTCTTTTTAATCAATCCTGATGGAACAGCCATAAGAGAACTGCCCGAAAAAAACATAACACCTATTAAGTGGTCTTACGATAGGAGGAGCATACTAGTTGAAAGATATATTAACACTAAAGATATTTATGAAATATCTATTCTAGATCTTAATAATGGAAACATTGCTGCATTAACTTCTAATCCTGCCAGATCTGAACCAGGATGGTCGCATAATGGAAAGCAAGTAGTTTTCAGGAAAGGGGGGGATATATGGACAGTTGATTCCAATGGAAACAATGAAACAAACTTGACTAATTCCAAAGGTATTACAGAAATTTACCCGCGATGGTCTCCTAATGGTACTAAAATACTTTATGCTGTAAGAATTTCAGATCCTGAGTGGGAGATTCAGACACATACAATGAATGTTGATGGGAGTGAAAAGAAAAGATTGATGAATTCTTCTTATGGAGCAGATTGGTCTCACGATGGCAGAAAAATAGCTTTTATTTCATCGGATAAAGGTGACCTCTATGTAATTGATTCTACTGGTGAGAATATAAAAAGATTAACAACTAATTTAAGTGGTTCTGGCGCAAATTGGTCTCCACTTTGGTCCCCAAATGGTAAAAAGATGCTCCTCAGCAAGACTGGTTATGATTCTAATAATAAATACTTTGAAGAACTTTATATAATTAATCCAGATGGGAGTAACTTAGAAAAGATTTCATCTGCACAAGGATATTATGCTGGTGTCGATTGGTCTCCTGATGGAAATAATATTGTATACAGTGCTACTACAGGATTCTTTATGAATGAAGGGCATAATTATCAAAACTTTGATATTTATGTTATAGATATTAACACAAAACAAATAAAAGCATTAAGTAACACAAAAGATATTAGAGAGATGGGTCCTGTTTGGTCATCTAAACCCTGGTTAAACCCGCAATAAATCCAATTGTCTAAGCAGCTATTTCCGTATTACTTTATTGATGTTCTTGAAAAAGAATAAAGCATTATCGAATGACTGTTTAGCTGGCTCTTGGTTGGCCTGTGGCAATTTTTGGTAAGTGAATTTCCCCCTCTTTCCTTTCTCTTTTGAGAATATACCTAACAGCTCCTCTGCCCTTACCATTATTTTCTGATAAATTCTCAGTAATTCGGCATCAAGCTTCCCTGTCTTAACAAGATATTTTTCAAAAGCCTCAAGAGTTTTCTTATGGACTTCAGGAGCTTCTGTTTTAATCCCTATTTCGATTAAGATTGCTTTGGCAGAATAAAAAATACAATAATACGAATGATTAATTACACTGCTATAAAACGTAAATTCTTTTTCCAGTTTAAACTGCTCTTTTTGAATTGCAGGATTGGCAGAAATATCGAAAAACACTTGAGCAGCTACAAGCTCATTTTCTGCTCTTTGAAGATATAACTCTGATTCACTATTCATTTTTTGTTCCCTTTATTAGATTGCAGTAAGAGATATATCCATAACAAATAATGTTGCTTTTAAATATTTGTTTCCCTACGTTTTCAAAATCTGCTTTTAACATCTCTAAAAATTCACCCCTCGTAAAGAGGTGATAGTCTATCGGAGTTATTTCCCTTCTCTTCATAGTTTCCAAATAAGGAGTTATGTCTTTTTTTGTTTGTTCGGATTCTACAATCATAGCAATATCTAAATCAGATTTCTTAGTTGCCTCACCTTTTGCATAACCCCCAAATACAATTAAGATAAAAAACTCAGTATGTTTAAAAATTCTATTTTTGATATTTTCTAGTATATTCTTAGGAAACTTACTCTTATTAATTTTAGCTTCATTTATTAGATTAAGATAGGATAATGTTAAATTACTCAGATTTAAACGATAAACAGTTACATCCCCTATTTCTTGTGTTTCAACTATATCATACTTCTGGAATTCTTTTAATGCTATCTGGACTATATTATTTGATTTTTGTTTGCTCTGCTGTTTAATTTGTTTGAATGTTAACCTAACAAAAATATCGTGATGAAATACAGAGAGGATGTTCAATTGTTCTTTTGTTAACATTTTACCTATTTTTTGGTATTGAATTACCTATTTTTAGGTAGTATTTAAATGTTTGGATTTTTATTTTGGAGATAAGAAATAATTAGTTTTCAGCCCCTCAATCTGCCTCACTTTCGTCTCCTTAAATAAATATATCCTAAACCTGTCATCGATTTTTATTTTATTCTTTATTAGGATTTTTTTATTCTGCTAGGTCTTTTCTAATCTCTTAATTTCTTCCAAAATGCCTTCAATAATATCTTCCTCTAATTCGTTTAAAACCAATTTTATCTTATTAACAAACTCTCTTGCATTATTCATTACCTTCTCACTTTCTTTGTAGTTAATATCAACTCCATATTGCACATTCTCTCTTGCTTGTTTAATATTCCATAAATAATCGATGAATTTTTCTTGTATAGTTATGGCTTCTAATTTATCTTTCTCATTCTTTAAAGAATTAAATCTTTCTAGTAATTCTTTTCCAATTTTTTCTCCAAAGAAATATTCCAAAACAGCAACTGTTGCAGCATGCTCTTTACTATTTAAACCAATCCTAGCTAGCAGTGATAAAGAGGCTTGGTACATGGCATAGTAAGAAGCAATCACAACCCAATCTTCATGATTTAACTCAGATAAGTCAGTCATTACAATCAAATTATGATCCGCTTTCTTAATGTGCCCAGAACTTAAATTGTGATTTGGTTCTGTTATTTTTAAACCAATTTCCTTCTCTTTCTTTTCTTTGCCTCTTTTTAATGCATTTACAATTATTGCCTTTGTATTCATTTGAACCTCAGTATAAATTTTTCAGAGCCATATAAAATATAATGATTTTTGATAATTTCTTTTACAAATTCTTTTTGCTTTTGCTGTTCTAGTTCCTTTGGAGTCAGTATTATAACATTGATTTCTCTACCGTATTTAGCATAGAGATCCTTAATTTCTCTAAAAATGGGGGCTTTGTTTTTTGCTAGTATTAGTATATCTATATCACTATCTTTGGATGCAGTTCCCTTTGCATAACTCCCGAATAATACAACAGAATCAAGTTTAGCTCTGAAGATTTCTTTAAGAGAGTTCACAAGGTCCTCTAAAATCAATTTGAGTTCTCTATTTTTAGTATAGAATTCTTCTTTTCTTTCTATCTCACTTAAAGTGAGTAGGATATGGGTTTTCTCATTTTCTAGGTTTAAAGAGCAAACATAAGCCTTTCCGGTTTTTTTCTTCACTAGGATATTATCTTTAGCTAATCTTTCAATAAATCGATGGACTAAAGAATAGTGCTGTTTCAAGACTTTAGCTGTCTCATGAATGGTAAATTCCTTCTCCCGATTCCTTAATAAGAGATCTATGATTTTAAGCTCAAGTTTCATATTATCACTTTTTATGATAATATTATCACTTTTTATGATATATAAAGATTTTGGTTTTATTAAATACTCTATGCCTATTGGGACGGGATATAGATTCTCGTGAGAAAAGCATTTAAAATGTTTTGTATTTGCTTTTTATTAATGGAAGACCTTGAGAGCAGAATTAATAATTCTAAAGAGATTAGAAGAGATGGGTCCTGTTTGGTCATCTAAACCTTGGTTAAACCCGCAATAAATCCAATTGTCTAAGCAGCTATTTCCGTATTACTTTATTGATATTCTTGAAAAAGAATAAAGCATTATCGAATGACTGTTTAGCTGGCTCTTGGTTGGCCTGTGACAATTTTTGGTATTGAATTACCTATTTTTAGGTAGTATTCAGATGTTTGGATTTTTATTTTGGAGATAAGAAATAATTAGTCTTCAGCCCCTCAATCTGCCTCACTTTCGTCTCCTTAAATAAATATAATCGAAAGCGATCGTCAACTTTTATTTTATTGCTGGTTAATATTTTTTTAATTCTGTGATATAATTGCTTTCCCTTTTTATCTAAGTCTGTAAGTATTACCGCTTCTCTGCAATTCTCAGGAAGTTTCTCAACTATTCTAAATAATCCTGCATTGTTTCCATTTAACATTATTACATTGCTGCATCCAAGATTCTCCAAAGCAATTTTATCTTTTTTTCCTTCTACAATAATCGGCTTGTCTTGTATCTTTTCTAGATGAGAATGCATAAATCAAGAATATTTTCTGTATATAAAAAATTATCGCAAGATTATAAGATTGAATCAATGCTTATCCTAATTATTTTATCATCGCCTTCTCTCTCGTTCCCCCTACCATCCCTGTTGCTTGTTGAAACATACAAGAAATTATCATGCAATGTGACTGCCCTTAATCTTCCAAACTCCCCTTTAAAATGCTCCTTTAGAGTCTTTTCTTTAATGTTATACTGATACAACCCCTCTCCTCTCAACCCCGCAAAGAAAATATTATCATTTGCGAATACAGCACTGGCTGGCGCCCATGTATTATCCGACCCGGAATTTATTATCGGAATTTCCATCTCTTCCTTTTCCTGATTGCCTTCAATTTCAGGCCATCCATAATTTTTACCTTTCCCAACCAAATTTAATTCATCTAATCCAGACAGCACTCCAGATCTTCCATGCTCTGTGGCCCATAACTCTCCCTTATCATCCCAAGTGATTCCCTGCGGGTTTCTATGTCCATATGAAAAAATTTCATTATTGAATGGGTTATCATCGGGGATAGAACCATCATCATTCAATCTAAGGATTTTTCCTGCCAGTGAATTTATATCCTGTGCTAACTCAGGCTCGGTTGCATCTCCAGTTGTTATATACAATTTTTTATCCGGACCAAACTTAATTCTGCCGCCGTCATGATAAGCTGCTCCTGGAATGTTATCTATTATGATCTTCTTATTCACTAATTCATACCCTGCCAGTTTATATCTTTCAACTCTATTTATTAACCCTAAATTAGTTTTAGTTGTCATATAAAGATAAATAAAGTTATTTTCTTCAAATTTGGGATGCAGTACAAACCCCAATAACCCTCCTTCTCCTTTATGTTCGACACCTTCTATTTTTATTTCCTCATAGTTTTTACTGATCTTTAGCAAATTTCCTGAGCGTTCAGTCACTAGTAACTCTCCATCAGGCAAGAACCCAATCTCCCATGGAATATCCAGATTTTCTGCAACGATTTCGGCTTTTATTTGATTTGTTGCTTTTGGAGACTCGATAAGATCTTTGGGGGTTTGAAAAGCAAGGAATAGAGCAATCAATACAAAAGATGATATGACCAAGTAGGATAAATTTCTTCTCATGCTCAAGTTATGTTTAGAATTTTATTTAAATCTATTCATGAAAGTGCACCGCCGATGGCAGGATTTGAACCTGCATGTCGTAAGACAAGAGTTTTCGAGACTCCCGAGCGAACCAGATTGCTCAACATCGGCAAGGAAAGGTATATAAGCTTTTAAGGATTTATAAAATATATGGCAATCAACCCTATAGATGTTGTTGCAGGCGCTATATTGGTTCTAGCAGGTATAATGTTAATGGCGGGATTTTCCAATTTAGGGGTTTTTATTGCAGGTATCGGAATGCTAATAGAGGCTATAAAAGCAATGTTAAAAGGGGGGCTGAAATAAAATGGTAGAAGCTCTAAATTTAATTGGTGGAGGGGGGGTTGTGATTTTGAATTTGATTCCTTTTATATTAAGAAAACCCAATCTTTTATTTTTAACTGCTATTGTTAGCTTTATAATATTATTTTTGATAGCTCAATTTGGATAATGACAGAAAGAAGGTACAAAAGGCACAGGAAAAAAGGCCCTTCTTTATTTATAAAAAGCAGCTTCAGAACCGTCCCATTAACCCACACAGATTATAGAGGAAAGCTAAAGGGAAAAGCCATCATCGGCAAATTGAAAAAAACTAATAAATGGGAAATTCAAAGTATCCTGGAAGAAAAAGATGGTGATAAAAAAACAAAAGAGTAAGTGGATTCTCTATACAAGAGACGGAAAGAAAAAATTAGGAGAATTTAAAACAAAAAAGGCAGCATTGAAGAGAGAAAGGCAGATACAGTTTTTCAAGCGCATGAAGAAATAAATAAATTTTTAAACAGATAATTTTCCAAGAGATGAATGAAAGCACTTTCTATCACGAACCTACATAAGTCTTTTCCGAATGTGAAAGCAGTAGATGGAGTAAGTTTTGATATTGAGCAGGGAGATTTCTTCGGATTTCTTGGACCCAATGGCGCTGGAAAAACTACAACTATAAATTGCGTGATTGGATTGGCTAATTTTTCACAAGGTCTTATAAAAGTTTTTGGAAAGGATAATAAAAAAGAATATAGGGAAGCTAGAAAATTAATAGGGGTCTCTCATCAGGATTATAATTTTGACCCCTATCTGAGCATAGAAGATGTTTTAATTTACCAGGCTGGATATTATGGCATAAAGAAAAGAGATGCACTCCCAAGAGTTAATGAATTGTTGAAGCAGTTTAAATTAGAAGCTAAAGGCAATGTAGATTACAGAAGATTATCAGGAGGGATGAAAAGAAGGCTTGCTATTGCCAGGGCTCTTGTAAACAGTCCCAAATTGCTAATCCTAGACGAGCCCACAGCCGGCGTTGATACAGAATTAAGATTAGAGCTGCATGATTATTTGAGAAGAATAAACAAAGAAGGAACTACAATTTTATTGACGTCGCATTATATCGAGGAGGTTGAGAAACTTTGCAACAAGGTTGCGATTATACATAAGGGAAAGCTAATTGCGAATGATTACAAAACCAAGTTGATGGAAAAACTTGATTCCGGGCATACAGAAATCTTGCTTAACAAAAAAATAAAGCCAAAGAAAATTGAGTGCGTTGAGTTTCATAATAACAGAGTAACAGTCTGGAATCACGGCAAGCATCAGTTGAAGAACGTCTTCAAATATATCCAAAGCAATGGGGCTGTCATCGAAGATGTTAAAACCGTCAAGGATTCTTTGCAGGATATTTTCTTGAGGCTGACAAAATGATAAACTGGACTGGATTATATACAATAATAAAAAGAGAAAATCTAAGGACGATAAAGATTATTAATCAGGTAATCTGGCCGCCAATTATTTCCTCTCTGCTTTACATATTTATTTTCGGTTTTTCATTAGGAAGGAATTTTAACGTCGGTGATGTTTCTTATCTGGTCTTTTTAGTTCCTGGCTTGATAATGATGAACATAATTATGACTTCATACGAGGAAAGCTCCAGCTCGCTTTTTCTAGGAAAATTTATCAATTACATTCAGGAGTTGCTGATTGCCCCTCTGTCTTATATTGAAATGGTCCTGGGTTTTTTATTCGGAAGCATTTTAAGGTCCGTTGTCATCTCAAGTTTAATTTTTATAGTGTTTTTATTTTTCGTTAAAGTTGGCATTGAGCATATTTTCCTCTACATATTTTTCCTGTTCTTCGTCTCTTTATTTTTTGCTTCCGTCGGATTGATAGTTGCTTTGTGGGCCGAGAAGTTTGACAATCTCGCAATCCTAAATACTTTTTTCATAACTCCTCTTTTGTTTTTCGGTGGGGTCTTTCATTCTATTAAACTGCTCCCGGGAACTTTCCAGAAGTTG
>Ga0209542_10006042_pt1 | contig 23813 bp, 28 predicted proteins | sample RifCSPhighO2_01_FD_184028 | JGI IMG/M metagenome (GOLD analysis project Ga0209542, IMG submission 184028) | Soil microbial communities from Rifle, Colorado - Rifle CSP2_plank highO2_0.1 (SPAdes) (version 2) | ecosystem: Environmental > Terrestrial > Deep subsurface > Rock core/Sediment ...
TGTATCCTGTACGGTAAATATCGCCCCGGCATCAGACACAGTCACCGAAGGCAACTCGACGATATTTACTGCAACCGTCACCAATGTAGTCGGAGGTTCGGTAAATAATGTAATATTTACAAGCTCGAATTCAACCATAGCCTCTGTCTGCGCTTCAGGCGCAATTCCTTGTGGCGGCGCCGCATCCTATACGGACTCAACCTCGCCGTATACGGTAGGAGCAACGGGTAAGGCTTCAGGAAATATTACTTTAAGCGCCCAGGTCACGGTAGGAGGAGTATCTGGGACTTGCAGTGATACCTCCAGTTTGACGGTGGGAAGCGTTCCCACTCCAACCAGAACCCCGACTCCAATTCCCCCCACCCCAACCGTAACTCCCACTCCTGCCGCGGATACGCCGACCCCGACTCCAATTCCCCCCACCCCGACCCGTACTCCCACTCCTGCGCCACAATCCTGCAACGTGGTCCTGACCGTCAACTCCAATCCCATAGCCGTAGCCGGGTCAACCCAGGGTACGGCCAATGTCAATCTGACCAATGGAACCAGCGTAGACTCGGTGCTTTTTACCTCCGCCGATGCCTCGATTGCCTCAATCTGCGGACCGGCGGCCACTCCCTGTCCGGCCGGCAACTCATCCCGCAACGACACCTCAGCGCCATATTCACTGGGAATAACCGGCAACTCATCGGGAAACGTCAACATCACAGCCCAGGTGACGGTAGACGGAGTCGCAGACGTCTGCAGCGACAGCGTGACTATGACGGTTGGAGCGGCGGATACGCCGACACCGACCCCTGTCGCAGATACGCCGACACCGACTCCGGGAGGCAACTGTGTGGCTGCTGACTCAACCTGGCAGAATGAGAACTTTGCCAATCAGACCGGAGTCTTTACCGCTGAATTCGATGTTATACCAAACGGCGGCAACGTCGACCAGGGAGATATAGGACTTTCGGACGGACCCGCCGGCGGAGTCAATGATCTGGCGGCTAATGTCAGATTCAATCTCGGTGGAAATATTAGAGCCTATGACGGCGCAACCAGCTCATTTGCGGGTTCCATAAGTTATTCAGCCGGTGTAAATTATCATTTACGCATGGAACTTAATATCAATACCGACACCTATGATGTTTTCGTCACGCCGGATGGATCTCCGGAACTGACCTTAAGTACCGGGTTGCTGTTTAGAAATCCCGTTGCACAGCTGAATAACCAGGCAATTAAAATGGCAAGTACAGCAAGCGGTATAATCGACGTTTGCGACTTCCAGAGCTTTACCCAAGGTCCATGGTTTAAAATCAAGGACGGATCTTTCAGCAAGATCGGAAGTTTTGCTATGAGAATTCCTGCCGTTGTCAATAAATTTGATGCTGACGATACAACTCAACCTTATCTGGTAGTTAATACAACCAATGACCCCGGAGTTGTCGTCATCCCCAATCCCCCAGCTACAGACCAAGCCTCAAGCAAAGAGTGGATAAACTCCTCAAATTACACTTATAAAACTCCCTTCACGCCAGAGACATTTTTATCCTATATCAAATCAAGAAAAGAATATAGGACCATTACTAACCTAAGCAACTTATCTAGCGGCATTTATCAATATAATAACAATCTGACGATAAATAATACCTCTGAATACCAAATCACTGGCGCGTCTCCCGTTTCTCTCTTTGTGGCTGGCGGTGACGTCACTATAAATACCACCGACAACGTCTTTGGCAACAGCGCCTCACCAGAGTCGGTCGTGATCTTCACCACAGGTACGATCAATATCGCACCCAATATGCAAGAGCTTAACGGCCTTTTTATCGCCAATCAGGTCAACTTTGGAACTTCTAATACTCCTTTAAAGATCGTGGGCAATATAATCTCATTTGGTCCTGTTGATTCTACAACCAGAGACAGAGCCGACCTCAGCCGCCCCTCGGTATTTATAGTAGTCAAACCCGGTATGTATCTTGATCTCTTACCAATTTTTTCAACCGCATCTTATGAGTGGAAACAGCTGCAATAAATGCAATTTTCAATTTTCAATTTTATAATTAAACGATCAATGAAAATTTCAAATTTCAAATTTCAAATTAAATATCTCCAAAAAGGCCAGATACTTTTAATCACTATCATGCTCGTGGCGACTATTCTCACCGTCGTCCTGGCAGTCACCTTTAGATCAACAACCGAAACCCAGCTTACCCAACTTGAAGAAGAGTCGCAAAAAGCCTTATCTGCCGCCGAAGCCGGAGTCGAAGCGGTGCTGCAGCAAAGTATCGGCAGCTCCGTCTCTATAGCTTCTTTGCCGAATATCGCCGGAACCGGCTTTTCCGGTCAGGCAACAGTCGGATCTATAACCGGCCCCACCTTCGTAGCGCCACTTCTGCAAAAAGATCAGCAGTATACTTTTTATCTGTCAGATTATCCCGGATTCGCCAATCCTTTAAACGGATCTTTGGATTTATACTTTATGTCCGAAAGTTCCTGTCCTTCCCTCGAGCTTACCTTAATAACTCCCACTAACTCGGTTGCTCGAAGATTGATCGACCCCTGCAATAACATCACTAAACCGAGCGAGGATCTGGCCGCAACCGGCGGGTCGTATCCGCTTCAAGGATATTCTTTCTCCTACAGAAGCGACAGCCTTGCCGTAGACAATTATGCGGTTCTTATTGTCAGAACTCTTTTTGCTCCGACTAGAATAGGTTTTGAAAGAATCGGAGGTGGAAATCTGCCGGTTCAGGGAAAATATGTTGTATCAGAGGCCAAAGCCGCAAGCGGCGTCAGTAAAAAAGTTCAACTATTCCAAAGTTTTCCGCAGATCCCGGCTGAATTTTTCGTTACCAGTTTTTGAAACTTTTTATACTATTGACATTTAATATTTAAAATGTATATATTAATAATATATGGATAATAATAAATCAAAATCAATGCTTCTGCCGGTTGTAATATTTCTTGCTCTGGCTTTTTCCCTGCTTTTATTTTTTTATTTTCGCGACAAAAATCAGCAAGCATCACCGGGGGGGATAACCAACTTAACCGATGAAATGGGCAAAGTTGAAGAATCCGGCACGGATGAAGGCCCTCAAAAAGGCGACATTGGCTACCGCGAACCAGTCAGAACTGTCAAAATCGGAACATCAGGCGTGACCAGAGCTGCTTTTGAAAAAGTTGAGGCCGGAAGTATCTTTATCAACGAAAACGGCGACTCAATCTCCTATCAAATGCCTTCAGATGAGGTTGCGGTTCTTTGTACTCCGCAGGATCTGACTTCCGCCACAGAGGTTGATTACGACCAAGTAAGCAAAGTCACGGTAGTTGCTCCAGGAAGCGTAGCCGAACTAATTCAGCCTGATACGGCAATTGTGGTTTTTGCGCAAGCAGATAATTCGGGTGTAACCAGGGCTCATACGATCGCCATGGGCGAGGATGCCTGCTCCTTGTAATTTTTATTCAAATAGCAGATTCAGGGTAAAAAAAATATAAATTGAATTAAGGGGGGTGAATAAAAGCAAATATAGATGAAAAAACTTTTTTCTTCCGGTTTCACACTTATCGAATTATTGGTCGTAATCGGAATTCTGGCAATTTTATTGGCAATTACCTTAATCGCAATTAATCCGGCCAGACAGTTTTCGCAGTCGAATAATACTAAAAGATCAAGCGATGTCAATGCCGTTCTGAATGCTATCAACCAGTATATGGCGGATAACCAGGGCTCATTGCCGTCCGGTATTACGACAACATCCGAGACAATCCAAGCAACTACCTACAATAGCATGTGCAGCTCATTAGTACCTCAATATATTGCTGCTTTACCGGTTGATCCTTTAGTCAATAACGGAACTCCGGTTCAAGCCGCAGACTGTACCGGTACCTCCTGGAATGCGGGTTATACCGTAGGCCAGATCGGAGCTAACAACAGATTGACTGTGGCAGCGCCGGGAGCTGAACTGGGCGCAACCATTGAGGTTACCAGGTAAGAATAATTAGCGAGAGATTTGGATTAACTTAACCCCGCATCGTCAGGTGTGGGGTTTTTTTATGGTATCATTTGTCCTATGCCTACACTTCCTAAAATCTCTGTTAACATTCCTATTAAACCGGAAAGCGATATTAAAACCGTAATTAGTTCACTCAAAAAGATCAAATATCCGCCGGAGCAAACTGAAATAATTATCGTTGAGGGTAATCAGATCGCCAGACAAAGAAATCTTGCCCTGAAAAAATCAAAAGGTGAAATTATCTATCTTCTTGATAACGATTCGGCGGTCAAATCGACTGCTTTCGAAATTATTGCCTCGGAATTCAAAAAATCCGCTGTTGCCGCAGTTGGTGGCCCAAGCTTAACTAAGAAAGATAAAAATTCCCTTTCGTTTGTGATCGCTTGTGCGCTTGAAACTTATTTTGGCGCCATGCGTATGCGATTAAGGTATAGTAGCCAAAAAATGGCTGAAGCTGGCAGTGAATATCATCTCATCGGCGCCAATCTCGCTTTGCGCAAAAAAATAGTTAAGAAACTGGGGGGGTTTAACGAAAAAATCATGCCCAACGAAGAGACAGAACTTCTGCGACGGATAAAAAAAGCCGGCTACAAGTTGGTCTACAAAAAAGAACTGTCAATTTATCGCCAGCAAAGAAAGTCAATTTGGGATTTGGCTAATCAATTTCACCACTATGGCATAGGAAGGATGAAACAGATAGTTTATAACGGAAGCTTTGAGGATGTCATATTTTTTGTCCCGATTATCTTTGTGCTCTACCTTTTTAGTCTTTTATTTTATGATCCTGTCTGGTACTCGGCGCCCTTGCTGCTGTATCTTGGTTTATCTTTCGCTACTTCATTAAAAGCCACTTTAAAATATAAACAATTTGGCCTTTTATTTACTCTGCCTCTCATTTTTCCTGTAATTCACATTTCTTACGCTCTTGGTTTGCAACATGAAATCATCCGGCGAATCTTTTTGAAAAAGCAGTCCGAAACCCGTCAGCCAAAATTAAAAGTAAAAACACTCTACTTGCAAGATCTCTCTTAAAATAATAATAAAATATTAATATTCTAATTCTTGTAGTCAGCGCAAAACAAAATGACCGGTTTTGATAAATGTCATGCCGAACTTGTTTCAGCATCTATACCCCCTCTTAGTTGATTTTGCAAATTGTCAACTAAAGTCATCTTATCAAATCAACTAAGGAGGGGTATACTTCGATAACTTAAGGTTTGCAATTGAGTTACTCAGTATATACCCATCTAATCCGCTTTTTCGCTCCGAGAGAGCTGCAAATCGGAGTAAGATGGGTATATATACTGATTGCGATTTCAATTAACAGAAGTATAAACAACAAGATCCTGAAATAAATTCAGGATGACAAATATGACATTTCGCATTGCGGTAGCTACTGTCTGCAAATTATTCGTATTTGCCTGGTTAAAGTTAACTTACTCCACAGCAGGGAAAAAAAATTATAAATAGGTTTGGGAATATATGGATAATAAAATCTGCTTAAAGGCACCCATGCTCTCTCTACTATCCCGATGTCTTTAATCGTATACCCGCATTGCGAGCACAGATTCCCCAGCAATCTGGGTGTCCAGGTGTACAAATGCTTATTTATGTCGTCTCTGTCATATTTTTTTTCAACTCTCCAGTCGTCGATCGGAACCGCTACGATCAAATATCCGCCCGGCTTAAGAAATTTTTTTAGCGACTTTAGGACTTCTGCCGGGTTTTCCAGATGTTCCAGCGCGTGATGGGAGATGATTACGTCAAATTTTGGACCAGCGGGCAGATCGCCAAGTTTTTTATACGCTTTAATGCCTCTTTTTTTTGCCTCATTGCGGGCTTGGGAGTTAATGTCAATACCATATTTTTCATTACAATCTATTTTTTCCAGCATATATCCTCCGCCGCATCCGAAATCAAGAACCCTGTCTGTTTTTTTTATAAAAGGAGCGTACAACCAAAGATCCTGTTGCGCGCCATACATCCCGGCCTTCTTTTGCCAGCCGAAGTATCCTTGATTATAATGATTTTTCATTTATCAAAGTTTCGTAAAGGCCAATAAACTATCCTGCAAATAACTTATAAAACTCTTTCAAGATTTCTTGATTGTTTATTAATTTTCTGATATGCCTTTTATATTGCTTTTTCTTAATATTTTTTTTGCTGTTTTTGATTACATCAACCAGTTTAAGACTAAATTCTTCCAACGAGTTTACAAGATAACCGTTTACTCCATCTTCAACAATATCTTTACAACCGTGGATATTATAAGCAATTATGAGAAGTCCGAACGATTGTGCTTCAATAAATGTATAGGGAAAACTTTCCCAGCGGCTGGTCGAGAGAAAAAGATCGCTTTTTTGATATAAATGTTTAAGTTCACCGGCATTTAAAAATCCAAAATGTTTAACATTCCCGTATGACTTCGCTAAATTTTTTATTTCTTTTTCATATTCCCCTGATCCTGCAATCAACCATTTGATCTTTTTGTCAAGCTTAGTTTTTTTCAGTTCTTTAATTAACTCGATCAAATCGTCGACTCCTTTTTCTCGGGTCAACCTGCCCACCCAAAGTAAATTCAGCCTATTTTCGTATCTATTTCCTGTCACTTCGCCCGAAAAATTATCGCTGTTAAACTCAAATGGATTATAGATTTTCTTAATCTCTTTATCGGCAAACCATAACCTCAATCTTTTCTCCGTAAATCTGTTCAAAACATGATACTTGTCAGCGTCTTTTATCAGATATTTGTAAATAAAAGAGTTATATAAAAAGTTGTGCAGATACGACTGTAGATTATAGGGTCTTTCGTAGAAAACAGGGGTGTGAAATCCGATTATTAATTTATGAATAAATTGCCGGCCGACAAAATGCCTCAAGATTAACAATTCTAGCAAATCATTTTTACTGTAAACTACATCTGCCTCTTGCAATTTCTCTCTTAGTTCTTTGCCGCTATGCACTGTCTCATAATTTATATCTGATTTTCTTAGGTATTGTTTAATATTATTATTTGACAATCTTTGTTCCTCACCTATATTTCTCCGAAAGTAAAAAGAATACAGCGATTGAATTTTCTTAACTAATTTTTTATTTAGGGAAAAAATTGAGAGCTTCAGGTTTGGGTATCTTTGCTTAAGTCCGATTGCTGCGTCGATAAAAAAACGCCCGGTACCTCCTCCGTATTCAAGCATCAGATAGTTAAAAAAGGCAATTTTCATTTTATCTGCTTTTTAACTTTCTCCACCAGGTCTTCGTTAAATCTGTCATCATATAATTTTATTAACTCATTTTTTTCCTTATCGGGTAATCCGCATTCATCATAAAGAATATATAATTGCAGATAATACCTCTTCCAAATCTGATATAAATCTATCGCCTCTTTCAACTGATTTACTGATTCTCTGCAGTCTCCATAAGCTTTATACAAACTAAGCCCTAACCCCGCATGACCTCCCGGGTTTTCGTTATCAATCCACAGCGCTCTTCTATAATAATGTTCTGCTTTGGCTGGATCGTTGTATTGCGATATCAAATAATCCGCGACTCTTATCAAACCGTTTGAATAAATCAAGGGAATTTCCGGCGTTACCAAATTTTGCTCCCAGGGAGCAAGAGTTTCTCTTCTTGCCGGACGCAACTTTTTCCACTGCGACTCGACTTCGGAAAGGTATTTTTCTTTGCCGGGTATATTCTCTTCCCAAACCAATTCATATACCAACCCCCGGGGAACAAACTTTGTACTGGGCAATCTTATGTTCATCTCATAAGTAGAATAGAGAGTTCTTTTTTTACGCAGTTCTTCAATCGTCTTATGAACAACCTCACTTAATTTTGTCTTGGGATATTTCTCAAAATAAGCATTGACGGCATTATCCAGAAAGATGTTTCCGCCCACTCCGCCCGGATTGATGATTTCAACGTCAGGTCTTAGATTTAACCCATACTTTGCATACCATAGATTAAAAGCAGTTGTGTCTCCAGATACAAACAATAGGGAATTCTGGGGAAGGTAAGAGATGAAATCTTTGGCCAAATTATTGCCTATTTGGGTTCTGTCCAAGCTGGTTTTGGGAAAATTATATTTTATCAAAAAATATGGTACAATCAGAAAATAAGCTAATAAAACATAGGTTAGTTTTTTACTTGCGACTCTCTTATCAATAAAATCCTTCACCCGGCAAAAACCGTAGGGTAGAAAAAAAATAAATATGACCGAAGCCATGAGGTAAAACCTTTCATTCACTCCCCAAGCTGTTGTCGTAGTAATCACGCTGGCCGAATAAAAGATAAACAAAGGTCCCGGAATTATAAAAGCCGTAAGCAGTGACAATAACAGCCATTTGTCCTTCTTCAACAGGCTAAAAGCTCCAAAAAAAGCAACCAGCAGGATCTGGTAAGAATAAAGCACGACGATATTTTTGAGAAAATTTTTGGCGACAATAGTTTTGACGATAAAAGGTACGCCATTGACAACGCTGGGTGCAAAACCGCCGTAGTCAAGACGCAGAATCAGGCGGATGAAATTGTTCAGATTAATTGCGTTATCCCAATTTATATTGGGATTCCTGCTGGCTGCAACGGGTACATAGAGATAAGGCAACAACCCTATTAAAAAAAATAGAATCGGTTTAAAAATATTTCCCCACTGTTTCCGATTCCCGATTATCAATAAGCCGATCGCCGGTAGCAACAACAGGATTGTCTGATGATGAGCCAAAGACAATCCGGACAGAAAAGAAACAATATGCAGATCCTTGAGTTTTTTACTTTCGTAATATCGTATTGCAAAATATAAAATCGCAATGATAAAAAAGTTATTTAAAGCAAATACCTCCGGAATCTCTGCGTGAAGCCAATATAGATAAGAAAAAGCTAAAATCGAAGTTGTCAATAAGGCTAAAAAAATGCTTTTAGTAACTTTCAACGAAAATTTATAGATTAATATAAGCCCGAAAAGCGACGCGAAGACGGATATTAGACCGACTTTGCTTACCGGCGGCAAGGGAATCGGCAGCCTGGATAAAATATTACCTAAGAATGTAAATAAAGGATATCCCGGAGGGTGTGCAACGCCGCCTGTCACAGCCGCAGTCACCAGATCTCCCACATCGCCGCTATAGATGTCACGGGTGAGGTTGTGAAGATAGATTGAAAAGACGGTTAAGAAAAATAAAATAACGATAAGTTTTTTTATCATAGATTAAAAATCAAATCTCAAAATGAAAAAGTTAAAAGTACAATCAATGTCATGCTGAACTCGTTTCAGCATCTATCACCATTTCTCAGATAAATCTTTAAGCTTGGGATTTTTAGCTTTAATCAGATTAAACTTCCAATTCCTATGCCAATTTTTAAGCTGTTTCTCTCTATTTATTGCTTCGACAATACTTTTATATTCTTCAAAATATAGCAAAAATTTCAAAATATATTTTTTACTAAGCCCCTCTACTAATCCTTGCTGATGTTCATAAATTCTTCCTAGTAAATTATTAGTTACTCCAATATAAATTACTGTACGTGTGAAGTTAGAAGCAATATAGACGTATGCCATGTAATAAAAAATAAAGATCCCGAAACAAGTTCGGGATGACTTTAAAGTCACTTTTGAATTTTAGTTGTGATTTTGAATATTAGTTTTTGACTTTTAGCTTGTAATCCTCTAGCTACCGCAATACGAAATGTCATATTTGTCATCCTGAATTTATTTCAGGATCTTGTTGTTTATACTTCTGTTAATCGAAATCGCAATCAGTATATACCCCTCTAAGTTGATTTGATAAGATAACTTTAGTTGACAATTTGCAAAATCAACTAAGAGGGGGTATAGATGCTGAAATAAGTTCAGCATGACATTTATCAAAACCGGTCATTTTGTTTTGCGCTAACTATAATTTCATGAAAATTGAAAAATTCAAATTGAAAATTTGTATATATTTGTATATGTAGTATTATTATGAGTAATTATATGGACAATAAGCGTATTTTACTAGTCGAGGACGAACCTCTTTTGCAGAAGCTTTATTCTGATCTGTTGAAAACGGAAGGCATGAATTTCGAACTTGCAACCGGTGGAAACTCCGCCTATGAAAAAATGAAATCGGGCGGTTATGATTTGGTCCTTCTTGATCTGCTTTTACCCGAATTGTCCGGAGTTGAGGTCATAAAAAAATTACAATCCGACCCGCCGGAAAAACCAAACAAAAAAATTATCTTCCTCACCAATCTGGACTCGGGTAAGGATTTTGAAGAGGTAAAGATCATGGGTTTTGACTGCATCGTCAAGTCCAACTTCAATCCTCAAGAGTTAATGAATAAAGTTAAATCTTTACTTCAGTAAATAAACTATAATAGATATATTGCGTAATAAGAAATTTAAATTATTATTTACGTCATTCTGGTAAGCTAAAACAAAGTTTTAGCGCATCCAGAATCGTTGTTTATCAATTTGTAGATTCTGGACAAGCCAGAATGACAAATTGATTGCTAATTACGCAATCGTTCTATAATGAAACTCCTCGACGCAGAGCGTCGAGGTATCTAGTCTGTCATTCCCTCTGAGGAGGGAATCCAGACTGGATCCCCGCCTGCGCGGGGATGACAAACATTTCGCAGCAAGCTGCGAGGAATTAAACCATTAAGGTTAAAAATTAAAACTATGGTCATCACAATTACAACAGGAGCAGGACACGGTAAAACTCCACTTTCTGCTTTTGATGCTGCTTTAAAACTCGCAGGAGTTCATAACTACAATCTTATTTATATCTCTTCAATAATCCCAAAAGGCGCAGTATTAAAAGTAAAAAAATATGCACCTAAAAGAAGCGAGTATGGAAATCGCTTATACGTTGTGAAGGCCGAAATAAGAAGTCGTGAGGTGGGAAAATTTATCGGGGCTGCCTTAGGTTGGTATCAGATAGACGACGGACGAGGAATCTTTGTTGAACATGAAGAAATTGGAATTACCGAAGAGTCGGTAAAAACTAATTTGATTAAAGTTGTCAATGAATCGTTAACCGACCTTTGCCGTACGCGTAATTTTCCTCTGAATAAAAATAGATTTAAAGTTAAAATGAATTTAATTAAAGTAGATTATTCAGCTGCATCTGCTCTTGTCTTAGCTATTTATAAGTCCGGGGGTTGGATAAATATAAGGTGAATAACATCATCTCTATTTTAATCTTATTAATTTTAACAGTTATAACCGGCTGGGGTGATACTCAATTTTTTATCCATTCCTCTCAAATTTGGCAAAAAGGTAGAATTATCTGGCCGGAAATTGTCAAATCAACCTTCGGGGTATCGATAGCAATAGTATCTTACTGGTTAGCACTCAAATATCTACAAGAGTTTAAAATTATTTCTGCAGAAATTCAAACAATCCTATGGTTTTTAATTGTTATTATTGGTGTTGCAGCCGTTTCGGGAAAATTTTCAACTTGGCCTGCAACTGAAAAAATTATTTCTCTTGTGATTATAGTTGGTTTAGGATGGTTATTAATCAAAACTGGTGGATAGTAAATATGGTAGAAATCTGGTCTAACACTGACTTTCCTTATATGTGTCTTAAAGATAAAATTAGAACCAGTACTTTTCGTAAAGCAATTAATAAAATAGTAAAGCATGGAGATACTGTGCTTGATGTAGGTGCCGGAAGCGGAATTCTTTCCTTTTTTGCGGCAGAAGCGGGAGCAAAGTTAGTTTATTCTGTTGAAATTGACCATCTCCTGGCAGAGTCTTTAAGAAAAAGTATTGAAGCAAATAATTTAACCAAGGTCATCAAGGTAATAGAAGGGGATATTTTAAAAGTACCGCTACCTAAAAAAGTTGATGTATTGATCGCAGAAATAATTGAAACCGGACTTTTAGACGAACTGCAGCTTCCTGCGATAAATTCACTTTATCAAAAAGGTGTAATTGATAATCACAGCCGATTAATTCCCCAAAAATATAGAACTTTCCTCCAACTTGTATACTCGAATAATAAATATTACGGCTACAAAATTCTTGCACCCAAACATGAATGGCCTTTTTACTCTAATGATAGAGCCGGTTGGTATAAATCAGCTATTAAGCTTGTCAGTAATTTAGTAGAAATCGTAACATCAGAATTCAATAATGGAATTGTCCAAGAATCTATTGATAAAGATGTCATATTCACTTTATCGAAGAATAGCAAAATTAATGGGCTTAAGATTTCCGGTCAAATATTTTTAACTGAAAGTTTAAAATTAAATTCCACCAATGCATTAAACGGTGATAAAATCATAGCTATACAACCAATAATTGCTAAATCTAAAGTAAAACTAAATATTAAATATCGCATGGGTGGCGGATTAAACTCTTTAAAAATAAAATTGCTTGACTTCAGTTGAAAATGATATTAAATTTATCTTAAACATGTATAAAACCGTACTTAAATCTAGATTAGCACGGATTTTAATAATTTATTACCTGATTTTATTTTTCTGGTGGTTAAAAATATACATTTCGGGTGTGCGTGAAACCCAAGAAAATTATCTATTTGGGTTTATCTATGCTTTCATTGCGCTCGCAGGAGGCGTTAACGGACTTTTAATTTCAAAAAAGTGGGGAGGGGTTAAAAGTTATGTTGGTCGGGGATTGATTTATTTTTCGTTGGGTCTGTTAGGTGAGTGGTTTGGTCAGACTACTTGGACTTATTATAATGTAATTCAAAAAATTGAAGTACCTTATCCATCGATAGCTGATATAGGTTACTTCTCGATTATTCCTTTATACGCGTTAGGAGTAATTTCACTTGCAAAGGCAACCGGCGCCAAATTTAAACTTAGAACCATGTGGGGAAAATTGATCATAGTACTTATTCCTATAATAATGGTAATTATTTCATTCAATTTGTTCTTACAAGAATTGTCTGTCGATATTACAAATCCTATTAGAACTTTTCTGGATTTTGGATATCCGCTCGGAGAGGCCGTAACGATCTCAATTACTTTAGTAGTCTATGAATTTTCTCGCGGAGTTCTAGGTGGCAAAATGAAAAATCGAATTCTATTTATTTTAATTGCCCTATTTACACAATATATCACTGATTTTACATTTCTTTATAAAGCAGGTTTGGGAACATATTATAATTCAGGACCTGTTGATTTAATGTACACAACCTCTTTTTTGATCACGTCATTAGCTTTAATCGGTTTCAACAGTTATGACTAGATTTAAGTAATATGAATATTTTTGCAAAAATAGCTGAAAAAATAATTGAAGAGCAGGAAAATATTATTGGTCCAATCGCTATTGAACAAGCTAATAAAGTACAGGGGTTAAAGATCGACTGGCCAAAACGGGAAGTCTCTCTTATTGGTAATGCGACTCAAGTTTTACAAAACTTGGTAGATCAATATAAGCAGCTTTTCGGTCAAGCTTCGGTTGAAGTCTGCAAAGAAGCCCTAGGGAAATTTAAAGGTCAGATTCCTGAAGATCAACTCCCAAGTTTACTTCGCCATTGATATAATCAAACAATACTATGCTTGACCAAAACGTAGCCAATGCCGACTCCAAGCACATTGCCGAAGAACTCTACAAGAAAAATCTTGAACTTGCTGAAGTAAATAAATCGTTAGCGTTGCTTAGAAAAATCGACGAGATTGTCTTAAGTTCGGTCATCGACATTAAAAGTGTAGCCCACCAGGTTACAGATGCTGTAGTATCGGAGGCCGGATTTAAAGCTGTCTATATTTTGCTTAAAGACAATAAAAACAGATTATTAGTACCGCTTGCCGTTTCGCTGAATAAATCATTGAGCCAGATAGATTCCGATTTGCTAAGGGCTATTTACTCTCTCAAAGTGCCGTTTACGGACGAATCTAACATCATTATCCAGGCAATCAATGACCAAAAAATGCAAAGAACCGATAATATGTTTGCCATTTTCAAGTCTTATTTAACTGAAGGCGTCTGCAAAAAAATTCAGGATATAGCCAGAATCAAGTATTTCCATATTTATCCTCTTATCATCAGGGACGAGGCAATCGGAGCCTTCATCATCAGCCCAAAAGAAGAATCCGCTCCCTATTTTGCCTATCAGGAAAATTTGATAGAAAGACTGCCGGGAGTCATCTCAATTGCGATTGACAATACCCTTTTGTACCAGAATATTGAACGAACAAATATTAGGCTAAAGGAACTTGATATATTAAAAGATGAATTTGTTTCAATTGCCTCTCACGAGTTAAGAACTCCGCTAACTGCAATCAAAAGTTACATCTGGATGACCCTTAATAAATCCACGGACCTTAATCCTCAAGTTAAGAGTTATCTGGAGATTGCGGCATCGGAGATAGAACACCTCATCAAACTTGTCCAGAATATGCTGACTATCTCCAGAATCGAGAGTCAAAGGCTCGAACTGACGCTTGAAAATATTGACTTGTACGAGTTGGTCAAGCAGGTCTTTGATACTTTAAAGATAAAAGCCGACGAAAAACAGCAAACTTTTATTCTCGTCCCCTATCCTGAAAAACTTTTGGTCAGCGCCGACAAAGATAAACTCACTGAAGTCTTTGAAAACATAATCGGCAATGCTCTTAAATACACTCCCGATCGAGGTAAAATCACAATTCATTTTAGCACCGGTAAAGATAAAACCAGAATTCACATCACGGATACTGGTCCGGGTATCTCAAGCGATAACCAGACAAAAATTTTTCAAAAATTTGGCCGCCTTGAAGAAGCAAAACACAACAGAACCCCGGGAACCGGACTTGGCCTTTATATCTCAAAACAGATTACCGACTTGCACAAAGGATCGATAAATGTCGAATCCGAACTGGGCAAAGGATCAACCTTTACCGTAACTTTGCCGATGGTTTAAACCAACGCCCTTCCTATATTGATTTAAAATCGCCTTAGTCATCTTTGCAAAGGAAAATTTTACCTTCAGTCCTTGATAGTCAAATTTGGGCTTTTTTTTAAGAAAATAGTCAATTTTTTCCGACATCTCATTTATATTTTTTGGGTCGAAGTAAACTGCCTTATCAGCCAAAATTTCGGTAAAGATGTCGATTCTTGAGGCAATTATCGGCAGGTTAAAATAAGCAGCCTCAAGCAAAGGTAACCCGAATCCTTCCGACATTGAAGGGTGAATCAAACCTAACGCATTTTTATAAAAAAAAACCAAATCTTGTTTTTTTGGTTCGTGGTATATAAATATCCTATTCTCCTGTTTAAATTGTTTAATTAACCGGGTAAGTCTTGAGGCAAAATAATCATCAGGTCCGATCAAGATAAGTTTGACAGACGTCTCGACTCTTGCATAAGCCTTGATTAAATTCTCGACATTTTTGTGAGGATAGAAGTTACCGACGTAGATGAAAAAATGATCCCTTTTCGTCATTCCGAATTTATTTCGGAATCTCATATCAGATCCTGAAACAAATCCGGGATAACTAACAGATGATTGAATAAGTTCATAATCCACTCCTTCATAAATCGGCCTAATTTTGTCTCTATATTTATTGCCGTATATTTTTACCAGCTGGTCTTTTACGGTAAAAGAGGGGGTAATGATAATTTTTGCATTTTGAACTTGTTGCGAAATTACATATTTTAACACCTGATGTTTAAGGACGTAAACTAATTGATTCCGGGTAGAAGCTTTAAATGTCTTAAAATTTAGAGGAGTCGTATCGTGCAGGGTTGAAATGAATCTTCTTTTATAAAAGACTGGATAGCTGAAATAGGTAAAATGCATTAGATCCAGTTTGTCTTGATAGAGTCTTTGCCAAAAGCTGAACTGTTCTGATAAAGTATGCCAACGCTCATAAACAACTTTTTTTTTAAAGAGTCTGGTATTTAAATTAATTTTGTCTATATCTTCAGCCAGAAAATAGACATAAAAAATAAATCCGGGATTTTTTAGCCGGTTCAGCTGATAGAGCAGATTTTTTATATATACTCCGACACCGGTCTGGCCGAAGAGCCTAGCGTCAATACCGACTTTCATAAATCTATATTCCGAATGTTTTTAATATTGAAATTCTAAAAACATAAAAAGCGTTTACAAAAAAAGTCGTTACAGGTCCATATTTTTTAGCTAAATTTTTCCTATAAAATAAACGGTTATTCAGATGAAAATAAAGCTCTGATTTAATTTTTCTTTCTTTATCTGTATGCGCCCTTCCGCTTTGCTTCTTTTTATGCAGTACCTTTACTTTTGGATTAAATAATATTTTCCAGCCTGGCGAACGAATCCTGTAAGCCCAATCAAGATCTTCACCGTATAAAAAATATTCTTCATCCAGGTATCCGACCTCATTTACCACCTTCTTTCTTACCATAAAAAATGCTCCTGAAATACAATCGATTTCATGCACGGTATTCAAATCCTTATACCATTGATGGTATCCTCCGAATAATTTTGATTTTGGAAATAATTTCTCCAGTTTGCTAATATAGGTAAAAGCTACCCAGGGTGTAGGAAATCCCCTATGGCAGGCAGAGTCCAAAGAACCGTCGGTTAACACCAGCTTGCATGTTGCCGCCCCGGCTCCAGGATTGCTATCCATAAAACTTATCATGGAGAAGAGTGATTTCTTAGCAACTTCCGTGTCTGAATTTAAAAGTAAGATGTACCTGCCTTTCGCTGCTCGGATACCCGGATTATTACCTGCTGCAAACCCTCGATTATTTTGATTTTTAATTATTTTGACGGTTGGAAATTCATCTACGACCATTTCTGCGCTATCGTCCGAAGAAGCATTGTCGCAGACTATTACTTCCATTCTGAAGCCTTTCAATTCTGAAGACAATACGGATTTTAAACATTTTCTGGTTAAGCCTTTAGTATTGTATGAAAGAATAATAACTGATAGATCAACTTTCACTTTTGACTGAAAACTGATAACTATACTTTAGATAACTTAAGGTTTGCAACCGAGTTACTCAGTATATATACCCGTCTCATCCGCTTTTTCGCGCTCCGAGAAAGCTGCAAATCGTAAGTAGGATGGGCGTATTGTTTTATCTCTTCGGCGACTGCTTTTTTCTTCTGGCTTTTCCTCCGGTGCCGACTTTCCTTCTTTCTTTTACTCTCGCATCTCTCGTCAACAGCCCCTTTTTTTTCAACACGGCCCGATAGGCAGTTGGGTCAACTTTTTCAACAGCTCTGGCTAATCCGTTAATTATGGCATCAAGCTGGCCGGTTTTTCCTCCACCCTCGGCATGTATTGATATGGCAAAACGGTCTTCGGTCTGGGTTAGTTTTAAAGGTAGAAGATAGCGATTTTTATCATCCTGGGTAGGAAATATCTGAAAAATGGGCTTTTTATTCAACATTATTTCCCCGCTTTTTATAATCATGTTGTTAAGGGTTATCGACTTATTTGCTCCCGTAACATATAGTCGAATTCTGGCTCTTGCTTGTTTGCGCTTACCTACCGCTTCGTAGAACTGTATATTTTTGGCTTTTTTTGTCATTTTGATTTTTAACTTTTGCTTTTTAACTTTTCACCAAAGGGGTGTTTTTCATCAGGATAAATATTAAGTCTGGCCAATCTTTGATCTCTTAGTTTATTCTTGGGCAGCATACCGGATACAGCCTTTTTAATAACTTCTCGTGGATTTTTATCTATCAGTTCTTTGTATCTTATCCTTTTTAATCCGCCCGGGTAACCTGAATAACGGGTATAAACTTTGCTCGTAGCCTTCTTACCAGATACGACTACCTGTTTTGCATTTATGACAATTACAAAATCGCCGGAGTCCAGATTGGGCGAGTAATTAGATTTGTGTTTGCCGAGTAAGTATTTGACTGTCATTGATATTGCTCGACCCAGTATCTTTCCTTTCACATCAACCAAGTGCCAGTCTCGTTTGATTTCATTTAGTTTGATTGGTTTTGTCGATTTTGTAAGTTGTACCATTATTTTTGTTCTTTTTTAACTAATTTTATAGCTTTTTCGGGTTTCTGATTTTTCTTGATTTTTTTCTCTTCTGGCTTTTCCGGTATCGCGACTGGATAAACCCACTTAACTGCTGCCGTCTCAGCTCCATCTGATTGACGAGCTCCCAATCGTACAATTTTTACATAACCGCCAACTTTATCCTTTAGCGCGCCTCCAACCTGATCAAACATTCGCCGGACCAGTTTATTATCGTTTAGAGTTTTTAATAAGTAGTTTTTATTTGCTTCAGATCTGACTTTAGTTTTTTCCACAAGTCTTTCTACTGCGCTCTTTAATACCTTGGCTTTAGCTAGGGTCGTTCTTATTTTTCCGTGAGTTACAAAGTTTCTTGTCAATTTACGCAGTAGCATCTTATTAGCATCTTTGCCGAATTTAAATTTAATTTTCTTGACTTTATGCCGCATGTTAAAAACTCGAAATTCTAATTCCGGAATCCGAAACGCTATCTAGAGCCTATTTCAAAACCTGGCTACTTACGTCATTCTGGCAAGCCGAATGCGCGTCCAGAATCTGAAAGAGGTTTAGAAACTCTGGACAAGCCAGAGTGACGAGTATTGAAATAGCTTCTAAATTCAATTTCCCAAAAGCTCAAAAATATATTAAATTTGCAATTTTTGAACGTTTGGATTTGTTTAGGATTTAGGGTTTCGAGCTTCGGATTTATTTCAACTCTATACCCATCTTCTTCAATTCGTTGTCGATTAGCTCGATCGATTTCTTGCCTACACCCTTCATATCGGTTAAGCTTGCTTTTCCCGCTTTAATTAAATCCGCCACCGTCTCAATATTTTCCCGCAAAAGCGCGTTAATCACTCTCGAAGGCAAATTGAGCTCGTCTATTATCACTTCATAAAGCTTTTTATCGGTAGCCTCTTTTTTAGCTACCTCCTCGCTTACCTCAAGCTTATGTTTCGGCGTATCCTTGCCCGAAAGCATATAGAAAAAGTGCTCCGCCAGAGCAGTAGCTGTCTGCTTTAAGGCTTCGGAGGGCTTGATTGTTTCATCAGTCCAGATCTCGAGAATGAGTTTGTCCAGATCGCTTTTTCTACCAACACGGGCTTCTTCCACTTTAAAATTAACTTTTCTTACCGGTGAGAAAAAAGCATCCACAGGAATAAAATCAGATTGGGCATTTTCTCTTTCATCAGCCGGAAGATAACCTATTCCTTTCTCAACTACCGCTTCTATTTCAAGATTACCTTTCGCAGTTGTAATCTCTGCTATATATTGGTCTTTGTTAACTACGTCTACTTCACCAAGCAGGTTTTTTCCGAAAATTTTTTTTGCACCTTTGGCCGAAATTTTTATTTTAAATGGGCCTTCGCCATTAGTCTTAAATCTCAGACGCTTTAGATTTAAAACAATATCCAATACGGACTCTTTGACTCCTTTAAGAGTTGAAAAAAGATGCGCAGCTCCTTCTACTTTTACATTGGTGATAGCTGCTCCCGATATTGAAGACAGGAGAGCCCTTCTCAATGCTACTCCCAAACTTTGCCCATAACTAGGGGCTAACGGCTCAAGAATAAACTTCCCATATCCATTTTTTTCCTCTACTTTTTCTGTAAAGAAATTTGGCTTGATCATAAAAATTTAATTAAAATTATAACGATGAGCATCAACGGGAATAATGCTCAATAACTAATCTTAGATTAACCTGCTTCTCAATATCACTCACGGTTGGTTCATCAATCACCTTAATCATGACTCCTGTTCGATCTAACCATTCAGGTGAAATTATGTCCTTATTGCTTAAAATATTTTCAATATAAGGAATTTTGCTTGTTTTTTCTTTGGAAAAAGTTATTATATCATCTTTTTTAGCTTGATACGAAGGGATAGAAATTACCTTATCGTTTACTTTAATGTGTCTGTGTGAAACTAACTGACGGGCGGAAAATCGTGTCGGACTCAATCCTGCTTTAAAGACAATATTGTCAAGCCTCTTCTCCAATGAAACTGCCAGGTAAAATGCCGTATTGCCTTTTTTAATAGTTGCTTTCTTAAAATATTTTTTTAGTTGTTTTTCCGATAGTAAATAAAGATAACGCAGTTTTTGTTTTTCTCTCAATTGTCTTGCATGATCGGAGATCTTCCTGCGTCTTTTGCTTCCCCGTTGACCGGGTGGTACATTGATTTTTTTTAGCAATCTCTCATATGATTTAGAACCTACGGTTTTAAAACCTAAGTCTATGCCTTCTCTTCTGGAAATTTTGTTTCTTGGACCTGTATAACGCATATATTCCTAATTTCTAATGAATTTATAAATTTTCAATCTTGTTGGAAAATGGATATTGGTTATTGGAAATTATTATTAAACTCTTCTCACTTTTGGCGGCCTAACCCCATTATGTGGTATTGGTGTAATATCTATAATTCTATTTATCTCCACGCTCGATTCTTTGATCGCCCGTAATGCAGCCTCTCTGCCGGGGCCTATACCTTTTATAAAAATGTCAGCATATTTTAAACCGTTATTGGTTACTGCTTTTTTAAGAGCGGCGGAAACAGTAATTGTTGCCGCATAGGGAGTAGGTTTTCTTGTACCGCTAAATCCATACATGCCGCATGAAGCGACAATTACCGGACTTCCTTTTTCATCAGCTACAGTAATTATTGTATTATTAAAAGTAGCAGTAATATAGATCTTTCCTTTTTCAATAATTTTTTGATTTTTTTTCTTAGCCATAGATATATAAAAAACTAAATTCGAACTTAGGATTTCGGCTTTGCAACAGACTTTGCTTCTGCCCCTCCTGGTTTACCCTGCCCCATTTTTGCCCAAGTCTCTTTTCTTAAGGCTCCCACTGTCCTTCTTTTTCCTCTTTTAGTTCTGGCATTTGATCTGGTTCTTTGTCCTCGAACAGGTAGATTTTTTGCGTGTCTTATACCTCGATAACTGTTGATTTCTTTCAGCCTTTTGACATCACCCGTTATTTCTTCTCTCAAACTGCCCTCTACTTTAAAATTTTTCTCTATGAATTCAATAATTTTTTTAATCTCATCTTCACTCAAATCCTTCACCTTTTTACTTCTATCTATCAATACCTGCTCTAAAATCCGGCCGGACCTTGACCAACCTATACCATAAAGCATGGTCAAAGCGTATTCTATTCGTTTGTCATCCGGTAATTGCACTCCCAAAAGTCTTGCCATTTTTTTGGAAATTAGAAATTTTTTAACTATCCTTGTCGCTGTTTATGCTTGGGATTAATACACACAATGTATAATTTACCTTTTCTTTTTACTAACTTACATTTAGGACAAATTTTTTTAATAGACGACCTGACATGCATAATAATAAATTCAAAACTCAAAATGCAAAAGTCAAAACTGGAACTTAAAATTCAGGAATGTTAATTTTTAAGTTGTATTTTTGAATTTTGATCTTTGATTTTTGATTTATAGTCTATAGACTATTCTCCCCCTATTCAGATCATATGGGGTCATTTCTAATCTTACTCTGTCTCCGGGCAAAATTTTGATATAATTTTTTCTCATCTTACCCGACAAATAACAAAGAATAATTTTGTCGGAGTTATCCAACTTAACCTTAAACAGGGTGTTCGGCAAGTTTTCGGCCACGCTCCCCTCAAGCACCGTAACATTTTGTTTTGTCATATTTAAGCTTATTATTTTACCATAAACTCAGGTTAAAATGATCGTCTTAGTATCGGTAATAGCGACTGTCTTTTCAAAGCAAGCCGACAAACTTCCATCAGCTGTCTTAATCGACCAGTCACTATCATGTTCGTACTCCATCTCGGAACGACCCATGGCATAAATTACCTCAATTGCAATCACCAAACCGCGCTTGATCACTATCGTTTTGTCAATCGGTATGTCAACATAACCCGTGATCATCGGGTCTTCGTGAAGCTTGCGTCCAATGCCGTGACCGGTCAACTCTCTTACCACCGAGTATTTCTTGCTCTTGACTTCGGTTTCGATAGCATAAGAAATTTCACCCAATCTTCTGCCTTTTTTTGCTTTAGCTAAGGCCGACCGCAAAGCTTTTTTTCCCGTTTGTAAAAATTCTTCTACTTTTTTGTCTCTGCTGCCAATCGCCAATGTATAAGCAAAGTCTGTATGAAAGCCTTTATAGTACATTCCTATATCAATTGTCAGCATATCACCGTCTGCAATAATTCTCCCTGACGGAGGTGTATGGACTATCTGTTCATTGAGAGAAATACAGGTGCTCCAAGTGTAGCCTTTTACCCTTTTAAATGATGGTTCTCCCCCCATCTTATTTATCAACTCTTCCGCTTGGCTATCTATTTGCCTGGTTGTAACTCCCGGTTTAATTTTTAGCCTTAAAATATTGACTACCTCTTTTAATCTCTTTCCTCCCTCTATCATTAATCTAATTTCTTCTTTAGTTTTCAGTTTTATCATCTTCTTGCTTCTTTCCAGTAAAGTTAGGTGAAATAAATTTCTCTGTAAACGTCTTCCAATTTATCGTAAAACTCATTTTTGGAAAAATTATTTTTTATGACATAGTCTGCATATGCGATTGTCGAACCCATATTGGTTCCGATTAACTCATTGATATCTCTTGTTTCACCATACATGCCTTTACCCCTGTAGCTTCTTTTTGCAATTCGCTTGTGTCTTATATCTTTATCGGTATAGATAGTAAGAATGTAAATTTTCACTTTCGGAAATTTTTTCTTGAGATATAAATACTCTTCCCATGATCTCATCCCCTCAATCACAACAATCATATTTTTACTCAATTTTTCATTCAATTCTTTCTCGCCTAGGATGGCAAATGCAGCCATACCGTATTTTTTCCGCCATCCTTCACGGAGTTTGCGGTGAATTTCTTCGCTGTGTTTGAAATTGTGCTTGTCTATATAATCGTTTAAAATATTGCTAAAAGATACGACCGGTAGCTTTTTCTTCCTAAAAAAAAGCGCAGCCTCCGTTTTCCCTGCTCCCGGCATTCCAACAACTGCTATTACTGCTTTTTGTTTAAGCTCCCAAGTCTTAACCTGATTTCTGATTAACTGTTTGCCCAAACTATTCAAAATTTCTTTGTTTACTTCACCGATTGAAGCAGTTCCGTCAACCGCAAGAAGTTTACCCTGATTTTCGTAGTAGTCTAAAACAGGTCTCGTATGCTTGTGAAAAAGTTCGATTCTTTTTTTTAGAGCGGGCAAAGTCTCATCTCCCCGGGAATCATCGTTTCTATATACCAGTCTGTAGATTGCTTCTTTATCGGGAACTTCCAGATAGATTACTTTTTCAATATTATTTATAAATGCCTGTGCTTGTTTTGTCGTTCTGGGGAAACCGTCTATGATATATCCTTTTTTATATACCTGACGGGAAAGATATTTATGCACGATTTCAATTGTCTTATCATCCGGTATCAACAACCCGGCGTTCATTGTTTCTTTTACATACCTTCCTAATGAGGTTTTTTCTTTGGCTATTTCTCTAAATATATGACCCGTAGATAAGTAAGGGATCTTCAATTGCTTTGATAAGAGATTTCCTTGCGTTGATTTTCCCGATCCTTGAATTCCCAACAAAACAAGCTTCATATAATCGTTACAACCTTAATAAAAATTATAATTAAATAATCCCTAGTCTAATTTTTTCTTCTCCTTGTGCGTAGTGTGCTTTTTGCAACCACGGCAGTATTTTTTTAGCTTTAACGCAACCTGCGTATTTAATTTATTCTTCTCAACCACATAATTTTGGCTTTTACAAACCTCGCAAGTTAATCCTACTAAGATACGTGATCCTTTTTTAGCCATAGTTATCTGATAAAACGGTCATAACTTTTCATCACCAGTTGGGCTTCAATCACTTTAAAAGTTTCCAGGATTACTGAAACTACTATAAGAATTCCCGT